>Ga0256404_1005681_pt1 | contig 21704 bp, 15 predicted proteins | sample RumenRJG_01DNA_FD_185990 | JGI IMG/M metagenome (GOLD analysis project Ga0256404, IMG submission 185990) | Bovine rumen microbial communities from Lethbridge, Alberta, Canada - RJG_01 | ecosystem: Host-associated > Mammals > Digestive system > Stomach > Rumen | place: Canada: Alberta | collected...
TAATGATTTCTCCGGTGGAACCAAACATAATGACGGTACCAAACCATACCGCCCGGTTGATCCATGCAATGAGAGTTGTCATGATTCTTTGGTACCTTCCTTTCCATCCGCATCGGTCATCTGTACGCCGACAGAAGCTGCCGCGGGAGCAGGGGCAGGTGTCCCGGGATGCCTGCTGCGGAACACAAGACGATAGTTGACAAAGAACTCGCTGCCCAGAATGAAGAACAGGATAATCGCCGTGATCACCTGAGACGCATAGTCGTTCAGCACGGAGTAGGCAGAGGTGATCTGTGCCGCTCCCTTGTCAAGAAAGATCAGAAGGAAAGAGATCAGTGCCATGTATTCCGGCTCCAGATGAGCCAGCCATGCAACGATGATCGCTGTAAAACCATAACCTCTCGCGGTACCGGAGGAGATGGTCATGTCGACGCCCGATACAATTCCAAAGCCTGCGAGGCCGCAGAGCGCTCCGGACAGAATCATGGTACGAAGAATAACTTTTTTTACGTTAATACCGGCATAGCGTGCAGTATTCGGGGAGTCTCCGAGCACGGAAAGCTCATAGCCATGCTTTGACCGGTGGATATAAATCTTGATGAAGATGGCCAGTGCGGTGACAATCAGAATGAAGGGCATGAATCGATAGCCGAGGAACTTGGGCCACCAGCCTGCCTTTGTCTGGGTATTGAGGGTGCCGAGCGATGATTTTGCACCGCGCCAGATGTTGGTCAGCGCATTGACAATATTGATGGCGACATAGTTCATCATCAGGGTGAACAGTGTTTCGTTCGTATTCCATTTTGCTTTGAACCATGCCGGAATGAAAGCCCAGACAGCGCCGAAAACAGCCGAGCACAGGATCATGAGGGGCAGGAGCAGTCCGTTTGGAAGCTGATCGGCATAAATCATCAGCAGAGCGGATGCAAGCGCACCCATGAGAACCTGGCCTTCCCCGCCGATGTTCCAGAACCGCATGCGGAAGGCGGGAGCCAGCGCGAGAGCGACACAATACAGGATGGACATATCGCGCAGCGTCGTCAGAAAGTTATATTTGGATTCGAAGGTGCCGGTCCACATGATGCGGTAGACTTCCACCGGATTGAGCCCGGTCACACCGTGAATGAAGAGAGCATTTACAATCAGGGCGAGGAAAACCGCCACGATGCGGATGCCCCAGGACTGGTACCAATGGATCCCGGTCCGCTTTGCGACGCGGACGAAGGGCTCTCTGGTCTTTTCGGAAGATGTCTCAGCCATTCTTCTGCTCCTCCTTTCCGGCTCCGCCGGTCATCATGAGGCCGATTGCCTCCTTGGTGGTTACTCTGGGATCCACGATGCCGGCCAGCTTCCCGCCTGCGAGCACCATAATTTTGTCACAGAGCGCCATCAGTACATCCAGATCCTCTCCGACATACAGGACCGCAACGCCGCGTTCCTTCTGCTGATTCAGAAGATCATAAATCTGATAGGCGGAATTGATATCAAGACCGCGTACCGCGTAGGCTGTGAGCAGGACACGGGGTGCAGAGGCAATTTCGCGGCCTACCAGCACCTTCTGGACATTACCGCCAGAGAGTTTCCGGACCGGTGTCGCAAGGCTGGGTGTCTTGACGTCGAGCTCATTCACAATTTTTCCGGCCAGTTTCTTCGGCGTTCTGCGGTCTGTGAAGACAGAGCGGCCATCACGGAAGGAGCGGAGCATGATATTGTCTGTGATATCCATGTCCCCCACAAGGCCCATGCCAAGACGGTCCTCCGGAACGAAGGAGAGGGTGATCCCGAGCCGGGCGATTTCGAGAGGATCACGGCCGACCAGTTCCAGAAGCGTTCCATTGTCATCCTTGTATTCGATGCTCCCGGACTGTACTTTCTGCAGGCCGGCGATGGATTCGAGCAGTTCCTTCTGTCCGGAGCCTGAAATGCCGGCGACGCCCAGAATTTCGCTGGTGTTCATATAGAACGAAACATGATCCAGACGCGTGAGGCCATCCTCATCGACCACTGTGAGATTGCGGATAAATATTTTCTGCTCCGGCGGAATCTTCGGAACTGGCCGCTCGATGTTCAGAACCACCTTGTGACCAACCATTCTGTCGGTCATCTCCTGAATGGAGATCTCACTGGTCGGATAGACACCGACGCATTCCCCCTTGCGCAGGATTGCGACGCGGTCAGAGATGCGCTTGACCTCATTCAGCTTGTGCGTGATGATGACAATTGCTTTGCCGTCATCCTTCATGTTGTGGATGATTGTGAAAAGGCGGTCGGTCTCCTGCGGCGTCAGGACGGCGGTTGGCTCATCGAGAATCAGAATCCGGGCACCGCGGTACAGAACCTTCACGATTTCCACGGTCTGCTTCTGTGAGACAGACATGTCATAGATTTTCTGATCCGGGTTGAGATCGAATCCGTAAGTTTCGCAGATAGAACGGATTTTCGCAGCAGCGGCCTTCAGGTCCAGTTTTCCCTTTTCCTCGATGCCCAGGATGATATTTTCCGTGGCGGTCAGCACATCCACCAGCTTGAAGTGCTGATGTACCATGCCGATGCCCATCGAAAACGCATCATGCGGAGAATTGATGGAAACTTCTTTTCCGTCAAGAAATATCTGACCTTCGTCAGGATAGTAAAGACCGGCCAGCATGTTCATGAGCGTCGTCTTGCCGCTTCCATTCTCTCCGAGAAGTGCGAGAATTTCACCGTTCTGGATGTCCAGGCTGCAGTGATTGTTAGCGGTGACGCTGCCGAACCGCTTGGTGATGCCGCGCATGGATACAGCGGGAATCTTTGGATGATCTGACATGGATGCCTCCCTCCTCGTCAAAACTTTGCACAGGCAGGAACCGGTGTGGTTCCGGCCTCTGCAAAATCCGGGTTTATGCGGAACATACAGCCTGCGGACTAAAGCAGATGAATTCCGGATAAACCCGCTGTCTGGTGATGCTGATCAAAATAATTCTGGCTCTGCAAAGATCTCTCTTCGCAGAGCCAGAATGTACCGGGCCGTGTAGCGGGTCCGGCAGGATCATGGCACTCAGCTCAGCTCGTCGATCCCATCGATGCGGATGGTGAAGTACGGAGCAGAGCGGAATGTGGATTCCGTAAAGGCGCCGTCCTCGATGGCTTCCACGGTGTCGCCCTGGTAGACAACCTTCGGAGTGCCGGAAGAGTAATCATAGTAGGACATATCCACCTTGCAGCTGGTCACGTGACCGGCATCGTCCGTTGTGACGACAGCGCCGCTCTTGCTCTTGGTGACGTCGATGTTGTCCTGAGAAACCGTGAAGGAAGAAGTGTCAAATACCTTGAGAGAGCCGTCCTTGATAGCAGCTTCCACTTCATTCACCTTGTCCTGCGTGCCGTCCGCAACAGCGGAGCCAAGCTCGGTCAGACCGACCGCGCCGTCGTTATATCCCTTGGACCAGTCGTTCGGAACACCCTGTCCGGAGAGAATGGAGCGGAACAGCTCTTCATAATACACTTCCCAGTTGTTGGAAGCGGAGGTCAGAGCGACATCCGGTGCCACATCCAGCATGGAGATGTTGTAGCCGACGGAGAACACGTGATCGTTGCCATCCTGGAAAGCCTGTTCCACAGCAGAAGGAGCACCGGTGGAATCGGCGTGCTGGCCGATGATGACACAGCCGTCTGCGATCAGCTTTTCTGCCGTTGCAGCCTCGGCGTCCACATCAAACCAGGAATTGGTGTAGTCAACATACATGTGAGCGTCCGGGTAGACGGAGGTAAGGCCGAGATAGAAGGCAGTGTAACCGGAAACGACCTCTGCGTAATTGAAAGCGCCGACATAGCCGATCTTCACCTTGCCGTCCTTGTCATAGTTGTCGTCGGTCAGCTTGCCGTCATCAACCAGCTGCTGTACCTTCATGCCTGCGACAACACCGGAGACATAGCGGGCTTCATAAATATTGTCGAATGCGTTATGGAAGTTATCCAGCCCGCTCAGCGCGGCAAAGTCGCCGGTCATAGAGACGAACTGCACATCCGGATATTCCTCTGCTGCCTGCACCATGAAGTTCTGATGACCATAGGAATCCGAAATCACGAGATTGCAGCCCTGGCTCTCCACCAGTTCTACCGCAGCGTCATAAGCGGTAGCATCCTCGGGAACATTCTTCTTGAAGACGATCTGGTCTGTGCCGATGCCAACCTTGCCGGCAGCGGCAGTAATTCCATCGATATGTGCCTTATCATAGGTGACTGCCTCATCGCCAACGCAGATCATGCCGATCTTCATGGAAGACGGATCGACTGCCTCCGCGGAAGCGGTTTCCTCTGCTGCTGCAGATGTTGATGCCGCCGCGGCAGTCTCGGTGGAAGCGGTGGAAGCTGCCTCCGATGCGGCGCTGCCAGCAGTGGACGCGGCCGTATTCGATGCGGAACTGCCACAGCCGGCCAGCAGAGATGCTGAGACTGCTGCAGCAACTCCAAGACTCAGGAACTGCTTTTTCATAACTTTCCTCCTCTTGCCAGCATGCCGCTGGCGCTCATGAACGCCGGGCCCCATGCCCGCCGTCTGATCATAACAGGGCAGACAGGACAGATAAAAAAAGAGAAGTCACATACAAACCTCTGGTTTTCTGTGCTTCCCTCTGATATCCATTCTGTCCTTCCTCACGCTACGTAATATATAAGTAAAAACGCTTGTTTGTCAATTCTGTTTCCGGCTTTTCGTCAAAACGCAAAACATTTGATGGATGAAATCTCTGATTTTGGCATTATCACAAGAACAGCCAATTCAGAAATGCTGTAATCTTTATCGTCCGGTGCGGCCAGTGATATTCCGGGCATCCACACGCAAGAAATGCCGGGGAATAGTACCGGAAATACATCGATAAGCGGGAACCGGTGCGTAAAAACAAACCAGACCTGTTTTCCATTTCATTGCAAGGAAAAGAAGCATTGGTGTAAGATAGCGGCATGAAAAACAAAAGCATTCTGGTGATCGGCGCCGGCGCCTCCGGGCTCATGGCTGCCGCAGCCGCCTCTGCAGCCGGTGCCTCCGTCACGGTGCTGGAACAGAACGAGAAGGCGGGGAAAAAAATCTATATCACGGGCAAGGGACGCTGCAATCTCACGAATGACTGCGCGACGTCCGATTTTTTCGACCATGTCGTGACGAACCCGAAGTTTCTTTACCACAGTGTCCATGCCTTTGACCATGATGCCGTCAAGGCTTTCTTCACACAGGCAGGCTGCCCGGTCAAGACGGAACGGGGGGAGCGTGTGTTCCCGGTGTCGGATCACGCATCCGACGTGACAAAGGCGCTGACCCGTACCCTGCAGGCACAGGGCGGCCGGATTCTGACCGGCAGAACATGCCGTCACCTGCAGACGGAGAGCGGAAAGATCACCGGCGTCCGTCTCTCAGACGGCTCTTTCCTGGCCGCAGACGCGGTCATCCTGTGCACCGGGGGAAGATCCTATGCGTCTACCGGCTCTGACGGCAGCGGATATCTTCTCGCGCAGGAAACCGGTCACACGGTGATGCCGCAGGAGCCATCTCTTGTCCCGTTTGTCACGAAGGAGAGCTGGCCGACGAGGCTGTCCGGACTTTCCCTGCGCAACGTTGCGGTCTCCGTATGGCCGCTGCCCCGGGGCGGAGAAAAACAGGCGAGCCCGGAGCCGCCGGCAAATGGCAGAAAACAGAAAAAGAAAAAGGACCGCGCCGTCTATGAAGGGTTTGGAGAAATGCTGTTTACCCAGCAGGGAGTCAGCGGTCCTCTTGTACTGACAGCCTCGACGAGAGTCAGCTTTCGTGAGCACCCGGAAGGATACCGGCTCATGCTGAATCTGAAACCGGCAGTTCCTGCGGAGGAGCTGGCAGCGCGCGTCGACATGCTGCTGCGGGAGACACCGGACCGATCCTTTATCCACGCGGCATCCTCTCTTTTTCCTGCCCGGCTCGGGCGGGAAATGATTCTGGCTGCTGGGTTGGATCCGGATCTGCCGGCCAGAGAGGTGCAGGAGGGCGACAGACGTCGTTTTGCCACCTGCCTTCAGGCACTACCGCTCACCATCGTGAGAACCGGCGGATTCCCGGAGGCAGTGGTCACGCGGGGAGGCGTCAGCGTGAAGGAAATCAATCCATCCACCATGGAATCAAAGCTTGTGAAGGGCTTGTATTTTGCAGGGGAAATCATGGATGTTGACGCCGTGACGGGAGGATTCAATCTTCAAATCGCCTGGTCCACCGGGCACACGGCCGGCCTCTGTGCCGCGCAGAACAGCGAAGAAGCATAGAACAGAGACGGCGAGGAAGGGACGGAAAGGAACAGATTATGAAACTGAACAGTATCGCCATTGATGGGCCAGCAGGTGCGGGAAAGAGTACCATCGCCAGAAAAGTGGCCGGACAGCTCGGATTTATTTATGTAGATACCGGCGCCATGTACCGGGCCATGGCACTGTTTATGGAGCAGAACCATATCGATCCATCGGACCAGGACGCCGTCAGCAGAGCATGCCGCAGGGCGGATATTTCCATCGCGTATCAGGATGGCGGACAGGTCACGCTGCTTGACGGCGTCAATGTCAATGCGATGATCCGCACGGAACAGATCAGTCAGATGGCATCTGTTTTCAGCGCCAACGGAGATGTGCGGAGAAGACTGGTGGAGCTGCAGCAGAAGCTGGCACAGGAGACGCCTGTGGTCATGGATGGCCGGGACATCGGTACTGTTGTCCTGCCGGATGCCGTCTGCAAAATATATCTGACAGCGAGCGTCCGGGTCAGAGCGGAACGCCGTCTGAAGGAAGATCTTGCACGCGGCATGCAGACTACGCTGGAGAAACTGGAGCAGGAGATTGCTGAGAGAGACGAGCGCGACAGCAACCGCGCCATCTCGCCGCTCAGACAGGCTGACGATGCCGTGCTGCTTGACACCTCCGACCTCACGATTGAAGAGGTGACAGATAAAATTCTTGCCTGCTACCGGAATGCCGCAGCAGACGAGGGACTGACTGTCTGAAGAAGGCTGGTTTGAACGTGGCACAGATGTGTCACACTCAAACGGATATTGGAGCCGCCGGCCCCAATGTCCTGAACCGGGAAAACGCCCGTTCGGGCATCTCTCCCGCGGATGGGGTAGAGGAATGGAACTTACTGTTGCAAGAAATGCCGGCTTCTGCTTCGGCGTCGAGAAGGCAGTGAACGCGGTCTATGAAGCAGCCGGGCATAAAAACCGGATTTATACCTATGGGCCGATCATTCACAACGAGACAGTGGTGGAGGACCTGAAACACCGCGGCGTCGGAGTGATCCATTCCCTGGAGGAAGTGGACCGGCTCGCCGCGGAAGCAGCGGAAAGCGGAGAAAAAATCACCATCGTCATCCGCTCCCACGGCGTATCAAGAGATGTGATGAGTCATATCCAGGAGAGCGGGCTGGCTATCATCGATACGACCTGTCCGTTTGTGAGCAGGATCCATCAGCTGGTGGAGGATGCGAGCAAAAGGGGAAGCCAGATCGTCATCATCGGCAATGCAGGCCATCCGGAGGTGGTCGGCACCATGGGCTGGAGTCATGAACCGGCATCTGTGATCGGCACGACGGAAGAGGCAGAGAACTGGGATGGCGATTTGTCCCGCCCGGTGCTTGTGGTGGCGCAGACAACATTCAACACGGACAAATTTCAGGAATTGGTTGCTATTTTACAACGCCGCGCGTACAATATAGCTGTTGTGAATACGATCTGTAACGCTACCCGTATGCGCCAGCAGGAAGCCAGGCGGGTTGCGGCGCAGTCGGATGTTATGATTGTGATAGGTGGAAAGAGCAGTTCCAACTCGGCGAAGCTTTATGAGATCTGCCGGAAGGAGTGCCATGACACTTATTTCATACAGACGGTAAGGGATCTTCCGGAGCGTGACTTCAGCACTCTTCGTGTGGGCATTACCGCCGGGGCTTCCACCCCAAAAAATATCATCGAGGAGGTTCAAAATTATGTCCGAACAGGCCGAAGAGAATTTTGAACAAATGCTGAACGAATCTTTCAAGACCATCCATAACGGAGAGGTTGTGGAAGGCAAAGTGATTGATGTCAAGCCGGATGAGGCTGTGCTGAACATCAACTACAAGTCAGACGGTATTCTGACTCGCAGCGAATACACCAATGATAATTCTGTCGATCTCACGACTGTTCTTCACCCGGGCGATCCGCTCGAGGTCAAGGTCCTCAAGGTGAACGACGGAGACGGACAGGTCATTCTTTCCTACAAGAGGCTGGCTGCTGACCGCGGCAACAAGCGGATTGAGGAGGCCTACAACAACAAGGAAGTCCTCACTGCCAAGGTCGTGCAGGTGCTCAACGGCGGACTTTCCGTCAATGTTGAGGGCGTCCGCGTATTTATCCCCGCTTCCCTGGTTTCCGATACGTATGAGAAGGATCTCACTAAGTATCAGGATCAGGAGATCCGTTTCGTGATCATTGAGTACAATCCGCACAGAAGAAGATATATTGGTGACCGCAAGCAGCTCCTGGTAGCGGAGAGAGCAAAGCAGAAGGAACAGCTGTTCGCCACGCTGAAGGTGGGCGATATTGTCGAGGGTACGGTAAAGAATATCACCGACTTCGGCGCGTTCGTCGATCTCGGCGGTGCTGACGGTCTTCTCCATATCAGCGAGATGAGCTGGGGCAGAGTTGAGAATCCGAAGAAGGTCTTCAAGGTTGGCCAGAAGCTGAGAGTTCTCGTGAAGGATATCCAGGGCGAGAAGATTGCTCTTTCCCTGAAGTTCCCTGATGAGAATCCGTGGGTCGGCGCAGCAGAGAAGTATGCAGTCGGCACGATTGTCACAGGCAAGATCGCAAGAATGACCGATTTTGGTGCATTTGTGGAGCTGGAGCCCGGTATCGATGCCCTGCTTCATGTCTCTCAGATTTCCAGAGAGCACATTGACAAGCCCTCCGATGTACTGAAGACCGGAGAGGAAGTCACCGCCAAGATCGTTGATTTCAACGAGGCGGAGCAGAAGATCAGTCTTTCCATCAAGGCTCTTCTGATCGATCAGGAGAAGAGAAGGAAAGAGGAAGAGGCTGCGGCCAACGGCGACAATGACGATGTCGCGACAGTTGACATCGAGGCTGCCGTTGCAGCTGCCAAGGCGGCGGAAGAAAAGGAAGAGAAGTCGGAGTGATCCGGTCTCTGACTGAATCGTCATAGAAAAAGTCCCCGGGAATTCCCGGGGACTTTTTCTATGAAGCAGGACACACGGCAGTCAACTACTTCTGAGACAGAATGTGACGGACGAAGCAGCCGTCCATTTCTTAGACGGAATGTGACGGACGAAGCAGCCGGCTACTTCTGAGACAGAATGTGACGGACGATATATCCCGCGTACGCTTCGAAGAATGAGCGGTTCTGCCGGAGTTCCGTTGTAAACTCAAACCAGGCAGTAGGATCCCTGCGCTCTTTTTTGAAGACCGGATTTTGAAATTCACTCCATTCAGGCAGGAAATCGCCCGTTTTGCGCGTATAGCAGGTGTCCGCAGTGGCCGGGATCCGGTGACTGCGGTCCGCATAGACGGCGACGGAGCGGTGGAGCGCCTCGTCTTCCTCCGGGAAATACCAGTATTCCCGGTAATCAGCATAATAATATCTGAGTTCTCCGGTATAAATCGGAATTTTTATGATGCCTTCATTTCCCTGCACCCGAAGCATACAGCCATGTGCTGTGCCGAGAATCGGCGCGGGATATGGCTCCCGGGGATGAAAATAGAGAAGCAGCTCATTCCGGGGCGTTCCGTCGTAGGACAGATAGGGCTGCGCCTTTGCCCGATAGAGCGGGATGCCTTGCTCCGTATGAAAAAGCGGCTCGTAGGCGGAAAGGCAAAGAAGACCGGACAGCCCACGAATATCCGCCTCATTATGGGAAAGAATGAGCTGTCTGGCCGTTTCCGAACCGGACTCCGTGAAATCGCCGTAGGCGGCGATCAGTTCCTTTCCGCTTCGCGCCTCGATCCGGCCGGTACCAAGAAGCGACTCCACCGTCTGCTGACGGCCGTCGATCAGTCCGAGTACGTTCTTCAGAGGATGGATGATTTTGTACAAATCGAGGCTGGGAATGTGCTCCAGCGGGCACGGAACATCCAGTTTTGCTGCCCGTTTGGCGAGAAAGGGAAGATCGAACCGGTCTCCGTTGTACTGGATGAGAACATCTGATTTCTTTAGACTCTGAAAGAAGGCTCTGAGCAGCTCTGCTTCCTGTGCTGCGTTTTCTGCAAAATACTGGCGCAGCTGTCTTTCTCCATTCTCCAGGAAGCGAATCTGCCCAATCAGATAGACGAAGCTTCTCTCGGGAGAGAGCCCTGTGGTTTCGATGTCAATCAGAACGGCGGAATCCAGCCCGGTATCGCCGGGGAGATGCTCCGGCAGTGCGACCGGAGGCAGTATTTTTTCGATCCTCTGCAACATACAACTCATTCCTTTCATGGGAATTACGTGGGAATCCCAAAAGAATCTCATCAGACACCCATAAGAATCTCGTCAGAACTTCGACAGAAGTTTGCTGTGAAGCTAAAATTGCTGATGTGGTGATTTTAGCACATCTGTTTCGAAGATATGGTAAAATGCCCATAAGTCATTTTGAAATCTAGCAGCAAGCAGGAGAGTCAGCATGCCCCATTCCACATTTTTCGGCGGCGTCCATCCCTTTGACGGAAAGGACATGAGCAAGGAAAAGCCGATCAAAACAATATTTCCACGTGGAGATATGGTCTATCCCCTGAAGCAGCATATCGGGGCACCGGCTGTTCCAATCGTAAAACCGGGGGATCCGGTTCTCACCGGACAGATGATTGCAAGAGCGGATGGGGATCTTTCCGCATCGGTGCATGCCACAGTCTCCGGCACGGTCATACGGATCGGGCCTCATCTGGTGGCAGACGGGACCGAACAGGAATGTATTGTGATCCATAATGACGGGCGGTATCACGAGATATTTTATCCGCAGACCAGAAGCCTCGATCAGCTGAATGCAGCCACCATCATTGAATCTGTGCGGGACGCAGGAGTGGTCGGGATGGGCGGTGCCGGTCTTCCTGCTCATATCAAGCTGGAGACAGAGAATCCACGCAGGATTGATTACTGCATCGCCAATTGTGTGGAGTGCGAGCCGTACCTCACCTCGGATTACCGCCGCATGGTGGAAAATCCCGCGAAGGTAATCAACGGACTGCGGATTGAAATGAAAATTTTTTCGCGTGCGCGGGGAATTCTTGCCGTTGATGAGCGCTGCGGCGATGTCTCCCGCCTGTTTCGCGATCTTACCCGGGATGATCCCAGAATATATGTTCGGAGTCTGCGCTCCAAGTATCCACAGGGAGCGGAGCGGCAGCTGATTTATGCGCTGACAGGCAGGACGCTGAACGCCACAATGCTTCCTGCTGATATCGGATGTACGGTCAGCAATGTCGACACTCTTGTGGCCATCAATCAGGCAGTGATGGTACATGAACCGCTTCTCACACGGATTGTCACAGTATCCGGAGATGCGGCAGCTGAGCCGCGCAATTTCCGGGTGCGGATCGGAATGAGTATCCGCGAGCTGCTGGAGAGAGCGGGAGGTTTTTCGCAGCAGCCGGCCCTGATTCTGGATGGGGGCCCTATGACAGGAACCCGGATCGACAGTCTGGATGTTCCGGTCACGAAGCTGACCTCTGCAATTGTTGCGCTGCGGAAGGATCGCTGCGGAGGATATCATGAGACACCGTGCACCCGCTGCGGGCGCTGTGTCCGGGCATGCCCGAACCATCTGGTTCCGATGCAGCTCTATGACGATCTGCTGAAGAAGCGGGACGATCTGTTCCTGCGCCATGGAGGCCTTGAATGCAGCGGCTGTGGCTGCTGCAGCTACGCGTGTCCATCCCGCATGCAGCTTTCATACCGGATCTACAGCAGACGAACCGCTCTGATCAGGGACCCGGAACGAGCCGGACTTTATGCAAGGAGACTGAGCACGCAATGACATCCACACAGGAATTGACAACACAGCTTCCGGACCGGGTGGAATACCGCCCTGGCACCTCCCGGATACGGCCATTTATGCGCACCTCCTATGGCACCGATTCCATCATGGGGATGATGATGACCGCTCTGATCGTGATCGGCGGCGGCGGGATTTTCCGATATGGCCCGCACGCCCTTCTTCTCTGCCTTGTCAGTACGGTTTCTGCTGTGGCGGCGGAGGCCGCCTACAGCGCAGCTGCCGGGAGAGGACTGACGATCCGGGACTATTCCGCGGCAGTGAGCGGACTGATGCTGGGACTGATCCTGCCGCCCGCAGTGCCGGTTTATTTCGCCGCGATCGGCGCGGCGGGCGGCATTATCCTCGGGAAGTGCCTTTTCGGCGGAATCGGACGAAATCTGATCAATCCGGCCATGACCGGCAAGCTGATTCTGATCTCCCTGTTCCGGAATGCGATGGGGGATTTTTCTTCCGGAAATTTCGGGCCAATTTCCCCTCTGATGCAGCTCACTATGGGAAATTCGGTCAGTACGCGGGATGTACTGACAGGCAATGTCTCTGCCTGCATCGGGACGGGCAGCATTCTTCTGATCCTGGCGGCATCGGTGTTTCTGCTTCTGAGCGGGGTGATCACGCTGACGATTCCGCTGAGCGGCCTTGTCAGTTTCACGGCCATGATGATCCTCTTCGGCCATCACGGCTGGCGTCCCGGCTTTCTGATGGTGGAGCTCTGCGGCGGAAGCTTTCTCTTCACGTTATTCCTGATGGCAACGGATTATTCCACCAGCCCGGTGACCGGTGCAGGGCAGGTGCTCTATGGAGTCATCTTTGGCATTCTGACAGCTGTGCTCAGATTGTTTTTCGGCAGAACGGAACATGCGGTGGTGATTTCCCTGCTGCTCACCAATCTGACAGCACGTTTTCTGGACCAGCACACGATGCCAAGACCATTCGGGCTGAGACGTCCGGGCAGCCGTTTCACCGTTCCGCACCCCGGAAAGTAGAGGCGATTTCAGCAGACAGCCGCGCCGAAGGACGCGGCACGGAGGATTTGTTTATGGATCATGTTGTATACCAGAGCACAAGAAGCAGCGGCAAACCGATTACTGCATCGCAGGCAATCCTGCGGGGTCTTGCGGACGACAGCGGTCTGTACGTGCCGGATCATATTCCTTCACTCGACATTCCATTCGAAACGCTTGCGGGGATGTCCTATCAGGAGACGGCACTGGAGGTGATGAAGCGCCTTCTGTCTGACTATACAGCGGATGAGCTGAAGGACTGTATTGCAAAGGCTTACGACAGCAAGTTTGACACCGAAGTGATCGCTCCGCTTGTTTATGCGGACAATGCCTATTATCTGGAGCTGTTTCACGGCAAAACCATCGCGTTCAAGGATATGGCTCTGTCCATTCTGCCGCATCTGATGATTACCGCCGCAAGAAAGAACCAGGACGACCGGGAAATTGTCATCCTGACCGCAACCAGCGGCGATACCGGCAAGGCTGCGCTCGCCGGATTTGCCGATGTTCCCGGAACAAAGATCATTGTATTTTACCCGAAGGATGGTGTCTCACCCATTCAGAAAAGGCAGATGGTCACCCAGACAGGGGATAACACCTGTGTCATCGGAATAGAGGGAAATTTTGATGATGCGCAGACCGGTGTCAAGAAGATTTTCACAGATCCGGTGATGCGGGAGAAGCTCGACGCGCATGGGTGTCGTTTCTCCTCCGCGAATTCGATCAATATCGGCAGGCTGGTGCCACAGATCGTCTATTATGTCTACGCTTACGCAAAGCTGGTGGAAAATGGGCGCATTCAGGCCGGTGATCCGGTGAATTTTGCCGTGCCGACCGGTAACTTCGGCAATATCCTCGCCGCGTTTTATGCCGGCAGGATGGGCATTCCGGTGCACCGGCTCCTGTGCGCCTCGAACACCAACCGGGTTTTATATGATTTCTTTACCACCGGCACCTATGACCGCAGAAGACCGTTTGTCGTGACCAGTTCCCCGTCGATGGACATTCTCGTTTCCAGCAATCTGGAGCGGCTTATCTATCACATCACGGGGGAGAATCCGGAACAAAATGCCGCCTATATGCGGGCACTGCGGGAACAGGGAGCCTACACCATCACGCCTGATATGCGGGAGAAGCTGACCCTGTTCCGCGGCGGGTATGCGACAGAGGAGGAGACAGCGGAAGAGATCCGCACGTTGTATGAGGAAACCGGCTATGTGATCGATCCGCACACCGCGGTGGCGTCATCGGTGTACAGACGTTACCGGAAGGAAACCGGAGATAAGACGCCGACCGTAATCGCTTCCACCGCAAGTCCGTTCAAGTTCGAGAGCACAGTGATGCATGCGCTCGGCAGAGAGACGGACATGGACGATCTGGCACTCGCCGATGAGCTCTCCCGGCTCGCCGGCGTGCCGGTTCCGGAGGCAGTCAGCAGTCTCCGCGGCGCCAAAATCCGTCATACCGGAGTCTGCAGCAGAGACGACATGGCGGAAGAGGTCTGCCGTTTTCTTGGCCTTGCCTGAAGGATGGAAAGGCGATGGCTTGACATTGGTGCCGCAAAGAACGCGGCACAGGGTAGAAATATGGCAAATAATGAAATTAATATTTACTCCAGAATCACACCGGAAATCGAGGGGCTGGCGGAGGAATCAGAGCGCAATGACAAAATAGACAATGCCCTTTATACGAAGCTGAATGTCAAGCGCGGTCTGCGTGACCTGAACGGCAAGGGTGTGCTTGCAGGTCTCACCAATGTCAGTGAGGTGCGCGCCAAGAAGAAGGATGCGGACGGGAACGAGGTGCCTGATTACGGGCATCTTTATTACCGCGGGTATGCCATCGAAGACCTGGTGAATGGTATCATCGCGGACAACCGGTTCGGATTTGAGGAAATCACCTATCTCCTGATGTTCGGAGAGCTTCCGACAGAAAAGGAGCTGTCTGACTTTCAGGAGCTGCTGATTTTCTATCGTTCCCTGCCGAAGAATTTTGTGCGCGACGTGATCATGAAGGCGCCGAGCGGCAATATGATGAACAGTCTGGCCCGCTCGGTTCTGACATTGTATTCCTATGACGACCAGCCGGACGATGTCTCTCTGCCCAATGTACTCCGTCAGAGTCTGCAGCTGATCAGCCTCTTCCCTATGCTGGCGGTCTATGCGTATCAGGCCAATCATTACTACAACGACGGCGGTTCGCTCACCATTCATCCTCCACTGGACCATGGTTCCGTGGCGGAGAATATTCTGCAGCTCCTGCGCAGAGATGGCACGTACTCCCAGCTGGAGGCCATGATCCTGGATCTGTGCCTGATCCTGCATATGGATCACGGCGGAGGCAACAATTCCACCTTCACGACTCACGTTGTGACCTCCACAATGACAGACACCTATGCGTGCATCTCCGCGGCGCTCGCTTCGCTCAAGGGTCCCCGCCACGGCGGCGCCAATCTCAAGGTGGTGGATATGTTCGCGGACATGGAACAGTCACTCCCTGACTGGGAGGATGAGGACGCCATCCGGGATTATTGCAGGAAGCTTCTCCGCGGGGAGGCGTTTGATCATGCCGGACTGATCTACGGCGTCGGGCACGCGGTTTACTCCCTGTCTGACCCGCGCGCGGTGATTCTGCAGTCGTATGTGGAGCGCCTGTCAGTCGCGAAAAACCGGTACCGGGAGTACGAGCTGTACAGCCGGGTCGCGAGGATCGCGCCGGAGGTCATCGCCGAGGAACGAAAGATGTTCAAGGGCGTCTGCGTGAATGTCGACTTCTATTCCGGTCTGGTGTATCAGATGCTGGGCCTGCCGCGCGAATTGTTCACGCCGCTCTTTGCCATGGCGAGGATCGTCGGCTGGAGTGCCCACCGCATGGAGGAGATCGCAAACAAGGGCAAAATTATCCGTCCTGCATACACGACGGTAAAACCGCTGCAGGTCTATGTGCCGATGCAGAAGAGAACAGACGCGGGCGCGGAAAAGGCGGATTGAAAGGAATAGAGGACAAGACAAGCAGAAAGAAATAGTCCCCAAGAATAGTCCAGAATAGTTCCGAAGAAATAGTTTTGAAGAAGACAGGAGAGGAAAGACAGCATGAAGAAGAGTGAGGAGATCAGAGATCATCTGAACCAGCTCCGGAAGGAGATGGAGAAGGAAGGCGTCGATACGCTGATGATTCCGACGGCGGATTATCACAACTCGGAATACGCCGCCGAATATTTTGCCGCGAGAAAGTATTATTCCGGATTCACCGGTTCGGCGGGAACGCTGATCGTCTCGAAGGACTGGGCCGGCCTCTGGACCGACGGCCGCTACTGGATTCAGGCAGAGCGGGAGATGAAGGACACCGGTATAGCGCTGATGAAGATGGCTGAGCCGGGCGTACCGGACACAGGCGAGTATCTGGAACAGACGATGAAGGACGGGGAGGTGCTCGGCTTCGATGGCCGGTGCGTCAGCTATGAGGAGGGACACCGTCTCAAAAAGGCGCTGAAAGTACACGGCGTGCAGGTCAGCGCTAAGAAGGATCTGGCGGGAAAAGCTTGGAAGCACAGGCCGGAGCTTCCCTGCCATCCGATGTTTGTTCTGGAGGAAAAGTACGTGGGAGAATCCTCCGTCTCCAAGGTCAGGAGACTGAGAGAGGCGCTCGGACGGAATGGGGCCCAGAATCTTGTGATCACGAAGCTGGATGACATCATGTGGCTCACCAATCTCCGGGGAGCGGATGTGGACTATAATCCGGTTGCACTGAGCTATGCGGTGGTAACGCCCGCCGATGTGCATCTGTTTGTCCAGCCGGAGGAAGTCACGGATCAGGTGCGGACATACTGCAGAGAGACGGGGATTACCCTGCATGACTACGCGGATTTTGAATCATTTCTGGAGGAAATGACTTTTGTCGGCGGCGTTTCCATGGACCCGGGGCAGGTGAGCTATCGGATCTTCTCTCTCGTCAAGAAGCGCTGCGAGCTGGCGGATGTGCCGGTGATCCGGGAGGCCTGCCCGATAGAGCTCATGAAGGCGGTGAAGAACGCGACGGAGATCCGGAATACGAAGGAGATCTATCTGGAGGACTCTGTGAAGGTGACAGATTTCATCTTCTGGCTCACTCACAAGGCCGATCTGACGAAGGAGACGGAGCTCTCCGCGGCACAGTACCTCGATCATCTCCGCACAGAGATCCCCGGATTTCTGGAGCTGAGCTTCGGAACCATCGCCGCGTATGGGGCCAACGCGGCACAGATGCACTACGATCCGTCCAAACAGGCGCCGGCGCAGCTCGCGCCGGAGGGAATGCTGCTCGTGGATTCCGGCGGCACCTATACCCGCGGCACCACGGACGTCACCCGCACGACAGCACTCGGCCCGGTCACAGAGGAGATGCGCAAGAGCTACACGCTGACAGCTGCGGGCAATCTGAACCTGCTGCACGCGGTGTTCCTGTCCGGCTGCAAGGGAATCAATCTCGACATTCTCTGCCGGGAGCCGCTCTGGGAGACCGGTTCGGATTATAAGTGCGGAACAGGCCATGGCATCGGATACTGTCTCAACGTGCATGAGGGCCCGCAGTCGATCCGCTGGAGACAGGGAAAGAATCTGTCTGACGCTGTCTTTGAACCGGGCATGATCATCTCGGATGAGCCGGGAGTATACAAAGCCGGGGAATATGGCATCCGCATTGAGACGATTCTGCTCTGCACGGAAGCGATGAAGACAGAAGACGGGCAGTTCCTTCAGTTTGAGCCGCTGACCTTCGTGCCGCTCGACCGGAGCCTTCTGAATCCGGCCTATCTCACAGACAGGGAGCGGAAGCGGGTCAACGATTATCAGCGCCAGTGCCGGGAAAAGCTTCTTCCCTTTATCCAGGATGAGGAAGAACGCGCATGGCTGCTTGAGATGACCGGAGAACTGTGATACGATAACGGTGCCTGAGGTGCCAGTTGGGACTTCTGCAATTTTGATCCTACATTACTTTAAACGGGATCTCTATATTGCCCCTGCTGCTGTCACGCCTTCGGCCGAAAGGCTATGGGAGAGGAAGACAAATGCATAGGCTGCGGTAACCCACCTGGCCGACGGCTAGGAGTCAAAAGCAGGAGGCGGCATTTCAGGTTTATCAAAATCAGATAAAGGCGAGGATGGTGTTTGAGCTGTGCAAGCCCCGCAAGAGAGAAGATCCCGCTGGCTGGGAGGATCTTCCGGAAGAGGCACAGGCTCTTTTCGCACCGGAGTTCCGCAGGGGAACGGCAGGGCTTCTGCTCTGTCTGGTAGTCTGCGGCGGGCAGCACACGTGACGTGCCATATGAGTGCCTGTCCGGGCGTGGCGCGGGCAGGAAGCAGGGTGGTACCGCGGAACAGGATTCATCATTTCGTCCCTTGCATCCCGATCAGGATGCAGGGGATTTTTTATGCGCCCGGCTAAGGCCGGGTGCACAGCCTGACGCCGCGCCGCAGGGCGCTGCGCAGAGGAAAGGAAGACTATGGCAGACATCAGCGGATTAAAGGAACGGGTCGAGGAGATACGGCAGGAAATTCTGAAAAAGGCCGACTCGATGCAGACAGTGAAGGAAGCGTATGACACCAAGATCGATTATCTTGATTCAAAGCGCGGCAAAATCAGCGCGCTCATGAAGGATATGCGCAGCATCCCGGCGGACCAGCGGCGTGAATACGGCCAGACAGTCAACGAACTGAAGAACTGGGCGTCGGAGCGCTTCAGCGAGCTGGATGCGCGTATGAAACAGAAGGAACTCGCAGCCCGCTACGAGGCCGAGCAGATCGATGTCACAAAACCGGCTGTCAAAATGCATCCGGGCCATCTTCATCCCGTGACACAGGTCCGGGAGGAACTGATTGACGTCTTCTCCTCTATGGGCTTTGAAATCTACGAGGGCAGCGAGGTCGAGACGGATTACTACAATTTCACGGCGCTCAATACGCCGAAGGATCATCCTGCCAGAGACATGCAGGATACCTTCTATCTGAGTCCGGAGTTTCTGCTCCGCACCCAGACCTCCTCGGGGCAGATTCATGTCATGGAGAATAAAAAGCCTCCGATCAAGATTCTTTCTCCAGGCAAGGTGTTCCGCGCAGATGACGATGCGACGCACAGCCCGATGTTCTCTCAGATGGAGGGTCTGGTGGTTGACCGTCATATCACGCTGAGCGACCTCAAGGGAATGCTGGATGTCTTCGCGGAGAAGATTTTCGGAGAGGGTACCACGACGAGACTTCGTCCATCCTACTTCCCCTTCACGGAGCCGTCCGTCGAGGTGGATGTGAGCTGCTTTGCCTGCGGCGGAAAGGGCTGCAGCCTCTGCAAGGGGACCGGCTGGATCGAGGTCCTTGGTGCAGGTGTCGTCAACCGGAAGGTGCTAGCAAACTGCGGCATCGACCCGGAGGAGTACAGCGGGCTGGCATTCGGCATCGGCCTGGAGCGCACGGCGATGCTCAAGTATGGCATCGGCAATATCAAGCTTCTCTTTGAGTCGGATGTCAATGTCCTGAATCAGATCGGCGATCAGACCTGATCCGGGATGACAATGTGCTGTCACGACAGGAAACGCATCAGGAGGAAATACAGAGATGTTAGCACCACTTAGCTGGCTGAAGGAATATGTTGATATTGATGTGACACCGCAGGAACTGGAAAAGAAGCTGTTTGACTGCGGGTTTGAGGTGGAGGAGCTGACGGAGCTCGGGAAGGATATTCATGGCGTTGTCGTCGGATATGTCGAGCAGTGCGATCCGATTCCGGACACCCATCTGCATCTGTGCCGGGTCAGTGCCGGAAAATATGGCACGTTTCAGGTGTGCTGCGGCGCAGACAATGTCTGCGCCGGAAAGAAATACCCGCTGGCACTGGTCGGCGCCCAGGTGATCGAGACAGCGAAGGATCATGTGACTGTTCTTGGAACCACCACGATCCGGAAGGGAAAGCTGCGCGGATACGATTCGGATGGGATGCTCTGCTCCGGAACCGAGCTCGGTCTTACCGAGGATATGTATCCGGGAGCCGGCTACAACGGCCTGCTTGTTCTTCCGGATGATGTACCTGCCGGGGAAGATGTCAAGCCGATCGTCGGCCTCGATGACTGGATCTACGATATCTCCATCACGGCTAACAGGCCGGACGCGATGAGTATCCTCGGCATCTCGCGGGAAATTGCAGCGGCCCTCGGCAAGCCGCTCAAGATGCCTGCACTGGATTATACGGAGACAGATGTCGAAAACAAGGGATTTCACGTCACCGTGGAGGCGCCTGAACTCTGCCCCCGCTATGTCGCACATTATGTCTATGATGTCAAAATCGGAGAGTCCCCGGCATGGATGCGGCGCAGACTGCATCTGGTGGGAAATAATGCGATCAACAACATCGTGGACATCACCAATTATGTGATGCGTGAAATCGGTCAGCCGATGCATGCGTTCAACGGCGGGTATCTGCGCGAAAACTGCATTAATGTGCGCCGTGCCGCGGACGGAGAAAAAATCACCACGCTGGACGGAAAGACATTCACGCTTGGTCATGACAATCTCGTGATCTGCGACGGAGAAGGCCCGGTTGCGCTCGCCGGCATCATGGGAGGCCAGGAGTCGGAGGTCCAGGCGGATACCACCAGTATCACGTTCGAATCAGCCACGTTCGCACGGGACAATATCCGGAAAACAAGCCGCGCGCTCGGGCAGGTCTCGGATGCGTCTGCTGCCTACAGCAAGGGAGTGTATGAATATACATCCGAGCTCGCTATGCGGAGAGCGCTGCATCTCGTGGAGGAGCTGGGCGCCGGCCGCATCTCCAGGACCCACGTCGACATCAACACCGGGAATTCCATCGGTCCCCGGCCGATGGAGGCGAGTATAGACAAAATCAACGGCGTGCTCGGCATCACGGTGCCCACAGAGGATATCAGAAGCATTCTGGAGAGGCTTGATTTTGCCCCTGAGATCGACGGCGACAGGCTGACGATTCAGGTACCGGCGTACCGGCAGGACATGGAATCCTATCCGGATATTGCGGAGGAAGTGATCCGCATGTATGGCTATGACCATGTAAAGCCCACCTTCCTGAAGGATGCGCAGGTCACAGTGGGAGGCCGTAACAGAAGACAGAAGGCGATTCTGAAACTGAAGCGGGCGCTCTGCGCGCAGGGCGCGGATGAATGTATGCACTACAGTTTCTTCTCCCCGGCAGATCTCGATCTTCTTCGTCTCCCGGAGAAGGATCCGGCGAGAGAAGCCATCCGTCTGATCAACCCGATTAACGAGGATCTCTCCCTGATGCGGACGACGCTTGTGCCGCAGATGATCCGTGCGGCAGCCCGCAATCAGAAGAAGAACAATATGGAGGGACGGCTCTATGAGATCGGAAGCCGGTTTATCCCGAAATCACTTCCGCTGACAGACTATCCGGATGAGCGGACTACGCTTTGCATCGGAGTCTGGGGAAAGGAAGAGGACTTCTTCACCCTGAAGGGCCTGGTGGATACGGTAGCGGACACATTCCTGATCCATTTTGATTATCAGGCCGCAGAAGAGCCGTATTTCCATCCATATCGCTGCGCCGCGGTGCTCTGTGACGGAAAGGAAATCGGGTGCCTCGGGCAGGTCCGCTATGAGATCGGCGAGGATACCGATATGACAGCACCGGTCTATGTGGCTGAACTGGACCTTGATTCCCTTGCGGAGTATGATGAC
>Ga0256404_1005682_pt1 | contig 21703 bp, 20 predicted proteins | sample RumenRJG_01DNA_FD_185990 | JGI IMG/M metagenome (GOLD analysis project Ga0256404, IMG submission 185990) | Bovine rumen microbial communities from Lethbridge, Alberta, Canada - RJG_01 | ecosystem: Host-associated > Mammals > Digestive system > Stomach > Rumen | place: Canada: Alberta | collected...
GCCTACACGTAATATAACAAATTCAATACCTGCTTCTTTAGCTTTTTCAAAATTTGCTTGACTAATTTTTTTCTGAAATTCGCTGATGTCCATGCCTTTGAGCTTAACCGACGTACTCTGCGCCGGTGCTACCGAGGGAGTGGACGAAGAGGAACTTCCATCAAGCTTTGAATTAAGCCATCTTTGTACAGCTTTTGATGTATTTGGTCCCCAATATCCATCTGGACCACTCATTCCAAGATATTTTTGGAAAGCTTTTATTGTATTTGGACCAAGTTGTCCATCTGGACCACTTAAGTTAAGATATTTTTGAAGAGCTCTAACTACACTACTGCCACCACTTCCATAGGCAATTCCGCTTGAGAAACCTCCGTGATACTTTTTAAGCTTTGAAAGTTGACCACTAATTTCTCCATCTTGAGGTGTACCAAGAACTTTTTGAAGTGCTTTAATTGACTTTGGTCCGAACTTTCCATCAACCGTTAAAGCGTCTTTCTTTGGCTCGGCCGCAGTATTCGTATTTGTAGGCGTAGTTGTAGGCGTAGCTGCTGCTTTTGGAGCCTCAACAATCCACATTTGATATACTGTACCCTTCATTGAATTCTCATAAGTATACCAACCATCATGATTTCTTCCACCACTATCCTTTGTATAGAAATAGTGTTTACCATTTTGTACCTTATAGTCTGTAAATGCTACATAATGACCACTAGCTGTCCAAACTGTTCCATTCGGACCTCTTCCACTTTTAAATAAAATGACACCAATTCTATTGCCTTTATTTAATTCAGTCCATGCTTTACTCATTGGGTCTTTAATACCAATATGGACTACATTACTATATCCATAATGCTTTAAAGTAGCTGGAATACCACTCCATATAGTACCTTGATTGGTTACTGCAAAACCTTGCTTAACCATCCATGGACGGATTGATTCTGGAGTATAGTTTTTATATTGCTCCTGTTCCATAATAACATGAACACAAGCAACACAACCGCATCCATTACCTGCAAAAGACGACTTTTTAACAGGATATGGCTTGCTACCCCAACGAGAATCAGCTTGTTTATAAATTGTCTTATTCATTATCTTCAGACTCGTCTTGTACGGTGTCAGTTAAATCTTCTTCAGCAAAGAAGTAATCACCGATGTAGTCGTCTCTCTTCTCGGCCTTTAACTGACGAGTAACTCCAGTACCAATACATGCTTCTTCACTATAATCGTTATTGAAATATGTAGCACAGAAAACGATTACAAAGTTAGCAACTACAGAAAGAATTTTGTAAATTAAATTCAGTGTTTCGTTGCCAAACTGTGCAACGTCTGTTGCCATAAGTGCTGTGTTAAAGCATGTAGCGATTACCAGAACTGTACGAATTATTGTACCTTTGTTCATTTAATTACCTCCTATAAATTGATATAGATTTATATTCCATTTATAAGTAGAAAAACAGGTAGGTTACTTCACTAAAAAAAAGGCTACCGAAGTAGCCTTAATTATTAAGTATATAGTTATTCACTAAATATTGAGAATTGGTAATCTTCTTTTTTTATAAAATATAATCATCCTTTACTCCCACACTCCTGCAAGTATCTCATAGTCTCCTGCTTTAAGCGGGTATGTAGCATTATTGTATAGTACCATTCCACCGCTCGAATTGATATTAATATGGCTATTGTAGTTAGTTCCGCCTCCAAGACCATTGGTATTGAAATTGCCTTGAATAGAGCCATTTGCAGTAGCTCGTAATATCAAACTGTTATAAGCGGTATTCGTGCCATAGCCGATGTTGAAATTGGCTGTAAACCAGAACATAACTTCCGCCGTGGCTGGTTTTAATCCCATATAACGCATCAATACGAAACCATTTGGTGAATTTCTTGCTTTGAGAAGTTGTGGGTCTGTAATAAGTGTATATGTGGTTGTCTTATCTGAACTTACCGTTGCTTTCAGTTTCTTGATATCAAGCGATGGTGTCTCCTCATTGAGCGTAATGATTATCGGGCTACCATCTGGCTGATGGAAACTGAACTGCAAGTATGCACAAGTGTACGAAGTGTAGACATTGGCTTTTGGTGTCAGTTTGTAATAGCCTGTATCAAGAACTGTCACATCGAACAAGTTGTTGCTGTTCAAGAAGCCATTGAACTCTGTTACCCTTGCTTTGCTTGCGTTTCTGACGCACATTCGTGTATGACTTGCGTTCGCTTCGCCTGTGTAGCCTTTGATGTAAATGACATCCGATGGCTGAACTCCGTTTATCACATACGGAATACATCCTGTCATACAATCATTCGCATTTGCCGACTCATTGCCGGAAGAGATGTAATATCCGTTCTTATACCCAAGACCATTGTTATAGATTGCGGTACTTGAAACCTCTTCCGACAGAGGGATTAGATTCGGTGCGTTCGGATTGTCATAGGTGATTTTGATGTTCCCTTCAAGATATTTTCCTGCTGTAAGCAGAGTCCTTATCTGCGAGACATCGGCACTTGTCACCTCTTGCCCTTTGTATTCGACAGTTAGTGCGTTCATTGGACACCCCCGTTATATATTGGCAAGTCAGCAAGCGTTAGATATCCGCTATCGTTGGTGAGTTCCGAAACAGCCGTTGGAACTGATGGTGTTGGTGTCACAGTCCATGAAGAATCAACACCCATGATGCCTGTAGCGATTGATGCTCTGCCACGAAGATAGAGCGTAACGGCATTTGTAGATGTATTCGCGCTTATCCCAAGCCTTGCCATTTCAAGTTCAGAGCCATTCATCCAAGCGAACCAAGCTCTTGGGTCAAGGTATATGTACATCATTAGAAGCGGATTGGTGATATCTGACGGAACGACTATTTCCGCTGTAGTGCTAAATGCAGCAGATAATATCGCTTTGCTCGTAGCATCCGTGGCATATAATTTAGCGGCCTTAATGAATTCGTCAACATCCGTATCTGTTGCATAGCCACTTAACGACGAATCAGTGATAAATCCACTGTCGTTCGTCAGCTCGCTCGTTTTTGTCGGTACGGTCACCGTCACATCGCCCGTGCTACCGTTTACCGATTTCACAGGAGCGTGATATTGTACAGCTTGCTTCAGCCTCTGTGCTGTTATAAGCCTTGTCGATGTAGACGTACCTGTGTGCATATCCGCTTCGCTCAAAGCGGAATAGGTGGTGTTGTAGTTGAACCATACAACCCAATTCGCTCCATCGTAGTAGAACGGATACTCTGTATTCGCCTTGAGATACCCTGCCGATGTAAGGCTTCCGAGCGTTCCATTGTTGATGTACTTGATAGGCTTCGCACCCGTGCTGTTGACGTTCATCGTGAGGTTCGCCACCGCACCGCTATTCGTTGCCGTGAAAGTGACAATAATTATCGCACCTGCCTTCAAGTTGTCAGTCGCGAAGTCAGCACATTCGACCACCTTCGCTACTGTTCCTGCGGCAGTCGAGCAAGTGCCATAGAAGACACCACCCGTATTACCTTTAATTAAATAGGACGGCAAATACTGTGAATCCACTTTACTATTCGCATCGAGAGGTGCGACACCTGAAGCAGCACCCTTTGCGCTTGTCGGAATCGCCGACACATCATCAGCATCGAGCGTGATATTGCTCGAGAGGGCGTTGCCATTAACTGTTGTGGTCTTTGGAACGAATGATTGTGCGAATAACTGTCCCATATAATTCAGACTATTGGACTCAACAAGGGTTATTTCACTAGTTGTAGTTCCACCGTCAGTCGTATAGTTGATTTTATAATCTATTGTGTCATCATTATAGACAATCGAAGAGCCTGTAATGTAACCAACATCACTACCACGAACAATTTTTATGCCATTATTCCACTTCGTCACATCTGCCGATGTAAGACCGAGGTTGGCCTGTCTTGATGTATCTGTAGGATGAACATGGTCTTCTCTTGCATATTTACTTGAGGTTCCAACCGCTGCGGCACCATCCATATTAGGAGCAACACTCGCAGGATTTATTCCTATATCAGATGCATCAAGAGTTATATCGTTTGATAAAGCCTTACCATTAATGGTTCTTGAAGTTGGAACTGCGCCAACTTCCGATGCTGTATAAGTTGGTTTTGTCGAGGCCTTCGCCCATGATGGTACTGTTGGGTCTGTTTCGGTGTATCCTGTGATAAAACCACTATCATTAGTTAAATCAGAAGTCTTCGATGGTATAATAGTGCTATCTGGAAGTGCTCCGACATCGTTCGCATCAAGCGTAATATCTGAAGACAAAACCTTGTTGTTGACCTTACGAGTAGTCGGAATTGCACCGACATCTGATGCATTAAGAGTTATATCGCTTGACAGAGCCTTATTATTTACTGTTCTTGTTGTAGGAACTGCATTAACATCCGAATAGTTAAGAGTAATATTACCATCTAATGTGTTGCCGTTTATAGTCCTTGACGCAGGCACCATTTGTGTGTCATTTATAGTCCACGGAATTGACTGCCCTTGCATTGTACCGCCCATTAAGGTAAATACATACCAGTCCCCACTATCGCTCACAATAGTTTGGCTTACCACGATGTCCATTGCTGCACCGCTATAGATGTTATCTGTCGCTCGGTTAAAATCCGTGAATTTGAGTTTAAGTGAGAAAAAAGCAAAAGTAGTATCTGCTTCGATGCAAATATCTCTGCCCTCTTCGAGAGCCGTCATTACTTGCTGTGGCGTTACTGTTGCGGTTGTGCCTATCAGCGGCTCAAGTCCCTCGGTAATAGTTACATCTCCAATGTCTCCATTTACTGATGTTACTGGTGCTGTATTCGCTGTAATATATCCACTTACTGTATCTTTAATATTATAGGTAGTACCATCAGGCAGTTTAATTTTACTAACATCTGCCATATCCTTTTAACTCCTTATATGTTTAAATCATACGTACTCCGCGCGCGGTCGTCCTTGTATAAACATAAACGGTCAATGGTGCTTGCGCACCATCGACCGCGCGCCGAATACGTTTACTTCTAAAAAATATTCTATGCATTACCCTTAGTAACGCTAACGTCTGTTGTACTCTTAAGTACAGTAACTTTATCATTCGTTCCAACTGTAATCTTCTGAGCTGCAGCCGTAGCTGTAGGTAAAGCAGTAATAGCGTCAGCTGAATCTCCAATGGTAACTCCGGTAACAACTGCATCACCCGTACCGGTAGTTGATGTTGCACCAGTAGCAACAGTAACCGCACTACCAGCCTTAGCAACAGTCTTATCGCTAACTGTAACGGTCGTAACAATATCACTACCAGTACCTGTACTCGCTACTGCACCGGTCGCTGCCGTAATTGCAGTACCAAGAGTTACCTTAGAAGCACTAAGATTAGTTCCAAGTGTTGTATTAGTAGCAGTTACATCAGAACCGTTACCACCACCAATTATAAGTGTTTCTGCAGCATCGCCACTTCCCATTGTAAAAGTCCAATTTGACTTATTAGCCGTAACACTTGTATTACCAGTTACATTAGGAATTGAAACTGCAGAATTACCAGTCACATTCGGTATAGTTGTTGTTACTAGCTTACTCGCTGTCTTAGTGACTTTCGAAACAGTTTCGGTTCCATTAGTTGGAGTAATACTTGTTGTAACCAAGTTTTTACCCGTTTCTGCAGTAACCGATTTAACAAAAGTATCTTTAGTTGGTGTACCAAAAGTGACTGATGAAGAAGCATTAGTAAATGTAGTGGCTTCTCCAAGAACTACATCTGTTTGCTTATTAAGAGTAACGCCCGTTACTACATCAGTTAAATTCAGCTGAGTATCACCAATCTTTTCCCAAGTTTTTGTCGCACTACCTACAACTACATATTCATCATATACATCAAGTGGCTCTGCACTTGGAGTAGAAGACGACTTAACTAAATAAAATGCACCGCTTTGTGCATCGGCCGCTTCTAAAGTACCAGTAACTCCACCAGCAACTACTCCTTTTGGAATACTTTCAGCACTTGGAGTACCTGTACCATCCCAAGCAACGATGAATGACACACCGCCGCTAATCATCTCACGAGCCACGGCGTCTTTAATTTCATACGTATTACCAGAAGGTAAAGTTATTTTACTAATATCTGCCATTATTTCTCTCCTTAATTCCTATTTAGAATTAATGTCTCATCTGCTAGCTCGCCAGAAACTTGTTCTGCCGCATCGTCAACATTAATTTTATTATTCCAAAAAACTTTTTCTTGTAAGGTAACATGTATATCATAGTCTTGAATATGGGCCATTAATATATCGCGAGTTTTCTCATCTACAAAAGCAAGATCTTGTACGTAAGCATTACCAGTTCCAATTTTAATGTTTGGTATTTGAACAGTTTTTGTAACTGTCTCACCATATTCTTCAGTTTGATAAGTCTTTGTTTCATAATCTGTATATACAATTACCTCACCAGCTAAAGGAATAAAACCTACCGCATTATTCCAATTTTCCGTAGTGTCTCGTTTGAATTGTATTCTTGTATTAATTGTAGCACTCATAGTTCACCTCCTAAATTACTGTGGTACTAGTGCCACAATCAAGTATGAAACTATCATATTCACTAATATAACCACTATCATTATATAAATTACTAGTATAATGAGGAATTATATTATTAAGATATTCTATCGAAGGCAATCTTTGGTCAATTACACACCAAGACATCGTTTCTCCATCTAATTTTCCACCACTTAGCTCAAACAATATTGCTTCGTTCCCATACCTAGCCACAGTAGTAGAAACAACTAAATTAATTTCTTCTCCATTTGTACCTCTATCAATAGCTTTATTAAAAGAAGCAAAACTAAGTAAAGTATTATAAGGAACCTCATCTAAATAAAAAGTATGGGAGGCTTTAATCAATACATTTCTACCTTCTTCTATTGCATTAGCCACTTGAAAAGGAGTAATACTATCTATTGTTCCAACTAATGGTTCAAGACCTTCTGTAATTGTTACATCTCCGGTTTGTCCATTAATGCTTGTGACTCCATCTTGATTTAAGTATTCTAATTCTGACCAATGACTTTGCCCATTGCCAATTTTTAATTTATAAATATCCGTTGAGAGCGCCGGCTCGCCTACGCGCAGAATAGGGTCAACCTCAATCCATTCTGACTCTTTGGCGCGGCGCAGTTGAATTATAGCCTTTACATGCTTTTTAATCGTCGCCATATCCGTGCACATCTCCTCCGTCGTAGTATATTATTTCATCGTAATATATATCTGTTTCAACAGGGGTTACTTCAGCCTTTGGTTTAAAAGTATTTTGTGTTCTATTAAATTTCATCTTTGAAAAGGAATTACTTAAGGCGTTAAACTTAACTTTAAAACTTCTATCTGAATTGTTCAGCATTTTAACCCTCCTGTGTTGCTCCTATTACACCATCTCTACGTGTTCCAAAGATGCGCTCTCTAATAGGTTCTGAAGCATAGGCTTCGCCATCTGTTGTTAATATACGAATATGAATAACTGCTATATTCTTTTTAGCAGCAGGATAGAAATGAAATTTTAAAGTTTCTTCTTGGGTTAAATGAAGGGTTAATTGAGAACAAGTTTTTTCTTCGTCGGCTAGTTGTTCCATTGAAGCATTTTCATATAAATCAACTAAATTAATAATTGACATATTTACATCTTCTACTTCATTTGTTCTGAAAATAATTTCATCTTCATTTTGACAATAGGTCACCCAAATAGTATCTATCTCCTCTGCTAAAATAGGGAGTATGAAGTTATGATATGGTGTTGTTCCACGTATAATCATATTTGTTTACCTCACACAAAATTTCTCTATCTAATAAGTAGAGATTAAGCGCGTTAACTTTACCTTTTTAGGACATAAGAAAAAGAACGAGCCAACGCCCGTTCTCAATCTTGAAAATTAATTTTCACTTGACGCAAATTACTCGAACAAGGCCGTTGTCGTCAACAAAACAATCGGTAATTTCATAGTGAGAAAATACATATGACTGTTTGTCCGTATCTACCGCGAAGATGTCATGCAATTCATCTTCTACATGGTCTAAATCATCTGTGCGTAATAGTAAATCAAGTACGCATATCATTGCGCCGTCATTGGCGTCCATGTAATGGTCGAATTCGACTAATTCATACTGTCCTTTAAAAGTTTTAACTTTCATTGTTTTGTCCTCCGTAGGTATAAGTTTAATTTTAGTCTAACATGGATATGCATACCCTCTATTAATAGTATATAACAAAAGGTACACAAAGTCAAATTTTGAATGTAGAAGTTGTACGTTGAGAGCGCGCGGTCAACCTATTTTATGAGCAAGTTGAACTGACTTACACAAGAGGTTGGGCGGCCGCTCTCAACGTATTTCGTATACAAAAAACGGGTACATATAGTACCCGTTTTCAAACTTACTTATTCATTTTAGCAATAGCATCTTGAATAGCTGTTTTCACCGTCTGGTCGCTAGTCTCATTCATCATAGTCTTTAACTCTTCTACCATCTCTGTCTTCGACCCTGTTCTACTATATCCTCTTGCCATTGATTGGTCATATTGCGGAGTCATATACATATAAGAGTTTCTATCAACATCATAAACCATGCGGCCGCCATATGAGTTTCCGCCCATACCATATGAGCCTCCGCCCATGTTGTACGAACCTTGCGGCCCAGCGTATGACATATGGCCTGGCTGATAGTCAGCATCTATATAATACTTTCTCTGACTATATCCCGGAATCATAAGTGCCTGAGACTCTTCTTTTTCTTTATCATAGTGCTCAATTTTACCTAAATTCTTTTCGGTTTCAATTAAGTCTTTTAATATATCCAGCGACTCATGAGTTAAATTGCCTTTCTTTGCAATATCCTCAATCTCTCCACAAAGCATCGCGCGGAGAGCATCCATTGTTTTCTTTTCCATACATATACCTCCTATGCGATTCTGTTGATTACCAAGTTAGAATTGGTTACATTAATTGCTGGTGCAGGGGTACCTGCCGCATCATCGACAATTCCGCTAACCGCGCGGACACTAACACTGAAGCAGCATCCACGTGGGACAGTTACAATTGCAGTTGAAGTTACATTGTTATATTCCTCCACCGCGGCCGGTGTTACAATCGCGCGCGAAGTCGGTCTGGCTTCGCCATTAACCGCAATTGAAACCGCAATCGGTCCAACTGTTCCACCTTCAGGTACAGCAATATTACCATTAAAAGTAACTTGGTATCTTGCAAAGCAATTAGGAGTAGCGCCTCGTAGAATAAAAATTCCAGTTTCGTCTTCGTGAATTACATATCCATTCTGACACGGAATAGAAGCACTGAATACTACTGGCTGATTAAGGTCAACCAGTTGAGTAGCATTAGCTAAATATTCTGCCATAGTACTACCTCCTAAAATGCACAACCGCAGCCACAGCTATTTATGCTGTTGCATCCGCATCCATTTGGGTTCTGAACGATATATGCTGGACGTGGAACTGGTGCAAGATATTGCTCCAGAGCGTTTGTCTGTGCATCGTTGTTAGCAAGAATTTGAGCTGTCTGCGCGCTCTGTGAAGCAGCGAGATTAGCCATTGTAAGTTGTCTCTCAAGGTCAGCAATTCTCTCATTCTTGGCGTCGATTTTATCCTGGCACATGGTGTCGAGAATTCTTTGGATACCAGCGTTTTGGTTAGTAAGAATATCTCTGACACCATCGGAAAGAGCAGTTCTATCTGCGCAGTTTTCCGTTGCAATTGTGTACTTCAGGTCAGCTGAAGCAAGTCTGTTCTCGCAGCAGCAATCAGCGAATTGAGACTGAAGTCCATATACCTGTTGCATGTTAGCCATTTGACGAGCGTTGTTGGCAATCTCAGCTTGTGCGAAGCCATTGGAGATTGCGCCATTGACTCCTGCGAATCCATTACACAGAGCAGCTGCAGTATCTACAAAACCACTTGTGAGTGAAGACTGAATTCCGCTAATTCCACTCATGATTGCGCTCTGGTCGAAACCTCTTTGTACATCAGAAACTACGTAGCCGTTGCTTCCGCCATTGTTGCCCCAACCATTTCCCCAGTTGCCATTAAAAGCAAAAAGGAAAAGAACAAGGAGCCACCAAGCACCATCTCCGCCCCAGCCATTGCCGAAGCCACCGTTGCCTGTTACTGCTGCTACATCAGCAGCACTTAATCCATTACCATCTGTAAGTGACATTTAGTCTACCTCCTTAAAAATAAAAATTTAGTGAGATAGACACAAGACTTTAAATTACTTAATAAAACGATATAATTGATTAGCCATTTGAGTTATTTCATTAAATTGTTCTTGACTCATCTGACCATTTTGTAGCATTTGTTTTACTCGCATTTCTGGATTGCCAGAAAAAGTCGAGCTAAACTGGTTAAATTGAGAAAGAAGATTGGCGATATTACCTATTGGTCCTGGATTGAAATCATTATATAATGAACTCATTTTTCTTTACCTCCTTCTTCTCTTGTTTTGGTTGTTCTTTGGGTTTTAAATCTGCGAGTATACGCTCAAGCTCTTCGTGGGTGACATACGTATTCTGCGCGCTAGCGTTCGCCTCTTCTGTTGCGACTTTGGATACCTCTTTGTATTCGAAAATACGAAGAGGTAATGGCATACCAGAGACGTCAGAAGATTTAACATAAAATACATTGGTTTCACTATCCATAAGTAGGACTTTCTGACCTGGCGCCACGGGTACTGATTTTGCGCCAGCTTCACCTTGTACCCAGTTGATTGCATTTACTTGTTGGTTTGTCGATTGCGGCGGTGTCGCCCATGTCTGTGCAGGGGCTGCAGTCGCGCCGTATGTGTAAGTCGGAGACGTATACGTCTGTGGAAAATAATTGTTGTAAGCCATGACTAACTCCTTTTAAAATAATATAATGGTATCTCATTGCCAGAATCCCATGAGTCATAATAGTCTCCATCTATGACACATACTACGTGTTCTCCCGTTCCGAGAATGAACGTACCATAAGGACTATTATAACAGAAATCTCTAACTGTATAACAATCGGGACATAGGTCTGGCATTTGATACTTTTTAAAACCTTGTTGCTTCAAAAAAGTTCCCCATACTCTATTAGCCGATGGCATATCGCACATTTCGAAGCCTTGCCGCGCGAGTGCGTTGTAAGTTTGTTCCCATGTGAAGTTTAATGCGCGTGAGATGGCACGGATTGTACAATCACCAACGGATAATTTAAGTGGGTTTGGGTTGTAATAGACGTAAGACATTTGTGTACCTCCTATGTAGGGTTGAGCCTAGAGAAGTTATTTGAATTAGTTTATCCCTAGGCTCAAAGAGTTAAGTCTTGTGCCTATCGGTTAACTTGAGTAAGGGAATTTGGCTAGTAAGTTTAACTTTTTATTTTAGAAGGTTGAACTCCCTTACTCATAAGGAAAGTGGGTTTTGGATTAGGAGGTTATAACTTTTTGAGTCAAGAGGTTAAAAATTTTTTGCAATAAAAAAAGCCCCGAAGGGCTAAGTTAACTACCCCATAGGGACTCGAACTATTGTGAATGAGTTATGTCCAGGCGCAGCAAATATGCTAATTGGAAACGAGGAATTATAGGCACCAGCAACAAGATGGTCTCCAGCTTCGCATTTGTAAATACCAGTTACACTTGTTGTGTAGTTATTACCGGCCATAATCATATCGTCTTGGTTTACCGTGGCGCCTCCGCGCATAACATTCAACGCCACGCGCCCATTTGCTGAGGCGTTTGAATAACAGGTAAAATTAATTAAATAATATCCATCTTTAGGTACAATATAATGACCATTCGACCAAGTGCCTCCGCCATCGTTTTTCACTATAGTATTAAATGGAATCCATCCAGAAAATGATGTGTCGCCACTGCCTAAGTAATATGCCTTTGAATATACTGGCTGTTGGTTTTTTACTATTTTATTAAGTAGTCTTTTTATTTTAGACCGCATGAATACCACCCCCTAATTCACAAGTACATCACTATCCCAGCCTAAGGCTACGATACCATCATATAACTCTTTATCTACAGAACCTTCTACTTGATAGTCCGGAAGGTCTAAATATAACTCTTCTACTTCATCGGAACCAATACGGACACTGTTTGCTCCGTATTTATGTCCGCTTTTATATAGATAGCCCATGACGTCCTCCTTATGCTGTTCTGTGCCATATAAATACTAAAATGGAAGGCGGTTGTACTGTTGTTGAATTGCCATATATGCTATTTGATCGTGACGCATCAAAGGCAATAGAGTTGTTGCCACCTGCTGTCGAACTATAAGAAAGGACACCGCAGTTGGTAGCGTAATTATAATTGTAAAAAGCACCAGAACCGCCTACGGTTTCTACCCATACGCTCTTTCCATGTGCAGGTTGTACTGATCCTGTGATGTTAGGCAATCCTGCATTTACGGTATCGCCAACCTTGCTTGTGTCTGTAGTGGCTTGTAAAAATCTACCGCTTTCGACCTGTTCCCAAGTTCCGCCCCACGTAGTGTTTGGATCGAACGCTGTGTCCGATGTTTCGTAATACGAACCGACAGGATAGACAAAATCGAACAAGGCTCTCATTACTGAATTAGCATCAACAAAATGGGCGTCCATATTGCAGAAAAAGCCCACATCACTCGCAGGCTGCCCGAATGCGATGCCGTGTCCTCCGGCAAGGAAGTCGACGGTATAGAACGCCGGTGCTATCGTCTGGATGATTGCCGTTCCGGTGCCCTGTGTATCTCTCGGTCTGACGCTTATCTGATACGAATACTGCGTGTTGACGTTCGGGATAAGACCATAAACAGTGTCGCCCGATGACAGGTTTGCCCAAGTTACGCTACCAGACAGAGTACCGTCTGTTGCTCTTGATGAATACCACGTAACAGTTGGCGTTGTCTGCACTCCGTCTTCATCTGTTACTGTTACTGTTGGTGCCACCGCATCTGCAATAACATCAGCAAAGGTAAATGTTGCATCTACTGTTGCGTATGCGCCTTCATCTTCTGGCGCACCAGTTGCTGTTGTGCGCTCAACAGTAAATGATACGGAAGGTACCGTATACACATTGACTGTTATAGGGTCAAGTGTCCTTGTTGCTGTCTGTCCTCTGCTATCGGTTACAGACAGCGTAGGTGTGAATGTGCCACCTGCGTCTAACAGAATGGATATTGTGCCGTTACCGCTTATGCTTGCGGTCTGGTTGCCTATTGTCAGCGTTGCACTTGATATGTCGCCGCCATAGTATGCTGTGGCGTTGCTGACTGTTACGCTTGCCGTGGTGACGCTCGTGTATGGCGATGATGTGTCAAACGAAAGGTTTGTGTTGTCGAATGTAGGAGGAACATTTAAACGTAGCTTTATAGACCCAATATCTGTTGTTGTATCGTCATATGTTCCATAACCGACATCGCCGTAGCCTGCTACGACCGCTGGTTTGGTTTGAAGAAAGCAATGATGTAAACGATAATCGACCTGAACAGTAGGGGAAGTTTTATTACTTGAATTGAAATAATCGCTAACAGTATGGTCCGTATCCCACCAATATGCTTTCCGAGCTATTGTCCCGAGAACATTTGCTGACAATGAATACCCTCTGTCCGTGTTTGACTCTGTCAAATATCTTGCACGTCTGATGTAATTCCCATCAATATAAAACCTTAACTCGAACGTATCGCTAATTAAGCCTCTGCCGCCGCTTGAATTATCATACTTAATGGTTCCGCTTGTCGGCGTGGTCGCATAGTTGTTTAAAGTTTTATCGTCCGTGTCGTTTATAACTATGTCGCCAATATCTACTGAAAATGTATGATTAGCCAATGTGGTCCCAGCTGGAACACCGTTGTTTAATGTCTTTTCACATCTTGTTATTATTATTGCCATTTTAATCACCTATCCTATCCATTTCAAATTGAGATTATTGCGGCTTGGCGTTTGTCCATTGGCGTGTATTTTCCAAGTCCACTGGCCAAGACCGCCACTGTTTACAGGTGTGCCCAAGTCCATCTGCTGAAGTACAACAGATTGAGTGATGTACAGTTGGTTGTTGTTTATGTACGCTACTCTCTGCGCACCTTGATAGAAGCCTAATTCCGTGCCATTTATTCGTACATGGAAACTGCTTTGGTCTCCGACATATACAGTTGATGTTGCGGTGTCAATAGACACCGCTGTATTCAACTGTGTAAGATTATCGGCAACGGTTATATTGCCAAAGTTTATTCTTGACGCCAACAGGGTTATTTGGTCTGATATAGCATTGATATTATCCAGCAGACTTGTAGACTCGCCAACCACATCTATTTTAGTTGCGTCAAGTTCTGCTTTCGCGGTAGACGCCACGGTATCGGCATAGTCCTCCGCGTTAAATTGAATATCTTCTGGAGCTGGAGACCAATCAGTAGCTTTTGTTCCAAATTCTATTTTTACTTGAGATATCCATAGCTCCTGTGCGTTAGCTGTTCCATCGCCAACCATGACGTTGAACCCAACGGCGTCGTTCGGAATTGTAAAAACCCCTGAGGTATATCTTTTTTCGGTTGTAGTTAATGTTGATGGGAACCAATTTTGCGCTACGATGGTTCCACTGCTGTTCCTCCAATGGCATCCTACAGTACACGTTTGACCTGCTGTTTTAGCATATGCAGAATAACTGATAATCACCTTATCGCCAGCTTTGATTTCTCCGTAACCGTTTCTCTTATCTTGGGCCTGTGAATAACCTTGATCAGGGCTTGCAGTAGTTACAAGATGCAACCATCGTTTGCCGTTAATTATTACTATTTCTCTGGTAGTTGGAGAACCCCAATCAGACCAACGTGTAGAAATATGGTTCCATTCTGTGTCCCACACTAAATTCCTTCCACCAATTTCGATTTTGCTGTTTAATATCTTGTCTTGTTCAGATGAAGTAAACATACTGGCACTAATATTTTTAATAGTGGCTTTTGAAGCATCAATCGTCCCCGTAGTAATATGCCCACCATCAATGATAGTTGTCGTGTCATCTTTTACAGGAGTCGTACACGTTACTGTGCCACTAACGACCTTCTTTTGCTTTGCAACAAACAGCACAGGATAAGATGAATTATATGTAGGTCTTTTGGTTGACCAAGTATTCTGTTTATCGCCAGCTTCAGTGATCCATGTTGTAGTGCCAGATACCGAAGCAGTACCAGATGCTTTGGAAATATAAATGTACTGTTCTTCTTGAACAGCTACTCCCTCAATGTTAGTTTGAACAGCACTTGCTGCACCTTTAGCATCATAAGCGGCATCGGTTTTTGCTTTGATTGCATTGAATGTGGCCGTGCCGTCGATCTCAACCTTCGACGCCTGAATCTTTACCGTCTCAGCAGACTGATTGATTCTTGATATTACTTCCGAGTTGCCGACCTTTTTGCTCACTTCTGTGCTGATAGCATCGGTAGTGAGCTTGATTGCTGCCTTTGCAGATGTAATCTCAGTATCGGTGTAACTCTTCGCGGTATTCAGCTTGCTTGTTGCATCAGTCTTTGTCTCGTATGTACTCGATACAGATGCGGTTATCTCTCCAGCTTTCTGTGTAATAGCCGAGTCTGTCTCAGTCTTTGTGTAATATGACTTAAGTTTATTCGTCGTATCAGTCTTAGCATTAGACTCAGCAGTATTGGCATAACCTTGAGCTTCTGTTTTGGTCGCTCTGAGGCTTATTGCTTCGTTTGTCTGCTGAAGGTCTGTGGCATAAGTAGTAGTTTTAAATGTATTGAACGTGGAATCGTCCGTGTACTTCGACGCCTTATCCCAGTCAGATGCGGCATAAGACTGAGCTGATGTCTTGGCTACTTTACATTTGTAAATATCACCACTTGAGCCCTGTACCCACAGATCACCTATGTCATAAGGTGGTGTTGGCTGTGATACAAACACCCGCCTTTTAACGTCAGCAGTTGTCTGCGCTTTTGCAGCATCCGCCAGAGCCTTAATCGCATCAGCATCCTCGATCTGTATCCATTTATATGTATTACCCTCTTTCGCCCATCTGAATGTGTGACCGTTTGATGTGTTGAAATATAAATCACGAAGATGGGATTCTTTTAACGCATCAGTTGTCCAGTTTACAGCTGGTTCATTACTCGTTGTAGGATCGGCGTTATAATACCACGTATCTATTGCACCATCTATCTGCTTTTCGAGATCGTCAATTGCTTTATCGTTAGATAAAATATAATTGGCAAGATCCGTAGCAGTATCTCCAACAGCATCATCAACTTCATCTTTTGTATAAACATTACTTCCAGCGCTAACTGTAATTTGGCCCTGTATATTTGCTCCACTAGCATATAAAATACCATTAGTATCAACGCCAAATTGTCTTCCTGCTGTTAAAAACCAAGTCTTATTTAATCCACTACCTGCTATAGCATTAGTATTTTCAACAGAACCTTTAGATATAACTAAATTAGTTGTAGTAGCACCAGGAACTTGATTACCATAATATAAAGATTTATTAGTATCAGTTCCAATATTCCATCCACCAATTAAACCAGCAATAGCAGTAATTCGTCCATTTATATCTACATTAGTACCGTATAAAGTACCGTCGTTTTTAACACCAAAATTTTTTCCAATTGCAAATCTTAAATTAGACCTACTTATCCCATTGATAGAACGAGTAAAATCAACATTAGATAAAGTTACGTTTCCCGCCGCAGTACCACTGGTAGTTCCCAAAACAATAGAACCATTTGTAATTTGTAATCCATTCGAAGCTAACGTTGCATCAATTGTATTCGTTCCTGGTCTGTAAAAATTCAAAGCAGTCGCACTCAAAGTCATAAACTTATTTGTTCCACGACCCAATTCTACTCCATCAGACCTAGCAAGTAAATATCCTCCGTTCTTTCCACTTTTAAACGTATCAATTGGGGTGTCTGTTATATAGGCGCCGGCCTCAATTGAGCCAGAAGTTGCTGAATTAAACCAGAAATGTTGTTGGGTCGCACGGGATATGGATAAGGCGCCCTGTGCATTTTCGTTTGCATGGGTTGCGATTGAATTGGATTCATTTGCTTTATCAAGTGCATCAGATGCATTAGCATTAGCTTCAACAGAATTGGCTATTGCTTCGGTAAGACCGTTATCTTTATAAATTATGTATTCTGTTTTTGCAGGATTTATATATGTATTCGTAATTCTGCCCCAATATACGGGCTTAGTACTATCATATTCTGGTACATTATCTGTCCAACTATATGAAGTATGATTACTAGTAGTAATTGTTACATTTGAAGCCACATGAGTATATTGAGTTTTAGTCGTAGATAAACTTTGACCTGTACTACCCGTGGCCCCAGTTGAACCAGTTAAACAAACTGCTGCACCAAAGCTATCTTTATCTGCGGTTGTACCACTTTTATGAATACGCGTCCTTTGCCAAATAAAATAATTTTGTTTCCAAGTAGGCCGAGTCGTACTCCAACCAGATTCTGGAGGGTCAGAACTACTTTGATTTTGAGCATATTCAATTATAATACTTTCTATGTCGTTTGTATCTACAATAGTAATCGTTCCGTAAGAAACTTGACTCATTTATGTTTCTCCCTATAAGTTCTATTTACCTATCATATGTACTCTGCGGCCGAGCGTTGATTAGGTCGGCCGCGACAGATTAATTAAATTTCAACTTGACAATCAATTGTAATTTTTTGATTTATTAAACTAGCATCTATATAAATAAATTGATTTTGTGTCCTATCTACAGTATCTTGATAAGGCACTCCAGTTGTAATTGGAGTATTATCTGAATTTCTAAAAGTCCAAGTATATTTACCTACCCGTTTCTCTGCTGGTATAGTATTTATATCAACCCAAATAGTACCATTATATTTATATAACCTAGCAGTTCTATTGGTAACCGTAGAATCATTAGATAGTAAAACAAAGTAATCTCCATTCGTCATGCCAGATTCTGGAGTAGAAGTACCAGCCTCTATATTTTGTGGTACTATATCTAACTCCTTATCACTCCTAACTACTCTAGCATATACACATCCTTGCCCTTGTGAATTTTTAATTTGTGTACCAACAGTAGAATGTAAAGATACTTGCACTGGGTCGGTTTTATCAATTACCGAAATATACTGCGTATATGATTTTGATTTATAGTTAGAAACAACTTGAAAAGAAGCATATCCTTCAACTGCTGTTGGAGTAATCTTAATGTAATCAGAAACATTATCTGCACTACCATTATCGCCTGAGGTCCATGTTATACTATTTAAATGCCCTGTCTCTACACCAGGAGTCGTAGATGAACTAATAGGGATATATGCTCCATTTTTAAATTGACTCCAAGTATATGTTTCTCCGCTTGCTTCACCGGCACCATTTGATAAAATAGCTCGTGCGTATAATGTACCATCTCCATTTACAATAACTGTTCCATTTGGAGTGGCCACTTGTAAAACAATTGCATTTTGTCCATTAACTGCGGCTGAACTACGTGTCCAAGTATAAATTTTACTTATTGAAACCGTTTTATCAATAACTGCACCATTGGCATCATAATCTTTACAATTCACTGTAAAAGTAAGAGTTACTTGACCACCTGCAGATAAAGTGTCTGTAGTTTTAATCACATATTTAACATGACCTGCTGTACTGGTATCTGCTGCTATTACTCTACCAAAGTCACTAGCTGGCAACGATGGTGCGTTTACGCTTGTTGTTTTTAAAGTCGTACCTTGATATCCTTCATAAGGAATATCAATAGTAAATTGAGACAGTGGATGATTACTAGAATTACAAGGAATAACATCTGCTTCATTTCCAATAATAACATTAACTGCTCCGAAACCAGTGGCACCAGGAGCACCATCTGTACCTTTTGACCCATCGTTTACTATAACCACGGTTTGAGAATCAAGTTGTTTAGTATTGGCGCCCGCTTCGTATAAAACTGCCTTAACACTTTTAACAGTATCTGCATTCCAAGGACTATCAGTAAAATTAATTGTTCTAGTAGAAGTGTTAGTTGTTACAGGAACACTAATTGTAGAACTATCATTTATATAAAATTGAATTCTACCATCATAAGCTGTAGGTAAGGCATTTCCAGTTTGCTGATAAGCATTAAAGACAACTTGTGTTGGGTTTGGATTTGGATGTACCCCTCCATTTGCCGGTTCTGTATTAACTGCCAATGCGCTTACTTGTAGACTATAAATAGTTGGCGTTTCTCCGTCTTGTCCAGTTTTCACTTTTACAAGAGAAAACTTTCTACTAAATTCCACAGCACCAGTTGAGGTCTTACGACACTCAAACAATACATAGGCAGTATCTATATTATTAAAAGTTGTATCACTAACACTTATCCCAGTAAAGTCAACTTCGTAATCATTGGCAGCAGAATCTAATGTACTTAAACTAGTTGGCGAATAAGTTTTTGTAATGTACCAACTGTTCGTAACATCTTGCGTTCCTTCTCTAATTGTTAAAGTCGTTTCTGCACCACTATAAGAAGTCACTTTACCGTTCTTATCAGCAGGTAACATTTGATCTTCATTACTTAATACTGCTGAATTAACCGAATCACCCTTAACACCATCATATAGCTTAGTTATTGTGAATAAATCATAAACAGTATTGTCATTAGTATTTAATCTAATAGTTACACTATCATTATTAAACACAGAATCGGTAGGCCTAACCACTAATGAAGAACTACCCGTAGTACTATTTGGATATGTAGCCCATCCATTAGTATTTTTATACTGCCAAGTAGTAATTGATACACCAGCTACCTTACCATTTAAAGTAATTGTTTTATTATTATCTGGCAATAGTTGGCCGGCACTATTATATTTAAAAATACTTTCTCCCGTGATAGTGGCTGTTTTTGCAACACTTCCTTGACGAGTTAACGAGAAATCTATTTCGCCAACCGCCTCCAATGGAACATTATCCACTGTATAGTGAGCAGTCACGATATAAGAAATAATACCACTTGTACTATTACCTAATACATTATTACTAACCTGCAATACTCCTGGATGTTGTGTGTCTGGAAAATTAATAACGGTTTCATCCGCTGTTAAATCTACTACATTTCCCGCACCATCTCGTCTTTTCCATGTATAAGTTGCCGTTGTACTAACATTCTGACTAGCATAATATGCTACAGGTGTTATAAGCAAATTCGTACTACTCCAATCTGGCATATAACCCGAACCGCTTGTATGGTCTGGGCTATAGATTTGAGTTCTAGGATTATTAGCAGTAGGATAAACGCTAAATTCTCCAATATCTGTAATATCAACTATGGTTATAGAACCATAACTTGTTGCCATTCTCCTTTACCTCCTAAAATTCTACTTCACAAATGAAAATAGCTTTAGAATCTATATCACTCGGACCAATATTAATTGAACGACCTGCTGCTAATCGTTGCCAATCATCATCTATAGTCCCGTCACTATTTTTCTTTTTCCAAGTAAATTTTGTAACTTGAGTTGTTATATCTGTTGAACCCTTGTAAACTGTACAAGTCAAAGTTGCATTAACATCTTCTCTATAGAACATATTACCAGTAGATGATTCAATCACTACATTAATCGCATCTTCTCCCGCTGGTCCAGGCCCACCCTCTGCTTCAATTTGACTTACATCATGATATTCACCTGTAGGCTCATGTGTCTCTGGGTCTACAGCTTCAAACATTATTTCATTAGCCTTAATTCTTAACTTCTTTTTCGGATTTCCTTGTCCATCTAAATCATCAGTATCTTCATAAAAACTAATAAACTGAGTAGCATCACCAATATACATATTATCGGTATAAATACCTTGGGTGCCTTCCATGTGTTGATAGATAGATGTATTAACTCCAGAAGTCATATGCGGCAGCGTACCTAAAATACCACGATAGTTATATGAAACTTTTGGTTCTTTAGTTTCATCAATTACTGTCTCAAATAAACTAATTGCGCGAGCCGGTAAGTCAACTGTGTTATCAGAACTATTAATTCCAATTCCATAGTTCGAAGTGCCTGCTTTATTACCCATATCTACAAGCGCGCCACCAATCAATTCAGAAGCAGAACTAACAACTGCATTTTGACCTTCGACCATCGCGGCCGCGCCAAGTAAAGTTATTTCGTTACTTCCTTGAGTTCGTTGTACTTGATAGACATGAGTTAATCCATTATTTAATAATATATCTGAACTATCTGGATTTTCAGCTTCTCCATCAGCAGTATAGTTACTAACCTTACACCATTGACCATCTTTAAATAATACTGGTTTTTCTACAGTTAAAACTAAATTATTTCCATTTACTGCGGCTGAGCGTATAGTCGATGATGGTCTGAAAATGAATATGCCACCAACTGCTTGAATTTCTGCATATTCAAAAACGGCTGTTTTAATTGCACCACGCGCAGTTATATTATTAAAAACTGCATCGCCATCAGCATTAATCATCCAACCATAAGTCGCACTTGTACTTGAGCCTCCATTATAATTCGAAGATTTAATAACTGCATTAACGCCATCAATATCAATATGTGGAGTGCTGGTACCAACCTGTACATTACCATCAAATACGCCAGCATTTGCATTAATTGTACCAGTGATTGTTAAGTTTCCATCATCACCAGTTTTCATTACTTCCGTGCCAGCATCATTCTTTATTCGAATACCATACAATGTTGGAGCCGCAGTCGCACCCTCTGCATCAGGGCTT
>Ga0256404_1005684_pt1 | contig 21700 bp, 19 predicted proteins | sample RumenRJG_01DNA_FD_185990 | JGI IMG/M metagenome (GOLD analysis project Ga0256404, IMG submission 185990) | Bovine rumen microbial communities from Lethbridge, Alberta, Canada - RJG_01 | ecosystem: Host-associated > Mammals > Digestive system > Stomach > Rumen | place: Canada: Alberta | collected...
TCTTATAGCAGAATAATAGCAGAAGGAAAGAAACTATAGAAATAAAAAATCGCGGAAGAACGAACGGTTTCATAACCGCATCGGTGTCTTTCGCAGAAAGACGGGTTATAAAAATGAAGAAGAATTGTATCATCGCCCAGTCCGGCGGACCAACGCCTGCTATCAACGCTTCTCTTGCAGGAATAATCAAGGGTATCATTGATTCAGAAGGCTTTGACAAGGTATTTGGTTCCCTCCATGGCGTTACCGGAGTGTTTAACGAGGATTTCCTCGATCTTACCGCACTTGCAGAAAAAGACGACAGATTTCTTGAGCGTCTCTCTCTGTCACCTGCCATGTATCTCGGCTCATGCCGCTTCAAGCTTCAGGATCCTGCCAAGGATGATTCCGACTTTAAGAAGATTTTTGCCATTTTTCATAAAATGAATATCGGTGCTTTCTTTTATATAGGAGGAAATGATTCCATGGACACTGCCGCAAAGCTTGCCGAATATGGCAAAAAGATTGGCAGCGACATACTCTTTGCCGGAGTTCCGAAAACTATAGATAACGATCTTGTACTGACAGATCATACTCCGGGATACGGTTCCGCAGCGAAGTACATCGCTTCATCCCTCCTTGAAATGGCCCACGACACATATATTTACGGTATACCATGCGTAACTATTGTTGAGATCATGGGACGTGACGCCGGATGGCTTACTGCCGCTGCTGCTCTTGCAAGAAATTCATACAACGAGACTCCTCAGCTGATCTATCTGCCTGAGGTAACATTTGATCCTGACAGATTCATTGATGATGTAAAAGAAAAGCTTAAGACACATAATAATCTGATCGTTGCAGTATCTGAAGGCATCCGCAACAGCGAAGGCGAATATATAGCATCCACAAAGGCTGCTTCAGACAAATTCGGCCATGCCCAGCTCAGCGGCGCAGGCAAGGTTCTCGAGCATTTTGTCAAAGAGAAGGTCGGCGTTAAATGCCGTTCGGTTGAGCTGAATATCCTTCAGCGCTGTGCTTCTCACCTTGCTTCAAAGACCGACCTCGACGAAGCATTTAAGCTTGGCTATGAAGCAGTTGGTCATATAGTTAATGGCGAAACCGGCTTCATGACAGCGATCAAGCGTATATCTAATACTCCATACACATATAATATAGAAGCAGTTGATGTATCCAAGGTAGCAAATGCAGCTAAGAGCGTTCCTGTTGAATGGATAACTCCTGAAGGAAATGATGTCACAGAGGAGCTTATCAACTACATCAGACCTCTTATCATTGGCGAGGTTGCACATGAATATAAGGACGGCCTTCCAAGCTACATAGATATCAAACATCTTGTATAAATCACTCCTGATCCGGTTGCATGGTCAGGTTGCATGCTCTAATCACACGATCCAGCCATGCAATCCAATCACATGATCCAGCCATGTAATCCAATCACATGACACAATCTGCGCGATCAAGAGTACAAAAAATGAGCCTTCGCATATAGTATGCGAAAGCTCTTTTTTTAATTACCCGGATCAATCTTCTCTCCGCCGTATGCTCCTGTTTCATTTGAAAGCATTTCGTTCAGATTCTGAACGTGAGCTGACGGTTCATAATTATCAATATTGAAGAGATATTTATGGAGAGCTATGACATTGTCTGACAGGCTGTCCGCTGCTATGCAGGAACCCTTGCTGTCCGAATCATAGAAAGCATATCTGAACGGGAAGCCGATATTGCTGTCCATATTGTACTTCAGTACCTTCTTAGCAAGATCATACATGCCGTCCTCATCTATACTTGTATATACATAAGGAAGAGATGCGTCTATAGCCTTGTCGATCTTGGACCACTCAGCCTTCTTCATCTTCTTCATCATAGCACTGATGATCTCTCGCTGACGCTCCGTTCTGGTGATGTCTCCGAGATCAGTGTTTCTGATTCTGGCGTATGCTGTTGCCTGCACGCCGTTGACAAGCTGCTTTCCTGACTGAAATACGCCGTCCGAATAAATGCCTGTCGTCTCGATAACATTTGCGATATATTCGTTAAGCTTCTCCAGCTCCTTATCCTTTATCTCAATCTCTATTCCGCCGATTGCATCGATTGCCTTGATAAGACCTGTCCAGTTGATTGCCACAAATTCATGGATATCAAGGTCCAGATTCTCATTCAGGGTGTTAACGGCCATTTCCGGTCCGCCGTAAGCGTACGCCGCATTTACCTTTGTCGTAAAATCGTCATAATCACTTATCTTAAGAAGAGTGTCTCTGTAAACAGAAACCATCTTGATGTCTCCGGTCGAATTATTGATACTTACAATGATAATGGAATCACTTCTGTTTCCGGACTCAAGCGATGCAGAGGTCTGATCTCTTGCATCAAGGCCGAACAGTGCGATATTTGTATAGCCCTTCTGCTGCTTTACCAGCTCTTCATTATTCGTACGTGTTGTAAAATTATCGACATGATTTACCAGTGCCATTTTATTCTTTATGTAAACTCTGATAACAGCCATTACAAGCACAACGATAACGATAAGCTCACACAGAAAGAATATGGCCCATTTACCATTTGATTTCTTTTTATTCTTCATAAGTACTCCTGATCAAATGAATATAACCGATATACTATTCTTCTGCCCGAAAGCTCTTAATCCTCTTACGGATCTTCAGCGTCTCCTTTATCATATTGAAGATGGTTCCAAACCTGATCTTCGAATGATTGTCTCTGTCTCTTGAAAATGACAGAACAACAGGCATTTCAATTATCTTATATCCCATTTTATGTGCAAATGCAAGTATCTCGATATCAAATGAAAAGCCCTCTGTCTCAACATTTTTAAGTATCCTTCTAAGAGCCTCAGTCTTGTAGAGCTTGATACCGGTCTGGGTATCCTTGAGCTTCAGATTAAAGAGCAGCTTAAGGAAGATGTAATAGCCCCAGCTTATGAACTTCCTGAAGAAAGGATAGTTCACTCTGGAATTCTTATGCATCTTCGAACCAATAACTATATCCGCTCCGCTCTCTTCCATAGCTCTTGCGTAGGACTTCAGCATCTTAGGCGTAAGCTCCAGATCCGAATCACAGAAAGCCGTAAGCTTCTTGGCAGAGGTTGACATTCCAAGCTTTACCGCATAGCCCTTACCATGATTCACATCATAATAAACCACTCTGATATGGTCATCCTGCTTCATCGCACGACGAATCTCATCGAGACTGTTGTCAGTGCTTCCGTCATTTACTGCGATTATCTCGTAGTCTGACGCAAATCTGCCGATGATCTTAGACGCCTTCAGAAGGTTATCATAGATATGAAGTCCTTCATTATAAACAGGCATTACTACAGCCAGGCTCTCAACCGTTTTTAAATTTTCCTTATCGTCCATTTTCTCCATCACAGCATCTTGTCCAGTTCTTCTGTAATCATCTTATTGGCAGTTGCAGGATCGCACTTGCCCTTCATTTCCTTCATAACAAAACCGACCATAGCTCCGGCAGCCTTCTTCTTGCCTGCCTTATAATCCTCTACTGCCTTTGGATTTGCCTCTATAGCCTTAAGCACTACTGAAAGAAGCTCTCCGCTGTCTGCCTTGGTTGAAAGGTTATTGTCCTTTACATACTGCTCCGGATCGATATTTTCTTCAAATACCTTCTCGAAGACCTCCTTGGCAACAGCATTATTTATCTCCTTGCTGTCATTCAGTTTAATGAGCTTTACAAGGTTCTCTGCGCTGAATGAAAGGTCTGTTGCATCAACCGACTTCTCCTTCATAAGTCTCATGGTCTCGCCCATAAGCCAGTTTGAAACCTTCTTAGGCTCTGCACCGAGAGCAATAGCCTCCTCAAAGATATCAGCCATATGCTTCTCAGCAGTGATCTGGTCAATATCATATTCAGGGATTCCGAACTCTTCTTTATAACGAAGCTTCTTCTCACGTCTGAATTCAGGCTGTGCAGCCTTTATATCATTTATCCACTCCTCAGATACAAGGATAGGTACAAGGTCAGGATCAGGGAAATATCTGTAATCCTGAGCATCCTCCTTGGAACGCATCGGGTAAGAATAACCCTTGTTGTCGTCCCAGCGTCTTGTCTCCTGAGTTACTCCTTCACCTGACTCGATAAGATCGATCTGACGGCCGATCTCATTTTCAATACATCTTCTGATAGCTCTGAAGGAGTTAAGGTTCTTCGACTCGGTTCTTGTTCCGAATTCTGTCGCACCCTTCTCTCTGATAGAAAGGTTAACATCGGCTCTCATTGAGCCTTCATTTAACTTACAGTCAGAAGCGCCGAGGTACTGTATCGTCTCGCGAAGCTTCTCAAGATATGCGATAACCTCATCAGCCGAACGCATATCCGGCTCGGAAACTATCTCTATAAGAGGAACTCCCGAACGGTTAAAATCTACATAGGTCTCATCCGTAAAGCTGTCATGTACAAGCTTTCCGGCATCCTCCTCCATATGTATCTCGTGAATCCTTATATCCTTTGTTGTACCATCAGCAAGCTCTATCTCAACGCGGCCGTTACGGCAGATTGGATAATACAGCTGTGAGATCTGATAGTTCTGAGGATTGTCAGGATAGAAATAATTCTTTCTGTCGAACTTGCTGTTTCTTGTGATATCACAGTTTGTTGCAAGTCCTACGGCGATTGCCTTATTTACAACCTCTTTATTCAGTACAGGAAGGCTTCCCGGCATACCTGCGCACACCGGACAAACATGTGTATTCGGAGCTCCGCCAAATGCAGTCGAGCATCCGCAGAAGATCTTGGTCTTTGTATTAAGTTCTACATGAACCTCGAGGCCTATTACTACTTCGTATTCTTTACTCATCTTAATATGCCTCCTCTCTACTCTACACCAGGTGTACTTTCTGCACCATTTAATTTTTCATTAATATCTGTTGAACATTCTGTGTTCTTCAGAACACTGCTAAGGTCAGCCTTTTTTGCAGAAGCCTTGAAGCTCTGCTCAAATGTATAAGCTGCTCTGATGATCTTCTTCTCTTCAAATGTCTGTCCGAGAAGCTGAAGGCCTACAGGAAGTCCCTCACTGTCGTATCCGCAAGGAAGTGATATTCCAGGAATACCGGCAAGGTTAACAGCAACCGTGTAGATATCTCCAAGATACATCTTGATAGGATCTGAAAGTGACTCGCCGCACTTAAGTGCTGTCGTAGGTGCAACAGGTCCGAGGATCACATCATATTTCTCAAACGCCTTATCAAATGCCTGCTTGATGAGTGCCTTAACTCTGAGTGCCTTAACATAGTAAGCATCATAATATCCTGATGAAAGGACAAATGAACCAAGCATGATCCTTCTCTTTACTTCTGCTCCGAAGCCCTCTGAACGGGATTTCTTGTACATATCATGAAGATCATCATAATTCTTTGTTCTGTAGCCGTACTTAACGCCGTCAAATCTCTCAAGGTTTGAAGATGCCTCGGCACAGGCGATGATATAATATGCAGGGATAGCGTATTCAACCATTCCAAGGTCAAACTCCTCAACCTCTGCTCCAAGCTCTCTAAGTTTATCGGCAGCTGCAAGGACATTTTTCTTAACGTCCTCATCTATACCCTCAAGGAAATAATCTCTAGGTACGCCTATCTTCATTCCCTTAACATCATTTACAAGCGCTGATGTGAAATCAGTCTTCATTCTCTCATCAGCTTCAGAAGCAGAACCTTCGCCGATACCAACGCTTGTTGAATCCTTAGGATCCTTTCCTGAAATGATCTCAAGCACGGTTGCACAGTCTGTAACATCCTTGCCGAGAGGTCCGATCTGATCAAGTGATGAACCGTAAGCGATAAGTCCGTAACGTGATACTCTTCCGTATGTCGGCTTGATACCTGTGATACCGCAGAATGAAGCAGGCTGTCTGATAGAACCGCCTGTATCAGATCCAAGAGCAACAGCACATTCATCAGCTGCAACAGCCGCTGCAGATCCGCCTGATGATCCGCCCGGAACTCTTCCGGTATCCCATGGGTTATAGGTAGGACCAAAATAAGAAGTCTCACTTGTACTTCCCATTGCAAACTCATCCATATTTGTACTTCCCAGATTTACAGCTCCGGCAGAAAGAAGCTTCTCTACAGCTGTACTGGTGTAGGTTGGATAAAAGTTATCAAGTATATGTGATGCACATGAAGCAAGATGACCTTCAATGCACATATTTGCCTTTATAGCGACAGGCACTCCTGCAAGAGGTCCTGTAAGCTCTCCTGCTGCGATCTTTCTGTCGGCTTCGGCAGCATTCTTAAGAGCCTCTTCTTTATCAAATGTTATAAATGCATGTATATCCTTCTCAACAGCTTCTGCTCTTTCAATATATGCGCTGACAGCATCAACAGAGGTTAAATCTCCGGCCTTGATCCTTCTGCCAAGCTCGACAGCAGTCATTGAGAGGATTTCTTCATTTGTTAGCTTTGTCATTTTATTCCTCCGCTCTAAATGCTATTCGAATGTATGAGGAACAATGTATGCATCCTCTGATCTGTCAGGTGCGTTCTTAAGCATATTCTCTCTGTCATCTGTATTGGTTACAACGTCCTCGCGCATTACATTTGCGACCGGGAAGCTGTGGCTCATAGGCTCTACGCCGGATACATCCAGCTCATCCAGCTTTCCGACATAATCAAGCATTTCTGACATATCCTTCTTAGCCTGCTCCTTCTCTTCCGGAGACAGTGAGAGCTTCGCCAGAATGCCTACATAATCGATTGTTTCATCTGTTATCTGCATAATTCCTCTTTTCAGTTAATCATTACCCACACATACATCTGTCCTCTCAGTTGAAGAGAAATACAGCCTTCGAGGACATACGTCCGTGTGTGTCGTCAAAGCATCAATAAACTCCTGTTGCCAAAAGTTATAACTTTTTCAGCTTAGTCTCTAACCTTAATATGTGTCTCGCGGAGCTGCATCTCTGTAACTTCATTTGGTGCGCCGCACATAAGATCCTGGCCTGTTCCGCTCATAGGGAATGCGATAACCTCACGGATATTCTCCTCATTTCTAAGGAGCATGATCATACGGTCTACACCAGGAGCCATACCTGCATGTGGAGGTGCTCCGAACTGGAATGCATTGTAAAGTGCTCCAAACTTCTTCTCAAGGACATCCTTTGAATATCCTGCGATCTCAAATGCCTTCTCCATGATCTTCATATCATGATTTCTTACAGCACCTGATGAAAGCTCTACACCATTACATACGATATCGTACTGGTATGCAAGGATATCAAGCGGATCCTTTGTCTCGAGTGCCTCAAGTCCACCCTGCGGCATAGAGAACGGATTGTGTGTGAAGCCCGGCTTCTTGGTCTCTTCATCGATCTCGTACATAGGGAAATCGTTGATGTAGCAGAAACGATAAGCATTCTTCTCAAGGAGCTCAAGTCTTGCACCAAGTTCATTTCTGATCTGTCCTGCAAAGTTTGCTGCCTGTGCTTCCTTATCAGCGATGAAGAAGATAGTATCTCCGATCTTAAGATTTGCCTTCTCACGAAGCTCATCCTTAAGCTCGTCAGGGATGAACTTATCGATAGGTCCCTTGTAGCTTCCATCCTCAAGAACTTCAAGGTATCCGAGTCCGCCCATTCCGATGCCTGTTGCGAACTTAAGCATTTTCTCATGCTGTCCCTTTGAAAGCTTCTTAGGTACATTTATCGCACGAACTGTCTTGCCGTGGAATGGCTTAAATGTACATCTCTCGAAGAACTCTGAAAGATCTATTATTCTAAGCGGATTACGAAGATCCGGCTTATCTGAACCGAATTCAAGCATAGCCTGCTTGTAGCTGATTACAGGATATGGTGCCTCTGTTACTGCATATCCTTCCGGTGCAAATTCCTTAAATATAGCTGTGAGAACCTCTTCACCTACTCTGAAAACATCCTCCTGTGTAGCGAAGCTCATCTCAAAGTCAAGCTGATAGAACTCTCCTGGTGAACGGTCTGCTCTCGCATCTTCATCTCTGAAGCAAGGAGCGATCTGGAAATACTTATCGAAGCCTGAAACCATGAGCAGCTGCTTATACTGCTGTGGTGCCTGTGGAAGTGCATAGAACTTACCCTTGTAACGTCTTGAAGGAACGATATAATCTCTTGCTCCTTCAGGTGATGAAGCACAGAGGATAGGTGTCTGGATCTCAACAAAGCCCATTTCCTCCATCTTCTTTCTCATGAAGCTGATAACCTTTGATCTGAAAAGGATGTTATCCTTAACCTTCTCATTTCTGAGATCAAGGTAACGATACTTAAGTCTTACATCCTCTCTTACTTCCTTGGATGTCATGATCTCAAATGGAAGCTGCTCGTAAACCTTACCGAGAATATCGATCGAATGTGCCTCGATCTCGATAGTTCCTGTAGGGATCTTTGGATTATATGTCTCCTCGTCTCTATGCTCTACAAGTCCTTCAACTGAGATAGCCTGCTCTCTTGTTATACCGTCAAGAAGGCTTGTATCACGAAGAACGATCTGCATTACGCCGTACATATCACGAAGGTCGATAAATGAAACTCCTCCGTGGTCACGGATATTCTCTACCCAGCCTGCAAGTCTTACAGTACTTCCAACGTCAGCTTCTGACATTTTGTCGATTGTTTTGTCTCTGTAAATGTTTTTCATCTTCTTTTCTCCTGGTTGTTTATTTAAAAGTTATTATGTACGTATCTCTTCCGCCGCGTGCCTTTTCCTCCTGCAGCAAGAAAAAAAGTCCCGAAGCATCTTAAAGACACTTCGGGACGGAAATATCATCTTCCGCGGTACCACCCGCATTAACAACCTGCAGACTATGTGCAAGGTCATTCTCTCTGATGCAATTATAACGTATTGCCGACGGGTACGCTTTTCTTCGCACCGGCTCCGGAGTGTTGGGTAATACAGTTTTTCATCCGGCGGCTCTCAGTCCACGACCGCTCTTCCCTGTGATGTCTTTCAGTACACCGTCTCTTTCATTGCCTTTTCATGTAAAAATGTAAAATCTTAAACGATTATAAGCTACTTATCTTCTTTTGTAAAGTGAAGAAATGATGAAATATCGCATTTTTAATAGTAAACGTAGGTTACCCTTCCGCCTTCTATATAATATTCATGCTCACCGATATAAAAATATCCGGTATAATCAAATCTTACTCTTCCGCCGACGATAAGCCATTCGCCGTTTTCATTTTCAAATGTGCAGACCTTGTCGAACCTTACCATACCATTTTCAACATACCACCAGCCGTTTTCATTTCTGACAAGTCCTGTGTAATCGAACCTTACATTTCCGTTACAGCAGTACCACCAGCCGTTCTCATTTCTGGCAAGTCCTGTAAAGCCTGTATCTATACGTCCGTTGGTGCATTTCCACCAGCCGTAATCGTTCTTAATAACGCTGTTGCAGTTAAAATCAACCTGACCGTTAACGATACGCCACCAGCCGTAATCATTCTTGGCAGCACCGGTGTAAGAAAAATCAACCTTTCCTCCGGTTATGCACCACCAGCCGTTTTCATTTCTGGCTACTGTATCCTTGAACATTACACGGCCGTTCTGAACATACCACCAGCCGTATTCATCATCAACCACACCGGAGATAATGCCGGATGTATTAAAGCTGATCTTTCCATCCTTGCAGTACCACCATGCCTTATCGGTCTTTGCAAAGCCGGTGTATTTAGGTTTTATCTTTCCATCCTTAAAGACAAACCAGCCGGTCACGCCGTTGTATTTTGCCTTCATGCACTCATAGTATGAAATCTCAAGCTGATACTTATACCAGACATTCAGATCGACATATTCTTCATCGATACCGTCAACCTCACCGCAGCAGGTATACTGCCAGTAATTATAATCTCCGGCATAATCAGTCTGATCAGTATAATGAGCAAGCCAGATCTGTGTCGAAGCGGCAAGTCCCTCTCCGTCAACCTGATCCTCAAGGAAGCTTGCACTAGCATAAAGGCAAGTGCTGTATCCGGCATTTTCGATAACTCTCATAAATGCCTTAACATTACTTGTTGCCTGAGCCTTGCTGATCGTTCCTGCAACAAATCTGCCATAATCACTAAAACTGTACTCATAGTCCATAACTATAGGAAGAGTGATCTTATCAAGATAATCTGTTATACCGCCTCTAAGCTGAGTATAAAGATCAGTTCCCTCTGTTGGTGACATATATTCAAGCATCTGCTTTGCTTCTGCTCTTGCCTCTTTCTCATTAAGAGCCTGAGAGAAGAAATACAGTCCTACTTCAATACCATTATCAATTGCGCCCTTGACATTCTCAACAAATTTATCATCAAAGAACATATTTCCCTTGCTGCCGTAACCCCTTGCACCTACTCTGATAAATGCAAATTCTATACCGGCCGCTTTTACCTTCGCCCAGTCGATATCGCCCTGCGCATAGGAAACGTCTATTCCGTCAACCATTTCATAGTGACGGTATTTTGAGGCATGTTTTCTGTCGTATTCATCCGTATATGGTGTTCCGGCGCTTACGCTTCCTGCCGGAACCATTATAACCGCCATGGCCACCGCCAGAACGATGCACAAAATATTTTTAACTATTCTCTTTCTGATGCTCTTCATAATTACCCCTCTTTAAATAACCCCTAAATAAGTCAGATTATATTTTTTAATTATTACAGAGCCTTAATTCTCTCAATAGCTTCAACTGTATTCTCATAGCTTCCAAATGCTGTCAGTCTGAAATATCCTTCGCCGCTCGGTCCAAATCCTGAACCCGGAGTACCTACTACATTTGCCTTCTCAAGAAGGAAATCGAAGAAATCCCATGATGTCATCTTATCAGGTGTCTTAAGCCAGATATATGGAGCATTTACGCCGCCGTAAACGCTGTAGCCTGCTGCCTTAAGTCCTTCAAAGATATATTTTGCATTGTTCATATAGTATGCGATCTGCTGCTTTGTCTCTGCCTGTCCTTCTGCAGAATATACAGCCTCTCCTGCCTTCTGAACGATGTATGGTGCGCCATTGAACTTGGTACCATGTCTTCTTGCCCAGAGCTGGTGAAGTGTAATGCCATCAGCAGTCTTGATATCCTTAGGAATAACTGTAAATCCAAGACGTGTTCCTGTGAAGCCTGCATTCTTAGAGAAGCTTCTGATCTCGATAGCGCAGGTTCTTGCGCCTTCGCACTCATAGATTGAATGAGGAACATCATCCTCAGAAATGTATGCTTCATAAGCTGCATCATAAACGATAACTGAACCGTTCTTATTTGCATAGTCTACCCACTTCTGAAGCTCTGTCTTAGTGATTGAAGCTCCTGTAGGATTATTTGGGTAGCACAGATAGATAAGATCCGGAACCTCCTTAGGAAGCTCTGGTGTGAAATCATTTTCAGCTGTACATGGCATGTAAATAACATTGCTCCAAAGTCCTGTAGCGCTGTCATAAGTACCTGTTCTGCCTGCCATAACATTTGTATCAACATAAACCGGATATACAGGGTCGCATACAGCAACTCTTGTATCCTTTGAGAAGATCTCCTGAATATTACCTGAATCAGACTTTGCTCCGTCACTTACAAAGATCTCGTCTGCTGCGATATCACAGCCTCTGTCCTTGTAATCAGCCTTTGCGATAGTCTCTCTCAGAAAATCATAACCGAGATCAGGTGCATAACCTCTGAATGTTGATGCATCAGCCATCTCATCTACTGCGCTGTGAAGTGCCTTAATAACAGCAGGGCAAAGAGGCTGTGTAACATCACCGATACCAAGTCTTATGATCTTCTTATCCGGATTAGCTGCAGTAAATGCTGCCACCTTCTTACCGATAGTTGAGAAAAGGTAGCTACCCGGAAGCTTCAAATAATCTTCATTAACTCTGAACATTTATATATCTCCTTCTTTCAGCTTTCACTTTTAAGCTTTATGTTGTTTAATATTTTTGTATTATATTGTAACATTTTTGTAACAAATATAAACCATATGTATTATAGCATATAATTAAGAAAATATAAAGGAAAAATGAAAGAAAGGCTGAAAACCAATTTCTATTGTCTTTTTTTATTTATTGAATGATTTTAGCTTCCTTTGAATAATAGCCCTTCCCTAATATTAAATTTAAAATAGATATTAAGTAGTGATCATTTTCTCTCACCGCACTTAGAGCAATACTGGTAATCTTTAACTTCTATATACTCATCCCATGCAGGTATATCTGTTATTGTGTTCCAACCAAGAAGTTCCGGATCATGCTCTATTGTATCCACAAGGACCTTCTGTGTTCCCCATGAACCATGACAGTGATCATTTGTAGAAAAATCATCCCATGAATCATAGAATTTACCACATTCACCACAATGCCACTTTTCAGCATATATATATTCTGTCCATCCCTCATCATAGACAGGTTCCTCATGTGTTACGGCATCATGATGAATTGTTTCAGTATGAGTCTTCCATATCCACTTATGCTGATGTACTGTAGTAGCCTCTGTGGTTGATTCTGTAGTAGACTCAGTCGTGGTCTCCCTCGTTGTCGCTCTAGTTGTAGCCTCGGTAGTTGACTCTGTAGTTGACTCCGTGGTTGTCTCACGGGTTGTAGCCCTTGTCGTAGCCTCGGTAGTTGACTCTGTAGTTGACTCACGGGTAGTTGCTCTTGTTGTTACTTCTGTTGTGCTTTCAGTTGTTACTTCTGTAGTTGCACGGGTAGTAACCTCAGAAGTTCGTTCTGTGGTTGACGATCTCGTGGTAGATTCTGTGGTCGTAGATGTCGTTGATTCTGTAGTAGTGTTTCTTGTTGTTGAGGATGTACCCTCGGTCACGTCTTCTGCCGTTACATCTATTACTACAGTTGAAGCTGTTTCTCCCGGTGCTATTGTAATGACCGGCTTTCCGTCTTCTGTGATCTCAACAATACCTTCCTCGACAAGCTTATCTATCTCCTCAGACGTAAGCTGCCTTCCTGTTGAGCTGTCAATAAGTGTTCCGTCATCTGCAACCGTTACGTACAGTTTTTCACCGGTACTTACTTCAGCTATGGTATTTACCGGTCTTTCGCTTCCGTCACGTACAGAATCCTTGTCAGAGCCTTTTCCGCATGCTGCAAGTGAACCCATTGTCCCTATCATTATGGCAGCTGACAGGAACAGTGCTGTTCTTCTTTTTATTTTTCCTTTATCTTTCTTCATAAGTGTGTCCTCCTTTCCGAAATAGTATTATAGCTATTTTCGTTGGTCATTTTTTATTTTATCCTCTCATTCTTTTCTCTCTTTTTTCGTTATGATCAGACCATTTCAAATAATTTAATTCACAATATAAGACTACTTTCACCAATACGAGTCACTTAAAGCCATTACTTTAACGTCATAGCACCTTTTTCTTGGAAATCAATTCATATAATCCGATTATGAATTCACATGGAAGAATAATCATTCCTGCAACTGCTCCAATCACAAGATCTAGCACTAAGCCTATGATAAAAAACAAACAACTACCAACAAAATATATATTCATAAATCTCCCTACGACAGCCCAGCCTGCAGGAAAAAATACAAATAATATTGCATCTCCCTCACCACTAATTCCGGCTGATTCGGCAATGATGAACCATAGAAGGAGCCCCAGAAAAAGGTGTAGAAAAGCCTTTTTTATTGTATGTTTATTATCAAATAACAAACTTTGGTTATATTTTCGTTGCTGATCACCATACCATGTTACAACACCGCAAAAAGGACAGATTTCAGCATCATTTGCTATAACAGACTTACATTTATGGCATCTAACCATAGAAGACTGTATAACCGGATATTGTCTTCTATTTGCTTGAGCAGGAGGCATCGGATATTGCGGTCGAACCGGTACCATCGGATACTGTTGGCGAACTGGTACCATCGGATACTGCGGTCGAGCTGGTACCATTGGATACTGTTGACTAGCAGTTGCCGGATACTGCTGTTGATTATAATTCATATAATTTTGTGAATTTATATTATTTGCATTTCCATTTTGTTGACCAGGTGGCCACGGCAACATATATTTTCTGCATTTCGGACATACTCCATATTTATTTAATTCTTTACCACAATTTATACAATGCATTTTTATTCCTCTCTAAGCCTTTGATTATTTTCTTATTTTTTCCTACTTTTTACTACTTTAAAATATCATAAAACAAATTGTATTACAATGCACTTGTTGGGAATAAATATGAATTCTTACGAATTCATACTACTTTACAAAGGGGTAATTGGAATGCAAAAACCATACAAAGTAAAAGTCAGTATATCTCTCGATGAAAATGTTATTGAACGTATAAAAGAACTGGCCGAAGAAGACGATCGCAACTTCAGCCAGTATATCAACATCGTGTTAAAAAAACACATTTCAGAATGTGACAATAACAGCAAAACCACTATATAGCGGAATATCAAAGAAGGCAGGACACCGAAATGGTTTCCTGCCTACTTCGCTTTTTTATAGTCAATAAAGGTTTTTCCCATCATTTTTAAGCACAAAAAAGGAGCCTGTCACCAGACTCCTTCTTTTGATTCTAATATCGTATCGATTTACTCTACTACGTATGGGATAAGTGCAATGTGTCTTGCTCTCTTAACAGCAACTGTAAGAGCTCTCTGATGCTTTGCACAGTTTCCTGTGATTCTTCTAGGAAGAATCTTACCACGCTCTGAGATGTAACGTCTAAGCTTGTTTACATCCTTGTAATCGATCTCGTTATTCTTATCTGCACAGAATACACATACCTTTTTTCTTCTGCGCATAGGTCTTCTTTTCATAGTAGCAGTAGCGCCCTGCTCTGACTTATTATAAGGCATTTTTCTCCTCCTTGTACAGTATTACAACAAATGTGCTGTAACCTCACTGAACCGGATTTTACTTAAATGGAAGGTCTCCCTCAATGCCGTCAGGTATTGGCATAAATCCACCTGCATCAGCTGAAGATGGAGCACTCTCTCTTGGTGTATAGCCTGTGCTTGCACCATCTGAGCTTCCCTTGCTCTCAGCAAATTCCTGTTCCTCAATCACTACATCGGTCGTATAAACCTTCTGGCCATCCTTATTAGTATAGCTTCCGGTCTGGATACGTCCTGTAACGGCAACCTTAGTACCTTTCTTAAAGTACTTCTCTGCAAATTCACCCTGTCTTCCAAAAGCAACACAGCCGATAAAATCAGCTGACTGCTCGTCGCCGCCATTCTTTCTTGCAAATCTTCTGTCTACAGCAAGAGTATATCTTGCGATAGCCATCTGCTCGCCATTCTGTCCCTGAGAGTATCTTACCTCAGGATCGCGAGTCAGTCTGCCCATTAAAATAACCTTATTCACGCTGGAACCTCCGTTAAATTATTCAGCGTCCTGTTTAACAACAAGATATCTAATAACAGATTCCATGATACGAAGATTAGCCTCAAGCTTAGCTGGAGCCTCTGAATCAGCCTCAAGCTGGATGAAGTAGTAATAACCATCCTTCATCTTCTGAACTTCGTAAGCCATTCTCTTCTTGCCCCAGTCGTCAATGTTGGTGATTGTTCCGCCAACCTTAGCTACGAGATCTTTTACTTTCTCAAGTACAGCTTCTCTCGCATCATCTTCGATTCTTGTACTGACAACTAACGCTATCTCATACTTGTTCATGTCTTGCACCTCCTTATGGACTAATGGCCCCTGAATGATCGTTTCCGATCTACGCAACCTCTTGGTCACTCAAACCGAGTGCTTTCAGGAGCAAGGAATATATAGAATATATCACGAATATTGACTTTAACATATCCGCCCGATAATGGCAAGCGGTTTTTTAACTTTTTTCAATTTTCTTAAACCGAATGCTTTGATCAGTATCATTTTGATCAAGAAAAATGTCTGTCATAATAAGCGAGAAGTTCGTCATAGATTCGCCTGCAGTTATTCCTGTCGTCAAATGCGAAAAAGTCATCCGCACGCTTTCTGTACTCCTCCTTCATCCGGCAGCCCTGCTTCATATACTCTGTAAGTGTTTCGATAAGCTCTTCATTTGTATGCACTATCTCACCGAAGGCCATTGTATCATAGATAAATGAACCCTCCTCGTAGTGAGCCTCCAGATCATTATGATGCAGATAAACCAGCGGCTTTCTCATATATGCAAAATCAAACTGCACGCCGCTATAGTCCGTCACCATAAGGCTGGACTCGCAGAAAAGCTTCTCATAACTCATTTCGCCCGTTGAAGGGATTATCTCCACATAAGGATTCGTATCGAAGTCTTTAAGCTGCGGGCTGACTATCGGATGCAGCACATATTTTATCGAGTAGCCGTACTTCTCGGCCGCCTCGATAAGGCGCTTATCATTTATAAGTGAATTATAAACCCTGAAATAATCACTTTGCTTAAACTCATCATTATAATCTCTCTCGACGCCTTCATTTTTCGAAACGAGCTTAGCCGACTGCATACGCCAGGTCGGTGAGATAAGTATCTGCTTTTTGTCATCATCCTTAAGCCCGTCATATCTCGGCACGCCTGTGAGCTTCAGTGCGTCATAGCCTGCATAATCGTAAACCGGGCGCATCAGATTCTCTATCTCATACTTTGAAGCACAGAAATACAGTCTCGTGTTGTCTCTCAGCCTGTTCTGCGCCACAGCGATCTTCTGCACGGATAAGCCGTGCTGTACGCATACCACATGAAAATCAGTTATTCCGCGCACATATCTTGAGTTTTCCAGATAATAATCATTAAATGCAAATACCGTCGAATTTGAGACTATCATCATTTCTGCATTTAAAAATGCAAGTCTGTGCCTTATGCTCTTCCTTCTGAGCGGTTCATAGCCTTCTGCCTTAAGGCGCCTATAATCCGGAACCTTCTCATCAAGAAGATAATAATTAGTGATCTTCCTGCCCTTTTTCTCCGCTTCTGCAAATTTATAAAGGTATTCCGCCGAATCTCCACCTTTATATATCTTGTCGAAGAACATCCAGATATGTTTTCTTTTGTAAAATGGTCTTGTAAATGTGTATCCCATTCGAAGCAGCAGGAAATTCCATTTGTGCTTCTTAAATGATATAAAGAGCTGCCACCAGACCGCAAGCTCCAGTGCCGCAGTCTTAAAAAAGTTATACCTGCTGAAGCTTATCCTGTCCTTTCCAGCCCTGAAGAGATACCTTCCGGTGTGCCAATAGGATGCTTTCGGATAGCGCGTCAGTCTGCTCGTATGTGATTTATATTCCGGCTTTATCACGTACTCCCTGCCGGCATATTCCATCACAAAGCTGATACTGCCCTTCTTCAGATCAGCAAGTGGTATGCATGCATGAAATGAATATCTCTTATATGCAGACCCGCCAAAATACTTTGTAAGCGTATATCTCTCATTCCATTCCACAGGGTACTCTTTGCTGTAATCCTTCGATTCAAGCTTAAAGAAGTATCTGACCCTTTCTCTGTCAAATGCATTCGGAATGGTTGCATCTATCTGAAGACAGTCCTGTCCTTCAAAAACTCCCCTGTCCAGAAATACATAATTGATCCGCATCTTTCCGGAATCATAGCAATCGATATCTCCCGACATCAAATGAAGGACTCTTATCACCTTATCCTTATCAAGGCTTTCCTCGGTGACTTCATCAAGCTCCTCTTCTATATTATCAGCTGTCCTTCTGATCCTGCCTTTTTTTGAAGCAGCCTTCCCTCCGGCAATCATCCCAAGGTTCTTCCGTGCAGCCTTATCTCCAGCTGTCAATCCGGGATTTCTTTTTGCGGCCTCCACCAGCTTATTCCTGTACTCAAGCGTATCCAAAAACTCCGGTTCAAATCCGCCCTTAAATTCCTTCAGCATCCTGCAGAACTCAAGGCTTCCGGCATGCATAGTATGACGCACTCTTCCAAGGATAGCTTCATCGCTTACATTTTGAAGAACCTTCCTGATCAGCTCCTTATACTCTGCGATCTCCTTCTCATCAAGAACGTGGCGGTTTCTGTTGTCTTTATTTGCCTCAAGCCGCGCACGTATACAGTAAAGCGCATAATATTCCGCTGTCTCCCTGCACATCCTGAGATATTCATCTTCTGTCGTCTCACAGACATTTGTCATCTCATGGCCATCTGCAGGATCACAGGTTTTACCACCTGCGCCAGTCTGATCCGCCTCAGCATCGCTCACATTTCTGGCTTTCTCGCCATCATGTTCTGCAACATCAGCAGCGCCGCAAGCCGTGCCTCCGTGCTCTTCAAAATACGGCAGCAGAAACCCGGTAATATTCTGAAAATACCACTCTTTATCATATATGCAGTCTATGAATCTAAAATCAATATCCGATGGTTCATCCGTCAGCAGTCTGATATCATGATCAATATAAAAATGATAAGGCAGCAGCCTCAGCAGAAAATCAGCCTCCATATCATAAGTAAGACTTTCATTAAGAAGGATTTCCTTCCCTGCGGATTTACATATTTCTTTATGCCGTTTTATGTCAACCACAACACCGGTAAGCTTATCCGGGAAAGATAAAAATCCTTCATTTTGCTGTCTGAGTCTCGAATCCGGCTTCGGCTTTCCACCGTTACTGAATATCTTATCACTTGCCGCTGCAGCAGCTGCATTTCTTACCGCGCCCAGTATCAGAGCCTTCAGATTCTTTTCAAAACTGCCCTTTTCGTATCTGTCGCTGTCATTTCTGACATACAGAAATCCATCCGTTTTTGTTTTCAGCAGCTCATTATATGAAGGCGCAGAAAAAACAGCTGCCTCGGTACAGTCGATAGAAAGTCCGCCTGTGCCCCGCTTCTTTGCAGCCTTTTCAAGATTTTCTGCAGTTATATAGTAAATCCTCTTCATAAAATGTCCGCCCGTTAGAATCCAAGCAGTGAAAAATCACTCCAACCATTTAAAATTCAAGCAGTGAAAAGCCACTCCAACCATTTTAAAATTTCAAGCAGTAAAAAATCACTCCAACCATTTAAAATTCAAGCAGTAAAAAACCCTCTGCTCGTTTAAACACAAAAAATCCCACATACACAGCATGTGGGACCTCTTATTATACCTCTGCTACTGCTTCAATCTCGATAAGCACATCCTTCGGAAGTCTTGCAACCTCAACGCATGAACGAGCCGGGTAATTACCTGTAAAATACTTTGCGTAGATTTCATTTACCTTTGCAAAATCATTCATGTTCTTTATGAATACAACTGTCTTAACAACATTGTCGATAGAGCTTCCTGCTGCTGCAAGAAGATTCTTGATGTTGCTGAATGCCTGCTCAGCCTGAACCTCGATACCGCCCTCAACAAGTGTGTTTGTTGCAGGATCGATAGGGATCATTCCTGATGTAAAAATAAGGTTTCCAACTTTTACTGCCTGTGAGTATGGTCCTATTGCTGCAGGAGCCTTATCTGTTGCTATAATCTCTTTCATTTTGTAACTCTCCTTTATGTATATCTTAAAAATGTAGTTCATTAGTATGCCCGAAGCTGTGCCGGGCTTATATCGTCATTTGCACTGCAAACTGCAGTTCACAGCTATGTCTAACCGACGATATAGATCTTTCCGTCCTTAAGATCGATCTTTCTTTCCTTGTAGAGCTTACCGACTGCTCTCTTAAATGCATTCTTGCTGAGACCGAACTCTGTCTTGATAAGATCTCTGTCCGCTCTGTCATCAAAAGGAAGAACTCCGCCATAGCTCTTAATGACATCGTAGATCATCTGCGAATCATCATTCATCTGTACATAAACTTCCTCACGAAGAGCAAGGTCTGTCTTGCCATCCGGTCTTCTGTTTATAACACGCGCTCTGACTTCATCTCCGACCTCGATCCTGCTGAAGATCTCAGATTCATGAATGAGACCGTAATACTCATCATCGATAGCCACAAATGCCCCGAGCCCTTTTCTGTACTCATACACGATGCCGTTTACGTGACTGCCCTTCTCGTACTTTTCATTTGGCTTAAGGAAGCCGTAAAGTCTCATGGAAGCCGCAAGTCTGTGAGTCTTATCCTCATACATTCTTACAAGGTAGCTTTTGCCCTGCTTTACCTCGCAGGTCTGCTCCTTATACGGAAGAAGGAGGTCCTTCTCAAGTCCCCAGTCAAGATATGCGCCATGGCCTGTCAGGCTTTTAACCGTAAGCTTTCTGATCTGCCCTACCTCGATAAGAGGTTTATTCACAGTAGAGATGAGACGGTCTGAGGAATCTCTGTAGATGAAAACCTCAAGCTCATCGCCCTTCTTGGTTCCTTCAGGAACCTGCTTAATCGGAAGAAGCACATCTCCCTCGCCATCGGACAGGTAGATTCCGAAATCTGTTTTATTTGTAACCTTTAATTTATTCCAACTTCCAATCTTCATACTTTATTCCTCATTTAAGTGCAATTCATCAACGTTTCACTTAATGCATCCTTCTTCTATATTAATACATAATTGCCTTATAGTCAAAAAAAATCCTCAGACATTGTCTGAGGACTAGCTGGGCTACAAGGATTCGAACCTTGAAAATGCTGGAGTCAGAGTCCAGTGCCTTACCATTTGGCGATAGCCCAAAAGTGATATTGTTCACAACAAATGAGATTATATTACAATGTTTTAAAAAAAGCAAGTACTATTTTTACTTTTTTTCATATTTTTTTATCCGCAGATATTTTGATCATTTATAAAAAATTTTTTTTGCTAAAATGAAAAAGTCTCTTGACACATCATAATACAGTTGATATAATTCAAGCGTTGTTTAGATAACACATGCGCGTTTAGCTCAGCTGGATAGAGCGTTTGGCTACGGACCAAAAGGTCGGGGGTTCGAATCCTCTAACGCGCATTATAAAAACCGCAATCCTTTAAGGTTTGCGGTTTTTTTATTTCTATATCTTATTGCAGTTTTTTATATGATCTTACAAGAAGCAGTGTAAAGAAAAGCGCCATCACAAGTGATGCGCATATAAGAAGAATAGTCGAAGTACTCTTCTCTGTAGCGTCAATGGTCAGATTGAATACTCCTTCCAAATCCTCATCATTTAATGCAAATGAACTGAGCGTCTTATTGTAGTATACCTGTATCTGATCATTCAGCTTCTCCAGCTCTCCCGAGATCTTTACATTTTCATCACTCTTGCCGGAAATGATGTTATCGATCTTCGCCGCAAGATTACGTCTTGCAGATACAGAGATGTATTTTCCGTTCTTAAGCTGAACCAGATAATAATACACTCTTCCTGAAGGAATTACGCCGTAAAGCTTGTAATCTGCCTCGGCATAGGCCTTGATATAATATCCCTGGTTGAGACTAAAGGTCACATAATCGTCTTCCTTCAGCTCTTCTCCTTCATTTAACTTCTTACTGATATCATCATATATATGAAATATAGTTTTAAAATTGCTCACAAAAACAAGAAGAGCGATAAGCGAAAAGACCGCAATACCTATGATATAAGTACCTCGGCTGTATTTCTTCACCTTCTTAGGTGATCCGTTCTCTCCTGTTTCGTAAGTATTATCGTTTTCCTGATTGATACTTTTCTGACTCATTAAATTCCCCAACTGAACTTTTTAGATATTTCGCAAATCCGAAATATAATGATCTGCACCGGTCCCCACTGGAGCTAGTCCTCCCGATACAAATACTTATTCACTAATATAATTATTGTACCAAACCGCTTACGCGGTGGCTACCTCTACTTACAGTTAAATCTACTCTTTCATAAAAATAAAAGTAGTGTTTAACGTGTCTATGTTGTAT
>Ga0256404_1005685_pt1 | contig 21699 bp, 21 predicted proteins | sample RumenRJG_01DNA_FD_185990 | JGI IMG/M metagenome (GOLD analysis project Ga0256404, IMG submission 185990) | Bovine rumen microbial communities from Lethbridge, Alberta, Canada - RJG_01 | ecosystem: Host-associated > Mammals > Digestive system > Stomach > Rumen | place: Canada: Alberta | collected...
GCGAGCACAACCTCTGGCTGGGACTCGACAACGGTATCGACTGCGTGCCCCTCGACTCTCCACTTCGCTTTCTCAATAGCCGGCAGTCGCCCGTGGGAAGCGGCAACTGTAGCATGCGATATCGCGGAAAGCTCTATTTGGGTAGCAATCAGGGACTTTATGAGATGGCGTCGGGCGACATCCGCTTTATTGAAGGCACGGGTAGCCAGGTGTTGTGCATCGACACCATCGACGGAAAGCTATTTTGTGGCGGCAGGCACTTCTTCCTGATGATCGATGGCGATCGCATCACGCGTTATCATCAAAGAGGTGTATGGGGTGTGCGCTCACTTGGCTATCGCGACGATGTGCTCCTTGTCTCAACCTATTGGGGCTTGCAGCTCATGCGCCGACAAGGGGGACGATGGGAGATGGCCGAGCGAGTGAAAGGTGCAGACCTGTCGGCCAAGACGTTCTATGTGGAGGATGGCTCGGGTGCCGTCTGGGTAGCCAACAAGGAGAAGGGCCTCTTCCGTCTCGTGTTGAGTGCCGATCTGAGCAAGGTCATTTCGCAGCGGTGCTACAACTCCGCGCAGTTGCCCAAGGGCGATAACGTTTGCATAGCAAAGGTGAACGGTGAAACGGTTGTGGCAAGCAGAAGCGGACTGTTTCGCTACGACTCCACCAACGACCGCCTGGAGCCTTTCCCCAAGCTGGAGGACCAGCTGGAAGGACACGTCGCCTACACGTATATCCGCCAGGACTCGAAGGGCCGGCTGTGGTATGTCTCCGATGGAACTCTGCACGTGGTGACAGGAAAGGACAACAATGGCTACCTGAACGATTACCTGATGGAGGACTTCGAGAACATCAGCTTCAACGACAACGGACAAGAGGCCATCATTGGTACTGAGGACGGTTTCGCCATGCTGCAAGTCGTCGGGGGAACTCAGGGTACTCCCGATGCCTCACGTATCTCTCTGCCTGCATCACAAGGCGCTTCTGGTGAGTTGCATGTGCGTCCTTACATCAGGAATATCTATATTGGCAACTATGCCGACACATTGTTCTATGGTTGCAAGCAGCCTGCGAAGATTGCCTGGCGCAACAACTCCTTGCGACTGGAGTATAGCACCAATAACTACGACCCGTCGAAAACCGTACAATATAGCTACTGGCTGGAAGGCTCGGCTGAAGACAAGTGGAGTCCGTACACTCGCCGCCGCATCAAGGAGTACACCAACTTGCACGAAGGCTCCTACACCTTCCATCTGCGAGTCATCATGACAGGCTGTCAGAAACCTGTGGAGACGTCGTTCAGTTTTGTCATCCTGCCTCCGTGGTATCGAACGTGGTGGGCCTATACGCTCTACGTCTTGTTGATGATGGCTTCTGCCTATGTAGCCTATCGATATGCACAGAAGAGTCGGCAGCGGCTGGTTGCCAAGAAAAACGAGCAGCTGCAGGAGAAGGAAGAGGAGATTCAGGAGAAGGTGGAAGAGATTGAGACGCTGCGCGAGGAGAAACTAGAGCTTGAGTTGCGGGCACGTCAGGACGAATTGGTACGCTCGCGAATGAACATCGTGCGCAAAAATGAGATGCTGCAGGAAATCAAGAAGACGGCGGTGAGCCTGAATAACGCATTGCCCACTGGAGCCGAGGTGCGGAAATCGGAGTTGCTCAGCACCATCAAGCGCCGTGTAACGCGACTCATCGGGCAGATTGATACGAACATCGAACACGACGACGACTTGGAAGCTTTCAAGAACTCGTTCGACATTGTGCACCACCGATTCCTGCAGTTGCTTGACGAACGCTATCCCTCGCTGACGCACAAGGAGAAGATGCTCTGTGCCTACATTCGCATGAACCTATTGTCGAAGGAAATAGCCCCGCTGCTGAACATTTCCACACGAGGCGTGGAAATCAGCCGATACCGCATCCGCCAGAAGCTCGGCCTCGACACGAAGGACAGCCTCACCGACTTCCTGCAGCACCTGTAGCACACACAACGCAAAAACTTTCTCCGGCAACTGTGGCACACTTCACGCAAAAACTCCTGCAAACCTTGCGGCTTGCAGGGGTCTTTACTTTTGGTAGCGGGAGAGGGACCCGAACCCTCGACCTCCGGATTATGAATCCGACGCTCTAACCAACTGAGCTATCCCGCCTCCATGTAACGTTTCACCTATGCACTCGAAAAAACGGGCTGTCGGAGACACTCGTTCTCGAAATGCGGTGCAAAGGTAATATTAAATTTTTAATTCACCAAAATTTTCGCAACTTTTTCTTCGTAATTCGAAAAATTTTACTATATTTGCACCGTAAGAACGACATAATCTGACAAAATCAACCTACAAATACCGTTTCTTATGAAGAAAGAAAGACTGGAATTGGAATATGAGTTGAAGTCGAACTCGCCGGCGATTATCTGGCAACTCATGAGCACTGCGGCAGGTCTGGCACGCTGGATTGCCGACGAGGTGCAGATGGATGGTAACTCTGTCACACTGGCCTGGGGAAACCCGCTCATGCACTATGACTCGCGCAAGCTCGAGATCCTGGAAATGGTGAAGCAGAGCCATTTGCGCATGCGTTGGATTGACGAGGACGACAGCGAGGCTTTCCTGGAGATGCGAATGCTGAAGAGCGACCTTACGGGCGACTATGTGCTCCACGTCGTCGACTATGCAGCACCTGAGGACATTCAGTTGCTGCACGACATCTGGGACGACAATCTGGAGCGCCTGCATCATTCCAGCGGGCTCTGAGAACTTTCGCACGGGCACGCTTGCACCTTGTTTTAATGACGTGAGCAGCGTCGGTCCCTTCTTCTCGATGCACTATCCGCTGGTGCTGATATGTTTTGAAGTGTTAAAACAGAACTGGCTGTTAACAATTCGTTTTAACACAACGAGGGCTCATCGGCCCTTTTCTTTGCTATCTTCCTTGCTTTTTCGTGGAAAAACGTACTGCCTGTAAGTCGTTGACTGTCAGGTGGTTTCAAAGGAGCTGTCTTTTTGTTCGAGTAAACCTATGGTTTAGTCCCGCTAAAGCATAGGTTTCTGTGCTCTAAAGCATAGGTTTACATCGTCCAAAGCATAGGTCTGTAGCAACTAAACGCATGCTCTGTGAACCCCAAAGCATAGGTTTTGCTGCCGCTGCTGTCGCGCGGCTGTTTCGGGGATGGTAGGGAAGTGGCGGGAATTGTCAGGAAATAGTCAGGAATTGCACATTTTCCTTTGTTTGTGCAGTGTGGTTGTGTTCTTTCTGAAGTGTTAAAATCGCGTGCCGATTCGTGTTTCTTGACGTTTTAGTTGCTTATTTTCAATTAAAACATCCTGTCTTGAAGTCTTGCGTAAAAAACTTTCGTTTTTGCTTTGCTTTTCGCTCACTTATTTGTACCTTTGCAGCCGATTACGTGCGTGGGCGCAGGCTCGTGCCTCATTTTTCAGCGTAGAGACACAGGAATGTTCAGAATAAAGAAACTCGATACCTTCATGATTCGGCAGTTCATGCTGCTGTTCGTAGGTACGTTTGTCGTCAGCCAGTTTGTGCTGATGATGCAGTTCCTATGGCGCTACGTCGACGAGCTCATCGGTAAGGGCATCTCGATGGAGGTCATGGCGAAGTTCTTCTGGTACATGGGTCTGATGCTCGTGCCCCAGGCGTTGCCGCTGGCCCTGCTGCTGTCGTCGCTCATCACGTTCGGCAACCTCGGCGAGAGCAGCGAGCTCACCGCCATCAAGGCCGCCGGCATCTCGCTCATGCAGACCATGCGCTCGCTCATCGTCGTGGCCGTCGTCATCACGTTCGGATCGTTCTACTTCCAGAACTACGTGGGCCCCGACGCCAACGTGAAGATGCGCCAGCTGCTGCTCTCGATGAAGCAGAAGAGTCCCGAACTGGAGATTCCCGAGGGCATCTTCTACGACGGTATCCCCGGCAGCAACATCTACGTGCAGCAGAAGGACATGGAGACGGGCCATCTGTACGGCATCATGATCTACCGCATGACGGGCAGCTACGAGGACCAGCAGATTATCCTGGCCGACTCGGGCATGTTGCAGTCTACGGCCGACAAGCAGCACCTGCTGCTGTCGCTCTGGAGCGGCGAGTGGTTCGAGAACATGCAGTCCCAGCAGTTCGGCGGCTCGGCGTCGGTGCCCTATCAGCGCCAGACGTTCACCACGAAGCGGCTCGTGCTCGACTACGACGGCGACTTCAACGTGGCCGATGCCTCGCTCTTCTCGAACGATGCCCGCGGCAAGGGACTGGAGCAGATTCTCTACGACAAGGACTCGCTCAACCACGTCTACGACAGCATAGGCCGGCAGTTCTACGACGCTGCGCAGAAGCGCTACTACTATTCGCTGCCGCTCTCGCGCAACGACTCCACAGCAGCCGTGAAGCGCGCCGAGGCCAAGACAATGAACATCGACACGCTGCTCAACCGCCTGAGCGACGACCAGCGCTCGCGCGCCGTCAGCATGGCTATGAGCACCGTGCAGTCGGAACTCAGCGAACTCGACTTCCAGAGCATGATCTCGGAAGACGGCGACCGCATCCTGCGCGGCCACGACATCGAGGCCATCAATAAGTTCACGCTCGCCCTCTCCTGCCTTATCTTCTTTTTCATCGGCGCACCCCTCGGTGCCATCATCCGCAAGGGCGGACTGGGCATTCCCGTGATTATATCGGTCATCGTCTACATCATCTTCTACATCCTCGACAACACCGGCTACCGCATGGCGCGCATCGGCGTGTGGACCGTCTGGTTCGGCAAGGGCCTGGCGCCCGCCGTGCTCATACCCGTGGCAGCCTTCTTCACCTATAAGGCCAACAACGACTCTGTGGTGTTCAATATGGACGCCTACCGCACGTTCTTCCGACGGTTGCTCGGACTGCGCCAGAAGCGCCACGTCTTCGGCAAGGAGGTCATCATCAGCGACCCCGACTACCAGGCCGACGCCACGGCTCTCAACCGCATCAGTCAGGAGGTGGCCTCCTACGCCCGCGACCACAGCCTCCTGCGCATGCCCAACCCCTTGAAGGTGTTTTTCCGCTACGAGCCCGACCACGAGATAGAGCGTATCAGCGACGAGATGGAGGCTGTCATCGACGACCTTTCGAACACGCGCGACAAGTTCGTGCTCACCGAGCTCAACCACTACCCCGTGGTGTCGGTGAAGGCCCACACGCGGCCCTTCGAGCGCCGTTGGATGAACATCGTGGCAGCCATCGTGGTGCCTGTTGGCTTGTTCCTCTACTTCCGCATGTGGAAGTTCCGCCTGCGCCTGCATCACGACCTGCGCGTCATCGGCGAGACCAACCGCAAAATCGTCGACCGCATTGCCGAAATGAATGTCTGATGAATGAGGCTACCATTATCGTGCGCGTACATTCTGGAATTAAAAAAAAGATAATAAGCACCCCTGCAACGAATAACAATAGAACAGCAATGGCAAAACTTGCAGAAAGACTTAACAGGTTGGCAACCTCTGCCACACTGGCGATGTCGCAGAAAAGTGCCGAGATGAAGGCACAGGGCATCGATGTGATTAACCTCAGCGTGGGCGAGCCCGACTTCAACACGCCCGACGGCATCAAGGCGGCCGCCAAGCAGGCTGTCGACGACAACTGGTCGCGCTATTCGCCCGTGCCGGGCTATGCCGACCTTAGGCAGGCCATCGTGGCCAAGCTGAAGAACGAGAACCACCTCGACTATTCGGCCGACGAGATATTGGTGTCGAACGGTGCCAAGCAGTGTGTCTGCAATGCCGTCATGGCGCTGGTCGACGACGGCGAGGAGGTCATCATCCCCACACCCTACTGGGTGAGCTATCCGCAGATGGCCTTGCTGGCAGGAGCCAAACCCGTGCACATCCGCGCCGGCATCGAGCAGAACTTCAAGATCACGCCCGAGCAACTTGAGGCCGCCATCACCCCGAAGACGCGCATGCTCATCCTCTGCTCGCCCAGCAATCCCACAGGCAGCGTCTACACCCGCGACGAGCTGCAGGCGCTGGCCGAGGTCGTCCTGCGACATGACGACCTCTACGTCTTGGCCGACGAAATCTACGAACACATTATTTATATAGGGCACCACGAAAGCATCGCCCAGTTCCCCGGCATGAAGGAGCGCACCATCATCGTCAACGGTGTGTCGAAAGCCTATGCCATGACGGGCTGGCGCATCGGCTTCATGGCCGCACCGCAGTGGATCGTCAAAGGCTGCAACAAGCTGCAGGGACAGTACACCAGCGGACCGTGCTCAGTCAGCCAGAAGGCTGCCCAGGCCGCCTACACCCTGCCGCAGGACTGCGTAGAGGAGATGCGCCAGGCCTTCGAGCGTCGCCGCGACCTCATCGTGGAACTGGCCAGCCAAATACCCGGCCTGGAGGTGAACCGCCCCGACGGCGCTTTCTACCTGTTCCCGAAGTGTTCAAGCTTCTATGGCAAGCGCTACGAGAGCAACGGCACCTGCATTACCATCAACAACAGCACCGACCTGGCCATGTATCTGCTCACCGAGGCCCATGTCGCCACCGTCGGCGGCGATGCTTTCGGCGACCCCGACTGCTTCAGGATGAGCTATGCCACGAGCGACGAAAATATTCGCGAAGCACTCCAACGGATTGCTCAGGCACTGGCAAAACTGGCCTAAAACACAGAAAAATGCATTTTTTGATAGTTAAAACTTCTTAATCGTTGGGATACTTTCTCATAAATTGTTATCTTTGCGTGTTCAAATTTAGATAATTATCAACTTAAACTCTTTTAATAACCAAAAAAATTAAAATTTTAAATTATGGCAACTACACAAGCTAAAGCCGCAGCCCCGAAGAAATCTCAGGGCTTCCAGGGTGTCCAGGCCGCAATCTGGATTATCGTTTTCTGTTTCATCGCAGCAGTTCTCTTCTACATGTACGTGCTCGGTAACCCCGCTAACTTCAAAGAGGGTGACACCGCTAACGAGCCCACCAACATGCTCGGTACTATCTACAAGGGTGGTATCGTCGTGCCTGTGATCATCACGCTGCTGTTCACCGCTCTCTCTCTCAGCGTCGAGCGCGCTCTCGCTCTCCGCACCGCTTTCGGTAAGGGTAAGCTCCCCAAGTTCGTGGCTAACATCAAGCAGGCTCTCAAGGAAGGTGACTTCGCAAAGGCTCAGAAGCTCTGCGACGACCAGCGTGGTACTGTTGCTAACGTTGTAGGCGCTTCGCTGAAGGCTTACAAGGAGATGGAAGCTACTCCCGGTATGAAGAAGGCTCAGAAGGTCGCTAAGATCCAGCAGGCTCACGAGGAGGCTACTCAGCTCGAGATGCCCACCCTGCAGATGAATATGCCGATTCTGGGTACCATCGTTACGCTCGGTACGCTGACCGCTCTGTTCGGTACTGTGGTAGGTATGATCCGTTCGTTCGCAGCTCTGGCTGCTACCGGTGGTGGTGACTCTGCTGCTCTGTCAGTAGGTATTTCTGAGGCTCTGGTTAACACGGCTTCGGGTATCTTGACTTCGTGGGTAGCCGTTGTTGCTTACAACTACTTCACGAACAAGATCGACAAGTTGACATACGCCCTCGACGAGGTTGGTTATTCAATCGCTCAGACCTACGAAGCAAACCACACAGAAGAGGCTTAATTTTTGCTAACCCTTTAAAACATTTATCATTATGGGTAAAGTAAAAATTAAGAAAGCGGACATCTGGATCGATATGACTCCTATGTCAGACGTCATGGTGTTGCTGCTTACTTTCTTCATGATGAGCTCTACGTTCATGAAGAAGGAGCCGACAACCGTCACCACACCTATGTCTGTATCGGAGATCAAGGTTCCGGAGACTAACGTGCTCAATATCTTGGTCGATTCCATCGGCCGCATATATATGGGCATGGATAATGAGCATCACTCAGTGGAAGCACTGCTGAGCATGGCAGGACAGTATGGCGTGTCCATCAATCCGCTCCAGCGCACAGCATTCCTTGAGGATGGTATGTGGGGTATGCCGATGGATAAGCTCGAAGCCTATCTCAACCTCGACCCCGATGCACGAAATCTTGCCATCAAGCAGCAGGGAGGTATCCCCCTCGACAGCATCGATGGCGGCGAAAGCGAATTCCAAATGTGGGTGAAAGAGGCTCGCAATGCTAACGACGAAATCAAAGTCGCTATCAAGGCCGACCAGAACACACCCTATAAGGTAATCAAGAAAATCATGGGTGAGCTACGTGATATGAACGAGAACCGTTACTATCTCATCACTTCATATAAGGCTAATCAGGAGGACTAAAGTATGGCAAAACAGAAAGCAAGTAAACAAAAGAAGATGCAGACCCGCGTCGACTTCACGCCGATGGTGGATATGATGATGCTTCTTATTACCTTCTTCATGCTCTGCTCCACTTTGGCCAAGCCGCAGACTATGGAGTTGACGATGCCTAGTAAGGACCAGAACATGACCGATGAGGACAAGTCGGTGACGAAGGCTTCATACACCATCACGATGTATGTCACCGCCGACAAAGACCACCTCTACTATGTGGCTGGACTCCCGAAGTACGACGATCCCACATGCCTTCAGAAGGCCGACTGGGGTAAGGAAGGCATCCGTAAGGTTCTTATCACACACGTTACTGAGGACAACACGCAGCCTGTGCGCGACGTCATGATGGCTAAGGCCAAACTCGACGAGAAACGCCTGGCTCATCCCTCACAGTGGAATGACTCTATCTACAACATTGAGCTTGCTAAAATCAAGGCTGGTGACATCACGGGCTCTGGTCAGAAGATTCAGACCATGACGGTCATTATCAAGCCTACCGATAAGGCAGCTTATGTCAACGTGGTGCGTGCTCTCGATGAAATGCAGATTTGCAGCATTGGTAAGTATGTGATTGACGATATCACTCCCGACGACTTGAAACTCCTCAAGGAAGCTGGCGTGAAGGAAGTCGAAATCTAGTACTAACTTTTAATAGCTTAAGAAAATGGCAAAAATAGATCTAGTAAACAATGAGTGGGTCGACCTCGTGTTTGAAGGTAGAAACCAGGATTACGGAGCTTACAAGCTGCGTAAGGGCACTTCTGCCAGAAACGTGAAGTCTATTCTCATCATGCTCGCTATAGCTGCTCTTGCATTCATCGCCGTAAAGGTGAATAATGTTATCACCGAGGCCAACAAGAAGGTTGCTGTGACCACTGTCCAGGAACTCTCCGCTCTCGAGAAACCGAAAGAGAAGGCTGAAGTGAAGCAGAAGAAAGTCGAGATTCAGCAGCCCGAAAAGGTCGTTGAGCGCGTAAAGAGCTCGGTGAAGTTCACCGCTCCTGTCATCAAGAAGGACGATGAAGTGAAGCCCGAGGACGAGCTGAAGACTCAGGACGAGCTGATGAATACCAAGACCGCCATCGGTGCCCTCGATGTGAAGGGTAATGACGATGCAGCCGGTGAGGTGCTGAAACTGAAAGAGGCCGTGGCACAGCCCGAGCCCAAACCTGAAGTCGAAAACAAGGTCTTCGACGTCGTTGAACAGATGCCTTCGTTCCCCGGTGGACAGGCTGCCCTGATGGACTATCTGAGCAACAATGTGAAGTACCCGGTTGTAGCACAGGAGAACGGTGTGCAGGGTCGTGTGGTCGTATCGTTCGTCGTCGAGAAGGACGGTTCTATCACCGATGTCAAGGTCGTCAAGTCTGTTGACCCGTCGCTCGACAAGGAAGCAGCTCGCGTCGTGAAGTCGATGCCGCACTGGATTCCTGGTAAGCAGAATGGTTCGGCCGTGCGCGTGAAGTACAACGTGCCTGTATCATTCAGACTGCAGTAATAGCAAGCAAACAACAAGAAATGAACAAGAACTTATCTTACACATTCGTAGGATTAACACTGGTCGCCGCGCTTTGGGCATCCTGCTCAGACAAGAAGCCCAAAAGCGGGCGAACAGACACAGCTTCGTCAGGGGTGATTAGTTTCGCCTCTGACGAAAGTTTTAGTCCCATTATCGAAGAGGAACGTGAAGTCTTCGAGAAAATACAGTGTAAAGGCAATGCCGAACTCAAACCCATCTATACCAGTGAGTCTGAGGGCATTACCAAGTTGCTGAAAAGCGAGGTCTACCTCATGATCTCGGCGCGCAACTTTAAGGAGGAGGAGCGCCAGAGCCTCATCGACAGAGGACTCACCCCTTTGGCCATGACACTGGCCTTCGACGGACTGTCGCTCATCCAAAACAAGGAGAACACCGACTCCTGCATCACCGTTGCCGACATCAAGCGTATCCTCAACGGTGAAGTCACAAAGTGGAGCGACATCTATCCCGGATCCAAGAAGGGAGAGATTACCGTGGTATTCGACAATAAGAAGTCGAGTGCCGTACACTATGTTGAAGACTCTATTCTCGGCGGTAAGCCCATAGCCAATCCTAACGTGGCAGCCGTGCAGACCAGTGCCGAGGTCATCAACTACGTAGAAAAAACGCCCGGCGCCATTGGCATCATCGGCAGCAACTGGCTCGATGACAAGCGAGGCGACGGCAGCGTTGCCCGATACAGAAACATCCGTACCATGTCGGTCACCAAGCTCGACAAGGCCACGCCTAGTAACAGCCGTAAGCCCGACCAGTACTACATCTATAGTCAGGAGTATCCGCTCATTCGCACCATCTATGCTCTCGTCACCGACCCGCGACGCGGATTGCCTTGGGGATTTGCCCATTTCCTCGAGAGTCCGCGCGGCCAGATGATTATTTTCCAGACGGGCTACATGCTGCCCTATCGGGGTGACATTCGTCTGAAGAGCATCCATGTCAACGAGGAGTAGGCTGAAAACGTCCAGTTACTTCCGTCACAGAAAGTAGAAGGCTATTCTTTAGTTAATTTATTTGAATGCAGTTAACTTTTGGAGTTCCCTCTCGTCATACAATCAAAACATGGACGAAAGATGAAGGATGAAAGAGGAAAGCAGAAGGATGAAAGAGGAAAGGCTATTGTCTTGAACTCCTTGAACTCCTTGGACTCCTTGAACTCCTAAAATAAAAATGTATAACCCTTTAAAAAAGAAGAAGGTATGAAAAAGTTCAAATATTTCGCAATTGGAGCCCTGATGCTCAGCTTCAGCGCTCCCGTAATGGCTCAAGTAGACAAGGCCGTCCTCGGCCAGGTGAAGAACATCATCGCATCGAAGGTTGATGTCGATAAGCAGATGAAGGGCATCGTAAAGGATTTCAAGAAGAATCCCGAGATGCTCGTTGCCATCGGCCAGGCCTTCCTTGATGCCAAGGATCCCGTCAACGCAACGAAGTATGCCGAGATGGCTGCTGCTCGCGACAAGAAGTTTGCCAAGGCTTACATCCTCATGGGCGACATCGCCGTCACTCAGGACGATGGTGGTAAGGCTGCCGAGATGTACCAGCAGGCCAAATATTGGGATCCCAAAGACCCCGAGGGTTACTTCAAGTATGCCAACATCCTGCGCGGACGTAGTCCTCAGGAAGCCGTCAACAACCTCAACGACCTGCGCTCGCAGCGTCCCGACATTGCTGTTGACGCTCTGGCCGGCCGCATCTACTACAACTCCAATATGCTCGACAAGGCCATTGAGTACTATGGAAAGGTCGACAAGACCAAAATGGAGGATGTCGATATCACCAACTACGCCATGGCTTCTTGGATGCATCAGGATCGTGAGAAGAGTCTCGAACTCGCTAAGTACGGTCTGACTCGCGATGCCCGCAAGGCTGCCTGGAACCGTCTGGCTTTCTACAATCTCACCGATATGGAGCGCACCGACGAGGCTCTGCAGTATGCCGACGCCCTCTTCAACCGTTCTGACAGTGCCAAGATCTCTGGCTTCGACTACACCTACTATGGCACCGCTCTGAAGGATGCCAAGCAGTACGACCGCGCCGTTGAGATGTTCCACAAGGCTCTCGAGGCCAACAAGGACAATAAGGATCAGGTCAACATGACCCACAAGAACCTTTCCGACACCTATATCGCCAAGGACGACTTCGAGAATGGTACGAAGTACTACGATCTCTATCTCCAGGGTAAGGACAAGCCCTCTGCCTACGACATCGCCGGTCTGGCTTCTATCTACCAGAAGATGGGTGCCGACCTCACCGGTCAGGCTCAGATCGATGCCTTCATGAAGGCCGACGCCACCTATGCTAAGCTGGGCGAGACCTATCCCGAGCAGATCGACTACGCCAACTTCATGCGTGCACGTCTGGCCGGCGCCATGGACCCTGAAAGCGAAAAGGGGCTTGCTAAGCCCTTCTATCAGGCCATCGTCGACCATCTCGGCAATGCTGCCACACGCGATGCCGGCGACAACCAGCGTCTCATCGAGGCCTATCGTTATCTCGGTTCTTACTACTACCTGAATAACGATACTCCCACCTCCATCGCCAACTTCAAGAAGATCCTCGAGATCGCTCCCGACGATGAGGCTGCCAAGACTGCCCTCGAAGCTCTCGGCGTGAAGTAAGAAGTGTTTATTGTCTAACAATTTTTAATAGACAGGTGGACACGATACTCATCGTAGTATCTGCCCACCTGTTTTCGTTATGAAGCGTCTGGCTGTCATTTCTTTCCTCCAGGAGTGAGTATTATTTGTATCTGTTTGATTATCACCTATAAAGGTACAAAAAATATTTCACTCCTACAACTTTTTGGACACTTTTCTTACATCGAACTCACGTTAAGTTAGAACATCAAACACAAAGAAATATGCAGCACATCAGTTTTACAGGTAGTGCAAGGTACATGCGAGAAGAGCCAACTAAAATAGAAAAAATAGTTTAATATTTTGGCGCTTTCGTTGTTTTTCTCTAACTTTGTATGCGGAAACCTTTTTTAGATAAAAACCTCACATTTTTCATGCATTTATTTGTGTGAAACAATAATCGGTTCTCCGTAGGAGAATATCAAAGACTATAATTGATTAATTGTTATAATAAACAAGACGATGGCAAATCAAGTGAAAGTAGAAGCATTTATCTATCGCATCAATCCTGATGACGATCGTCAACTGCAACGGCGCAGTATTGGCGGCACTGGATGGAGCCGGGTGACAGAGTTCAACGGCCACCACATCCTTGACCTGCTCTTGGCCCCCAATGGCCGCGACATAGAGGTCTATACCGATATGTACCAATATGTGCGCGAGTATAGTGGCTTGGTCAGAAAGAAGTAATTTAAAATGTTAGAACCTCGCGATGTAAAGGCAAATCGCATCCTATAATTATGGCAGCAACACCTGATTTTACCAAACTACATGAATTCTTTTCCAAGAAATCTACTATGGAGATTCTTGGCGTAGACCGTGATGAAAACGCGCACTCAAAGTTTTTGGGGTGGCTGTTTGAGAACGAGCTAACCAGAGATTCAGCGATAAAAAAACTATTAGCTCTTCTTCAGACAAAGCTGCGGGAACAAAAGATACAAGACATTCCCGACGTTATGAAATCATACAATGAGAAGACCTTTGCATTTCAACAAGTTCATGTAAAATTAGAAGATGTAGTTGAAGTAGAATACGAAGGGAAGACATACCATGGAAGGGTGGATATTGTAATTGATATTCAGTTAAATAATTCCGATCACTTGTTTGTTATTATAGAAAATAAAATCTTTTCCCACGAGCACAGGCTGGGGTGTGGAAAAAAGACAGAGGACCCTGACGCACCTTGGCAAACTATAGGATACAATCTCTATTACGACTATAAAAATAAGAACAATAAGAACAATTGCTTATTTGCATACCTTACCCTTCCCAAATGCCCTATGCCTGAAGGAGACAGTGATAAAAAAGAGATAGATGAGCCTAATTGTAAGAAGTTCATACACATTAATTATCAGGATTTGATGACACATCTTTTGGAAAAGCTGAAAGTTACTGATACAGTAGCAGAAAAACAAAAAGAGGCTTCCATTATACAACAACGTATCATTGAATATATTACCTGTTTGGAAATCAATAAAACCCAAAATAGCCTAATGGCTGTTTCCAATGATCTGAAAAAACTAGCTAACGAATATGTAGACATCCCGCTACTGAAAAAGATTCATGAAAACATCCAGAATAAGAATGCTTCATTTTGGCAGGAGCATAAAGATTTCTTAAGACCGTTGTTTAAAGTATTGACTTATCTTGCTGAAGATGGCAATTATTCTAATGAAGATGGCAATTATTCTAATGAAGATGGCAATTATTCTAATATTATCAAAAAGGAGATTCAAGAGATTGATAAATTCGTTAATGGCAAGGATTACACAGCATATATGATTAAGGAGAATAATCAGCCCATGATATCTGGAGATAATAAAGACAGATTTGGCAAGAACGCATTAGTCAAAAAAGTAGTGGAGCTGTACATCAACAATCATCAAATTTCGGATTTTGAAGAACTGCGCAAAGCTTTCCCCCCATCTTTAAGGTTAGTAAACAAGGGTAGTTCTGCAGATCCTAAAAGTCAATGCAACCAGGTCGTTAGCTCTTCTCAGTATAATAAAAATTGGAAACCTATTGAACCTAAGGACGATTGGTTCGTCAACCAAACTGGTTGGGACGGCAGAACTATGATGGACAATTTCATTGCGCATGTAAAAAGAATCATGCCTCAATATACAATTGAGGAAGTTATTCCTGGAGAAGATGTTAAGGACGAAAACTAATAATATCGTCTTAAGATGAAACAGCAATCTAAATTCACGTAATCCAACAATCTATAATGGCTAATCGCTTTGTCTAATCGTTTAGGAGTGAGAAAAAAGTGTTTTAATGTAAAAAAATACTTCATTTTCATTAAATTTTTTGGATTTCTTTCTATATTATAGATGTAACCCATAACAACATCAATTATGAGAAACAAAGGCTATAACGAAGAACAGTGGAAAATGAAAGTGAAGTACGACACCGCATTCGACGAGTTGTTCCTGAAACAGGACTTCAAGTTGTATGCCACCTCAGTACTGAAGTATTGTCCCAACGGGCTGAACCTGAACACCGAGTTCGATGACGAGACTGGGAAAGTGCTGATTGTGTCGCGTTGTAAGATTTACGGCTACGATTACTCCTCAACAGATCACGTGATTGGCGACTATTACTTGGGCAAAAAGACAACCAGCGAGATGGCATACGTCCTCTTAGACTATTTGCAAGAAAAGAACCCTGCCCTCTTTGAGGAAATCAATGAGTATGACATGTACTTTGGCTAACTGAACGAGAAATTGCAGTAACCACAAATACCCAATAAGAAAATGAGTAATTATATTGAATTAAGTTTGATGGCCAAGCTTCATGAAGAAGCTGAGAAGTTGGCTGCGCGCGCCAAAGAGTTGCTAAAAGAGCTTGACCCAAATGACGAGCAAGGTGTGCATTTCGATCTGCACCAAACGTACAATAGGCTTGAAGAAGGCATCACTTATGGCAGCTATGAGCCTGAAAAGTTAAAGCTCGCCGACAAAGTCATAGAAGGCGTAGCGGCAAGTTTTCCAGAGATGAAGTTGCGATATTATATGAATTGGGAGGGACCTTTGGCAGAAGCCCGCGAATCGAGAAATGGCAAGTTGGTGGAGATAGAACTATGGCAGACGGTAGTTCATTTTGAGAACCCGGATGACTACCAGCGCGTGCTGACCTACCTGCAGGGCGATCCTGAAATAACGGTGGAATGTTCTCTCGGCCGCTGCAGCCCCCTGTCACTGGGTTGGGAATATGACCACTTGGCAGAGGAAGAGCTGAACGACAAGCGTTTGCAACGTCTTAGCGAGCATTTCCCCGACATGACCTTCAACTGCTTCAAGTACAAAATCTCAGATGAGGAGCATGGCGATATCGTCTTTTCGGTTGCTTCGTCAACATTCCAAAACGTAAAACCAAGTTGGACAACCGAATATAGTCAAGAGACAAAGGAACTGTTAGCATTCTTCGCCTGCAGGAATGTCAAAGGTATAACGTCATACGAGGATATTCTTTTCCATAGCGAGCTAATACCTCAGAGCGTCAAGGACGAAGCACATGAAGATGCTCAGCCCCACGATTACACGCATAATATCTTGAAACCAGGAGATCCGTTATAAAAATTCCACCTTAAGTCTGTATATATGAAGGCTATCAAAGATGAAAAACAATTATTCGCAGAATCGGCTTGGCTGCTATTCAACAACCGAGAGCGCATCCTCGCCGACCCACGAATGGCATACACGCCCATTGACATGCAGAACGGGCTTATGTATTTCGGCAGCAAGGCATTCGAAGGCGCTACCATAGGTGTCTACGTTGAATGGTGGCAGACGTGTGAACAAGCGATTGTGAAAGATGCCAGCGGGCAGCAGAGCTTGATTGTCCGTTTCGGCGGCAGTCCCCTATCGGGCGTGAACAAATGCCTGGCCACAGCCCCGGACGGAACGGTCTTTGAAACGCGAGTGCCACACCTCAGCAGTAACTTCTGGCAGCCCTTTGCCCGCCTTTGTCAGCGGTATGCCAAAGGCGAACGCCCGGAACAGCCGTTCTGCATAGAGGAGGTCGTATGCAGACTGACAGGTCAAACCAATAGATGTATTGATTTTATTAACGAAAGATTAAAGATATGGAGATGAACGAGAACAAGAAGATTGTGGTTTACGTGGATTTGGACGACACGTTAGTGAATTTTATGTCAGGCGTCAAAAAATGTCCGAAGGAAACGGTTGCACGGTATGAGCGCGATGAGAATGGTAAGAATCAATACGACAACATTCCTGGCGTGTTTGCTCTAATGGAGCCCATGACAGGTGCTGTAGAGGCCTTCCAATGGCTTGCCGAGCATTTCGACACTTACATTCTCTCTACCGCCCCTTGGAATAATCCATCGGCATGGAGCGATAAACTGGAATGGGTGAAGAGATACTTGGGCGATGCTGCTTACAAACGGCTCATCCTTTCTCACCACAAGGACCTGCTGCGCGGGGACTACCTCATCGATGATAGTGATCGGGCCGACATCCTACGCTTTCAAGGCAAGCACATCCAGATAGGTAAGGAGCCTTTCAAGGACTGGACCGCTGTGCTCGACTATTTCAAGAAGATTTTAAGACAAGAACTACCCATGAATGAATGATTACACCTACAAATTATGACAAGTAAAGAAACTGCTGATTACTCCATCATCTACGAATTGGAGCAAATATGTGCAAATCGTACGATAGGCTACGGAAACAAGCGATTTGTCCATCCACAAAATGTAGCCTTCTTCAGCACACTGGAGAGTGCAGAGGCTGCGATACCATTGAATATCGCAACTGAAAAGAAGCTGCTTGGTGATGAGGAGTTTCGTCACTATTGCTTAGGCTATCAAATCTGCGAGAGGAAGGTATACCACCAACCAGGCGTGTACAACGATATCTGCTATCGGTGGCGTTCCTATTCCTCCTCTGGAGAACTCAATCAAGATTTCATGTCCTGACGCCAATGTTTCTGGTGGACTCGCTCTTTCGTCTGAACGATCCAATTGTTGTTCGTCTTAGATAGCTGCAACGGCAACACGGAATTCCTACTAATAGCGCAGCGATTCCATCGCAAAGCAAGCTTCCAATCCGCAACGCCTTTTCTCCCCCATCAACCAAAGAGCCCCTTTTTAGATCCCGGAATCTTCGGAATCCCCAATAACATCTCTTCGGCACTCCCTGAAGAACACCTCTGAATTTTCGTCCCTTTTCGCTTTTTCGGGCATCTTCGGAAACAAATAAAGCCCTATGCTTCTGTCATCCCTAAAAAACCTTCCATATGTCTCACGATTTGAGACAGGGCGCTATTACCTTTGCAGCATCGAACATCAAAACGGCCATAGGATATCAAGGAGTGGTATGAACTGGAGAACATGAAGACATACTATCAGTTATTAGCAAAATATAAAGCCAGATTGGAAAGTAAGTAGAGAACGGTTTCTATGGTACAAGATAACTTTTTCCAAAAAAAATCGCTCGGTTCATTAAATTTTTTGGGGGTACGTTCTATATTAATCATGTAACCTAATTATTCTGTATTATGAAAATAAAGACTTACAACATCAGAAACTTAAGCGACAGACAAATTGAAAAACTGCGTCTCGCATGTAGGAAGCAACATTTAGAGGAGACTTTTAGGAAGTCCAATCTTACGGTTACCGTGGAAGTAATAACGGGCAGTGCTGATCCTATCATCAGAGAATATCAGGAAAAAGGGTATAAACTCTGTCATGATTTCTGTAGTTCACTTGATCAGCATTTGCTGCTTTTCGTCAAACTCAAAGCTTGATATCTTATTACCACCTATTCCACTTGCAAGTGAGGCATTTGCAATTTACTATTTATTACTTATTGTGTCAAATTTTAATCTTTAAAACATCAATATTATGGCAAAGAAAACTGAAACGAAAGTTGTGTAGAGAACGAAAGTAGAGAAGGAGATGACCTTGCTGCGCGCCATCGAACACGTGGTGGAAGTGTCTAAGAATTCCAAGTTGAAGGCAGAGTCGAAAGCAGAGATGGCCAACGAAGTGCGCTATATCGCCGAGCGCTACGGCATCACCGAGCGTCAAGCCATCCTGTTCTGCGTCTGCATGGAGCGCGGACCGCGCCGCGTGGATTATGACGACCTGGCCCATCATCTCGACCTGAGCAAGATTCGTATCCTCCGCTATGCCAGCGACATCGATGCACTGGTGCACCGACGACTGCTGCGCTATCGCGATGCGAAGGAAGAGGACGATTTCGACGTGCCTGTGCCCGTCATCCGTTCGTTGAAGCACAACGAGGTCTACGAACAACCAAAGCGCACGGGACTTGATTGTTCTGAACTCTTCGACTTGCTCCGAGAATGGTTCGACGACCTGAACAACAGCGCCATCACTCCTGGTGACCTGTGGGACGAAATCAGCAATCTGCTCATGGATAACAAGCACATCAGTTTTACAGGTAGTGCAAGGTACATGCGAGAAGAACCAACTAAAGATTATTAATAGAGATTTATATTTTCCGAGATAAGTAACAATATTATAATTGTAGAACAAATAATAACTAAAACATTCATATTATGAGCGAAAGTCATGGAACAACCCTCAAGCTGAAACATCATGAGGACTTAGAGAAAGTTGCAGCGTACGTGAAGCAGCAGGTGCGTGAAAAAAGTATAGAACAGGTAGGAATAGACCTTTCGGAAAGGAAAGGAGATGACCTCGTCGGTCTTTCGATTGATGAAGAGAAAAGCTGCATTTATTGGGACGACTATGGACACCACGGAGACCATCTTGACTTCCATTCCATAGCGGAATGCGTTATTAAAGTGTTTCCCGAGGTAGAGATGGAACGGCAGGACGATTATGGGCAAAGTGTGTGGAACTATGTCATCGCCGATGGCAAATGGCAGGAATATACGCTTTGGAAGTTTGTCGCATATATCGACGGAAAGGGCGAAGAGGTTCAGTTGGAGTACAAGGAACCGAAAGACGGACGGAGCGAGGAAGAAAGGCATGAAGAACGTGACAAGATGTGCAAGGAAATGGCAGAGCGCATCAGCCGGTTACATCCTGGCGTGGAGATTGCTGTATATGCCTATGATTGGTATATGATTTACACGACTGTCGATGAGTTCTATAGGGCCAAAGACGGTTGCGCCGTTAAAGAATGGGTGGATTGCGGATTGTCGGGAATAATGCCCTACTTCGATGTGTTGGAGTGGGTAGAGTGCATTGGTCAAGTGCTTCTTCATCCTATGGAATTTGCTGCAGAAGTCATCAGGCGGGCACGTGAAGGCGAAGACTATTGTCCAGCCATCGCTGCCGAAATGATACTGGATGGTGACACCGCTAAATATTTCAGCTTGATAGAACCCTCAGACAAGAAATGGTTGATGAAGCGGGCTGAGGAGCATGAAGATATCGGCGCCATCTACTGTCTCCTTCATGGAATGCATTGCAAGTATGAATTCTGGAATGAGACGTTTGTCGATGAAGATACCCATGAGGAAGTGGAGTTGCTTCGTTCTAACATTGTCGAGGGTTCCACTTTCGAGAAGGAAGAAGGCGAGGAAGAACGCCTGATTCAAATGGTTATGGAACAGAAACATCGACTCAGCGTTGAAGAACTGACGAAACTCTGTTTTGAAATAGGCGATAACAAGGAACTGCTGCTAGAGCGAATTAAAAAAGGAGATGAAGAGGCGGCAATCTTTATCGACGACCCCATCATTCTTCAGGAACTCTGCGACAAAGGCAACAAGACAGCCGCCGAGCACATGGCGTACAAATACGCATACGGCGATGAGGCTAACGGCATCTTCATCGACTACGTCAAAGCTGCAGAATATATGAAACTGGCAGGTGAGGAGTTTGACGCCAACGACTATCGGGAAGATGCTGACCCTCATGATTACGAATACACCTTAAAGGGCGATGCGGAAACTCTCGGCGCCATCCGCACGATGGTTGACAATCTATGCCAGCGTTTTGGCACGCCCGGCAATGAGCTTGGCATGTTCGTACCACTCGGCACTGTGATGAGAAAACTCGTCGGTTCATCCCATTATGAAGGTAACATCCTCAGCATGGAGCAACCTACCCCAGACTGCCTCATCCTTAACACAGAAGCCAACAAGGGCGAGCCCCTGCTCTATGCTCTCCGCCAACGCTACGAGAATTTGAACATCGAAATGAAGAAAGCAGAGTGAATTGAATTTCTTTGGCAAAGTGACTATATTATCCTTGTAAACAAAAAAGGCGGAATATGACAAGCGAACAGATTGAAGAACTTATGAGAGAAATATGTAGCATACCGCTGCTGACTCAGGAAGAAGAATTGGAACTGTTAGAGAAAATACAGGCCAAAGGCGCCGACTGCGACGAGATGCAAAAGTTGGAAAAGGCGAACATGCGGTTTGTTGTAAGCTTAGTGGGTCAATATAAGAATCAGGGGCTCGAGCTGGAGGAACTGCTTGAGGCTGGGAAAGAGGGACTTCGCAGGGCCGCTCTGACCTACCGCGCGGACAGCGACATCAGTTTCCTGAGGCATGCTGTTGGGCAGATGCGTCAATGTATACAAGCTGCCATAGATCTCAAGAAGTAGTTTATTTCTTTATTTTTATGAAGACATTTAGCAAATACTGAAAAGAGAATGCGCAGAAGTGCCACATGCTCCTAGTTGTTTATAGGCAATTAGGAGCATTTTTGTTGTTTTTTACCTCTTTTTGAAAAAAAAGTTGGTGTTTTCTTTAAATTTTTTTTGTTGTGTTCTATATTATAAATGTAATTAATTTAAAACATAAGTATTATGAGCACAACAGTTATTCGCACCAGTTCAAAGAATCAGTTCAACAAGATTCAGAAGTATCTCAAGAACCGCAGAGTTCGCTTCACCTCTTGCGTTGAGAACCAGTCGTTCGCACTCACCCTCTTTTGTCTCACTTCAGAAGAGACCACTCGACTCATCCAGCGAATGACGAAACACTTCCATCTTACTCCTCTCCACTCCGCCCACCTCGCCCTTGCAGCGTAGTGGGTAAAGGGGGGCAGGTAATTTGATCGCTCGACGATGAAGGAGATGTTAACGAAGCAAGGTAGAGAAAGAATAAGCAAATTAAATAACTAAAGTTTCCCACTTGCCATTTTACCGGCTTTCGCGAATAATCAAACATTGCAATATACTGATTGACAATCTATTAACATCTCGCAAATAGAAGTTAACGCGCTGTGTTAGCGCGTAACCGC
>Ga0256404_1005686_pt1 | contig 21696 bp, 17 predicted proteins | sample RumenRJG_01DNA_FD_185990 | JGI IMG/M metagenome (GOLD analysis project Ga0256404, IMG submission 185990) | Bovine rumen microbial communities from Lethbridge, Alberta, Canada - RJG_01 | ecosystem: Host-associated > Mammals > Digestive system > Stomach > Rumen | place: Canada: Alberta | collected...
CTCAGCCGTTGATCTCGACCTTGCAGGTTTCGTCCATGTGGCCGTCGCGGTACATGGAGAACTTGTCCATAGGATAAGACTTGAGGTTCTCGAGGACCTTGCGGCCGTCCGCCTGCTTGAGAAGGCCTTCTCTGGCTCTCTTGATCTCCATCTCTGTCTTATGCTTGGAAGGTCCGCCTACGCAGCCGCCCTCGCAGATCATGCCTTCTACAAAGTCTTCCTTCAGGCGTCCGGCCTTGAGCATTGTCAGAGTTGTCTTGCACTCTGTGCCGCCCGCGACCTGTACATAGGTGATATGAGAAGTATCCTGTCCTCTCTCGTGCATGCACTCGAGAACCGCGTTCGCTACGCCGCCGGATGTAGCGAAGCGTTTGCCCCAGATCGAGGATTCCTGATAGGAGTTGTCATCCGATTCAACCTGGATTCCCTTGGAGCGCATGAGCGCGCGGAACTCACCGTAAGTGATAACATAATCGGCGTTGCCCGGAATGCTCTTGTCAGCCGCCTCAGACTTCTTAGCGATGCAGGGGCCGAGGAATACTGTCACACAGCCGGGGCGTGTTGCCTTAAGATATCTGGAGATCGCGCACATAGGAGAAACCGTAGCGGATACATTCTCCTCGTACTGCTTGGGGAAGTGCTTCTTGATCATGTTCATGAAAGCGGGGCAGCAGGAAGTGGTCATCTTCTTGCCTTCTTCCTTGGCCTCATACCATTCTATGGACTCATAAGCCGCTGTCATATCGCCGCCCAGACCGACTTCGATCATATCGGCAAATCCCATCTTGAGGAAAGCTTCCTTGATGGACTTCATTGTGATATCTCCGCCGAACTGTCCCTCTGTAGCGGGAGCGACCATGGCGATGACTTCCTTGCCCGCGCGGATATCATTGATGATGTCCACCAGATAGGTCTTGGATCCGATCGCGCCGAAAGGACAGGAGTGGATGCAGTGACCGCACTGGATGCACTTGCTCTCGTCGATGACGCAGATGCCGTTGTCATCATAAGTGATCGCGCCGACAGGGCAGGCCTTCTTGCAGGGACGTACAAGATGAGCGATCGCGCCGTAAGGGCAGGCCTTCGCGCACATGCCGCACTCTTTGCACTTATTGGGATCGATATGAGTTCTGCGCTCACCGATCGAGATCGCGCCGAACTTACAGGAATTGATACATGCCTTGCCCATGCACAGACGGCAGTTATCCGTTACAGTATAAGCGGACAGAGGACATTCCTCACATGCAGGGCGGATGACCTGTACAATATTCTCAGACTGGGAAATTCCGTCAGGACACTGCGCAAGAGAAAGTCTGATCCTTTGCTTAACGAGCTCTCTCTCTTTGTATACACAGCAGCGGTATGTCGCCATGGGCCCCGGGATGATCTGATAGATCAGCTTTTCCTTATGCTCTTCGTCGAGTTTGCCTTCCCAAGCCAGTTTAGCAGTTTCCTCCATGATCTTGTGCTTAAGACGCACCAGGGTAGCATCATTGGTTACCATTCTATTCTCCTTTCGACATTCTCTGTACTGTAAATATACATAGTGTCACAATTTTAACTAAACATATTGTACCAAAAGCGCCGCTGTTTTTATAGAACTTTTATCACAAATTCACACATTTCTTTCTTTTATCCCTTATAATTAGAATGTCAAAAAATCGAGACCGGCCCTGAACCGGATCCCGCTCTCACAAACAGATCAAATATTGAATTTAAGGAGACAATCATCATGTCCAATACTGTATCTGAACACAAAGCGGCCCTCTTTCTCGCCAATGGATTCGAGACGATCGAAGCTCTGACCGTTGCCGACGTGCTTTTCCGCGCAGGTATTCCCTGCACGAAGGTTTCCGTGAACAGCACACCCGTAGTCGTTACATCTCACAATGTGACCGTCGTCGCCGACACCTCGGCGGATCACCTGAACTGGGATGAATATGATATGCTCATCCTACCCGGAGGAGTTCCGGGGACTCCCAACCTCAGGGCATGCGCGCCGCTGATGAAGCAGGTGGTCCGTTTCCACAGGGAAAGGAAACTGATCGCCGCGATCTGCGCCGCGCCCTCGATCTTTGCAGAACTGGGACTTCTCAGCGGTATCAGAGCAGCATGCAACCCCAGCGTTGAGCAGATCCTTCTCGACAATGGCGCTGACCTCGTTAAGGAGAACGCCGTCACCTCAGGAAACATCATTACCAGCCGCGCAATGGGCACCGCGATCCCGTTCGCGCTGGCCATTGTAGAGTATTGCCAGGGCCGCGAAGCCGCCGACAAACTCGGAAAGAATATACTCTACTATCAATAACAGAAAGGCTGATCTATGAATATACTTTTCTTCCTGACACCCAAGGTTAACGTCGGATTTGTCTACAGTTCCGATACTGTGAGCGAGGCCGCGGAGAAGATGCTGAAATACCGCTTCACCACAGTCCCTGTGATCAACGAAGTCACAGGCCGGTACGAAGGTACTCTCGCTAACGATGATCTTCTTCGGGAACTATACAATAATCCTTCCCTTACTCCGGCAGAAGCGGGGTCCAAGCTGCTCAAATCAGTTACCAGGCGCAGAGATTACGGTGCTGTTAAGGCTGACGCGGACATTGAGGATCTGCTGGATTCCGTGACCATTCAGAACTTCGTTCCCGTCGTCGACGACACAGACGCCTTTATCGGGATCATAACCAGAAGGGATGTAATGCGCTATCTCAGAAACCACATGATAAAAGAAGACTGAAATATAAAAGGGCTGTGATTTCCGTCACAGCCCTTTACTTCTACATCACGCTAAGCAGCGTCTCTCTGTATTCATTTGCAAGCCTTATCTTGTCCGTGAGTTCGGACGCCATAAAACACTCCGCACAAAACTCGTAAATATTCTCAAATCCGTCCCTGCATTTTCCGAATAGTTTCCGGATCTTTTTGTGATTCACCGCGCCGGACTCTTCCGATAGCATGTGTCCGATCTCATGGATCAGGAGTCTCTGCATGCTCTCCGTGTTCTCCAACATTCGGATCGCCTGAACATCGGCAAAATAGAGGTCGCCGGCGGACAACATATTCTCCGCGCAGGGCGTGATCTGTATTTCTTCTCTGATGATGCCTTCTATCTTGGGCCAGGGAATTCCCTGTGCCATCAGTTCCTTTTGCCTCTGAGCATACACGGCTGCAAGATCAGCATGTCCTGCATAGTACTCTTCGATCTCACTGATCTGTTTCATGCAGGCATCACAAGGCATTTTTCTGACTTTTGCATGGTTCAGGGAGATGGTCAGCATCTTCGCATTGTAAACAGCATTGTCCCTGCTGTCTTCAAACACGCCGAATTTCTCGCTTTGGACCGGATCTGCCTCTTCCATCCCGAAATCCCAGACCGCATTGATCTTCAGATTCGGATACATCCTTCGGTAAGCCATGATCAGGTCCGCCGCATACATTTGCTGTTCTATGCTGAGCCCGCCGTTTTCAGGGTCTGTCAGATAAAAGTCCGTGCTTCCCGCTCCCGGCAGGGTCCTTCTGAACTGCATATTCAGATCAGTGGTGGAACAGGCGGATCCCTGTAAAGCACATCACCATGTTGTGGCTGTTGCAGGCCTCAATGACATTGTCATCTCTGACGCTGCCGCCGGGCTGCGCGACATACTTGACGCCGCTGCGGAATGCTCTCTCGATGTTGTCGCCGAAGGGGAAGAACGCGTCGGAGCCGAGAGTCACATCGGTATTTCCGTCGAGCCATGCTCTCTTTTCCTCTGCGGTGAACACTGCGGGCTTCTCTGTGAAGAGCGCTTCCCACTTGCCGTCAGCAAGCACGTCCATATAGTCCTCGCCCATATACAGATCGATCGCATTGTCTCTGTCCGCTCTGCGGATTCCCTCCTTGAAAGGAAGGCCCAGGACCTGGGGAGACTGGCGGAGATACCAGTTGTCCGCTTTGCTTCCTGCAAGTCTTGTGCAGTGAATTCTGGACTGCTGGCCGGCGCCGATGCCGATGGCCTGTCCGCCCTTTACATAGCAGACAGAGTTGGACTGTGTGTACTTAAGAGTGATCAGAGCGATCGCCATATCGTCGCGCGCTGCCTGAGGAAGCTCTTTGTTCTCGGTTACGATGTTGGCAAACAAAGCGTCGTCGATGACCAGTTCATTTCTGCCCTGTTCAAAAGTAATGCCGAACACCTGCTTTTTCTCCAGGGCGGCGGGCTTGTAATCGGGGTTGATCTTCAGCACGCAGTAGTTCCCCTTTTTCTTCTTTCTGAGGATCTCAAGCGCTTCCGGCTCATAGTCGGGAGCGATGATGCCGTCGGAAACCTCTCTGGACACAAGCTTAGCCGTGCAGACATCGCAGGTATCGGAAAGGGAAATGAAATCACCGAAGGAGGACATTCTGTCCGCTCCGCGCGCGCGCGCATAGGCGCTGCCCATAGGAGTAAGTTCTCCCATATCTTCTACCCAGTAGATCTTCTTCTCGACATCCGTAAGAGGAAGTCCGATCGCCGCGCCTGCGGGAGAAACATGCTTGAAAGATGTCGCGGCAACTTTGCCGGTCGCTTTTTTGAGTTCGCTCACAAGCTGCCAGCCATTGAACGCATCAAGAAGGTTGATATAGCCGGGTCTTCCGTTAAGGACCTCGAAAGGGAGATCAGATCCGTCTTCCATGTAAACGCGGGAAGGCTTCTGATTGGGATTACATCCGTATTTGAGTTCCATTTCTTTCATTCTGTTCTTTATCTCCTTGCTCACTTATTCTTGTTGACGATCCTGGTCTCATAGTTTCCGGTCGCGATATCGATGAAACGGACGAACAGGGATACCTTGTTGTCCTCGTTGAGTGCCTTCCAGACTCGGTCTGTGAAAACATCGATATTCTCTGTGAATGCTGTATCCAGTTCCAGTGCCCTGGGCTCTCCCTCGAAGCTCGGAAGCGGGTTTCCGTCGCCCATATAGGTGGAAATGAAGCGGCCCTCTCCGGCTTTGGGGTTCTCATAGGCGAACGTATAGCGAAGGCAGGAAGAAGGATCTCCCTGATCGCTCTTCAAAATGGACATCGCGTAGTTAAACCTGTTCTTCTCAACATGCATGACGCCGGAGATCCTGGGTGTATAGTTGGGAGCGTCAGGCTCAAATTCTCTTGAGCGGAGCGACTGCTCAAATGTGAACTGCTTGTCAAGTCCTTCGTAGATCGTATCCGTCTGATCACCGTTTGTCACGATCGTCTTGTTGCCGTAGACACGGACGGGCGCATAGATGATAAGGCTCGGATCTTCCATCTTGGAGGGATCAAATGCCTCTGTGCGGATACCCTCTCCTTCTTCCACGAAGATGCGGTTGCGGCTGTTGACGCTTCTGCCCATGATGAAATAAGCAGTCACAGCCTTAGCACCGTCGGCAGTTCTTCCGATCATGATGCCGCGGCCAGGATAACTTGTTTCTCTCAGAATTTTCTCAAAGTCTGCCAAAATATCTCTCCTCTCTGTTAAGTTCACCGAGAACTCCTCTCGGAATCCCCGGCAAACGGCCAACTACTGTAGACTTTGTACCAACACATTTCCGTTTTGCAAATGTATCATAAGGCAACTTCTTTCAATACGCAACGTTTTCCTTGCTGTCAGACCTCAACTTTTCTCTTTCCGCCCAGGAATGTGGGAAGATCATCCTCTCTTCCTTCCTTGATCCAGGTGGAATACTCCGCGGTAGCAGCGAACATGACATCGCCGGAAGAATTGAGCATCGTCTCGACGCTGTCCTGGATCACGCCGATGATAAATCCGACGCCGACGACCTGCATCGCGACATCATTGGAAATACCGAACAGTGAGCACGCCATGGGGATCAGTAGAAGGGATCCGCCGGCAACGCCGGAAGCGCCGCAGGCTGCAAGCGTGGACACAATACTGAGAAACAGCGCTGAGGGGATATCCACGTGAACACCCACTGTATTGGCAGCTGCCAGTGCCATGACAGTGATCGTGATCGCCGCACCATCCATGTTGATCGTCGCGCCCAAAGGAATGGATACCGAATACATGTCTCTGTCAAGTCCTAATTTCTCGCACAGTTCCATATTTACCGGGATATTAGCTGCGCTGCTTCGTGTGAAGAATGCGGTAATGCCGCTCTCCCTAAGGCAACTGAATACCAGCGGGTAAGGATTTCTCCTCATGAACAGGAACGCGATAAACGGATCGATCACAAGCGCCACAAACATCATGCAGCCGACGAGCACCACAAGGAGCCGTCCGTAATCTTTGAATACAGAAAGACCGTATTCGGAAACAGTGCTGAACACCAGACCGCAGATTCCGAAAGGCGCGAAATTGATGACCCCGCGGACCGCCATAGCAACTGCCTCGGACGCGTCCTTGAGCATCGTTCTGGTCTCGGCGGCCGCGATCTTCTTAAACGCGATTCCGAGGACCACAGCCCAGAACAGGATTCCGATATAGTTTCCGTTAATGATCGCTGACACCGGGTTCTCAACCATCTTCACAAGAAGATTCTGCAGGACCTCTCCGACGTTCTGCGGAACGGTATCAGACTGGGCGGCCTCGCCGAGTTTCAAAGTCACGGGAAACAGGAAGCTTGCTGTCACGCCTGCCGCTGCCGCAAGGAATGTGCTGAACATATAGAAGAACAGCACGAGTCCGAACTTGCGGTCCAGTTTGCTCTGTCCTGTACTGAGCGCGCTGATGATCAGCACAAAGACGAGGATCGGGGCAATTGCCCGCAGAGCTCCTACAAATAAAGTGCCGAACAGTCCTACCCAGGTCCAGCTCTTCAAAGTCACACCAAGGATCGCACCGATCACGAGACCGACCACGATCCTGAGGATCAGGCTGGTTTCAGTATACTTCTTAACTGCATTCTTTAGAAAATCCATAATTTCCCCCTTCGGTTTGAATAATAGTGATTTTCATTATAGCATTTCTATGCTTTATTTGTACACCGTTCCGACGCGTTAATCCTTTGAAGCGTTGATCGAGTCATACACCATAGAGGAGAGTTTCCTGATCTCCGGGATCCTGCCGCCGGTATCACTGCTCATGATGCACAAAATATAGGTACATTCGGGCGACCACACGATCGCGGCGTCGTTGTCCACGTTATCGAGCTCGCCGGTCTTATTTGCTGTTTCGACCTCTGCGGGCACGCCTGCGGGGATCTTTGAAGTCCTCTGCTGATCCCTGAGTGCCTCCAGGATCCTCTCCGATGCCTCTGCGCTCACATATTCTCCCTTCAGGACTTCCTCAAGCATCCTTCCGCAGTCACGGGCCGAAGTATAGTTCTCTGTTCCGTTCCACTCCAGCATTCTGCGGTTCAGTTCGGTCTCTTCGTATCCGTTTTCACTCGCGAACTCATTGATCTTGTCCATTGTACAGGCGTTTATCAGAGAATTCGCCGCTCCGTTATCGCTGATGGAGATCATCAGATCCGGCATATTACGGAAGCTGTCGGCGTCAAGCTCTCCCTCTTCAGCCAAAGTATAGAACTCGCCCGCAATAAACAGTTTGATCAGACTTGCCGCGACCATCTTCTCGTCGTCGCCGATCCCTATTACCTGATCTGTATCAAGCCTCTTCAAATAGAGCGACCACTTTCCTCCGAGCTTTCCGATCTCTTTTGTAAGGTCTTCTTCCAGCGCCTTCATCTCGACACTCGTCCTTGCATAAAGCTCTTTCTTATATCGTTCTGTTACCTCTCTGCCCGCACGTTCAATGATCTGTCCTGCCTCCCGGGCGGATCTCTCCGTTTTGCGCGCCGGCGCAAAGTTCGTGGAAGCCAGCATATCCCTCAGAGCCTGCGCTTTCTCTTCTTTGGCCCTTTCCTCCGCTCTGAGGCGTTCTTCCTCTCTTTTCCTCTCTTCTTCCTCCTCATCCTCTTCGTCCGGTTCTGTCACTGCCGCGTATTCTGTAGATCCTTCAGTCGATTCCTCTGCCGGGACAGCTGCAATCTCCTCTGTTGCAGCCAAATGGCTCTCCTCTGCATTTTCAGCGGCGGTTTCTTTTTTCTCCCCGGAATAAGCTTCGATCCCGTCTGCCATTCCCTGTACCATCACTTCTTGGAATTCATCGTCCTGCATTTTCCGGTCTTCTTCAGGGTTTGTCATAAAACCGAGCTCAATGATAGTGACAGGAACTGTGCACCAGTTTATTCCGGTCATTGTGTCTGTTTCCTGCACGTACTGCTTCCGGATCCCGGTCGCCTCTGTGTAACAGTCAAGGACAAGTTCGGATAACCTTCTGGAATCCTCATAGAATTCACTGTTATAAGGGTTTGAAGGTGTCTGACAGATCGTCATTGCCCCGTTGGCCGAGGAGCTGTCCGACCCGTTGGCGTGCACTCTGATAAACGCGTCCGCGTTTGCCTCATTGGCGATCTGAGCTCTCTCCGCGTTTGTGATGTCCACGTCATTTGTTTCCCGGATCATCAACACTTTGTATCCCCTTGCTTCGAGTTCATCCCTCAGCTGAAGGCTAATGTCCAGCGTCAGTTCATATTCCGGAACTCCCGTAGCAGTTCCCCTCGTCCCGCCTGCAACTTTTGTCTTAGTTTCCGATGCGCCCGGGCCAATGGGTTCCTGTCCGAAATTCCCCTTTTCCTGGTGTCCCGCATCGATCGCGATCAGATATTGTGATGCTTCTTCCTTCTCCATCTGTTCCTGTTCGATCCGCCTGGCTTCTTCGATCAGGCCGCTGTAATCTGCGCCTCCGATCGCGGAAGACGCAGCGAGTAACGCTGCCATTATGGCAGCTATGGGTCCGTTCATTCTCTATCCTCCCGATGCCGCATTATTATCCGCGGCCCTGTCCACAATAAACGCATTGATTATTCATTGTCGTTCATGTAAGATTCTAGCAAATCTCACGGGAAAATATTAACACATAATGCTTTTGTTTTTTTATATTTTTTGAGTTGACAAACAATCTTTGTTTTCGTATACTATAAAAGCTGACTGATGAAGCGGCAAATATGGCGAGATAGCTCAGCTGGCTAGAGCACGCGGTTCATACCCGCGGTGTCGAGGGTTCAAGTCCCCCTCTCGCTACGAAAAACGGAAAACGCACTTCGCGTTTTCCGTTTTTTTATGCTCAGTATATTGCTTTAGTCCCCTCATCAAAAATTCACAGGCTGCCAATTATCACCGGGTCCTCCCCGATCGGAACCGCCCCCTGAAAAACATAGACCTCTTCTCCGCTGTACAGATTGCGGTAAAGGCCGTCCGGCAGACCTGTGTCCGCTCCGACAACTCCGCCTCCGATCGCGAACATGCCGACAAGCTTTTCCTTCCCATGTGTGTAAACAGCGCGCACTACGCCGTCCCGCACTTCATCGGCGAAGAAAGTTCCCGACGCGAAGATATCGTGTTCTTTGAGGCTCTTCATTTTCACGACCACATCTGACAGATCGGGGCCGGTCCAGTCAATCGGCTCCTTTTCAAATATGTTGGCAAAAGCAGCCGCGCTCCTCTCCTGTCCGTTATAGATAAAGCTTATTCCTTTTTGGAACATCGTAAAGGCCAGCAAATGTCTTCGGTTTCTGAGATCCGGCACCAGAACCGCTGTCCTGATCCGGTCGTGGTTTTCAGTGAAATGCAGCTTTATGTAATTCTCCGGGTAAATGCATTCCTGCAGGTTTAAGCGGTCCAGATATCTGCTCAGAGGCCCTTTCCTCAGCAGATAATTCTCCAGATCATTATAGATATCATAATCATAGCACGCGTCAAAGGCCTGATAGAGTTCCGAGTCGGAAAGGCAGTATTCACCGTTCCCTCTTATCCTCTGGATAAAACCGGTCTCAACACTCTCTGCCAGCCAGAAGGCACCGGGACGCACTTCCTCTACTGCCGCCCTGGCCGTCTTCCAGAAATCGAGCGGAATAAAGGACGCTACATCACAGCGGAATCCGTCTACATACTGTGCCCAATAACACAGTGTTTTGACAAGGTAGTCCCAGAGTCCCGGGTTCTTATAGTCCAGGTCAACGATGTCCCACCACTCCGCTACTTTGGCCTTGGGCTTTCCGTTCCCGTCTCTGTAAAACCACTCAGGGTGTTCCGCCGATAAGACCGAGTCAGGAGATGTGTGGTTATAGACGACATCGATAATACATCTCATCCCCCGCCTGTGAATCTCTTCTGTCAGCCGTATGAAATCTTCCAATGTGCCAAAATCCGGATTGACGGCGCGATAATCAGAGATCGCGTAGGGCGAACCGATGCTTCCCTTCCGTCCGATCTTCCCGATGGGGTGAATGGGCATGAACCAAATGATGTCTGTCCCCAAAGACCTGATGCGGTCCAGATCATCTTCCACATCCTTAAAAGTCCCGTTCTTTCCGTAATCTCTTATAAAAACGGAATACAGAAGCTGATTCCTGTAACTGATATCAGTGTTTTTTGCCATGGCATCCTCCCGCAAAATACTGCAGATTTATTGTCTCTGAGACAATTATATCACAGCACGATCCTGATCCTTGTCCCAAGATCCTTTCTCGAGAGAACTTCAAAGTGCCCTCCGTGCTTGTCGACGATCCATTTTGCGATGGAAAGCCCCAGGCCTGTGCCTTCGCTGCTGCGCGCTTCATCCGCGCGGAAAAAGCGCTCGAAGATATGGGGAAGTTCAGATTCATTGATGCCGCTTCCAAGATCCTGTACCTGCAGGTAAGGGCTTCCTTTCTCAGTTTTGCCGAAGGATAAGAGGATCTCCTCTCCTTCCGGGGTATATTTTGCCGCATTGTCGATCAGGATCCGGACTGCCTGCTTCATAAGGCCGGGATCGACGCTCACTTCCGCCGTCTCTCCTGAATCTTTTAAGCGGTAGCGGTGTTTTTCATCGATCATCAGAGATTCCTCGTAGATCTCGCGCATAAGGTCGTTTGTCATTACAGGCTGCTTGTTCAGAGCCGTCCTGCCGCTGTCGCCTCTGGCAAGGAAGAGCAGCTGCTCCACCAGATAATTCATGTGCTCAGCCTCATTTTTGATCGCGCCGATTCCTTCGTCCAGAATCTTCTCATCCGTTTTCCCCCAGCGCTCCAGCATATTGGCGTAGCCCCGGATCACGGCGATGGGGGTCCTGAGTTCGTGGGAGGCATCATTGACGAAGCGGGACTGCTGCCGCATTGTGCTGCGCATGCGCAGTAGCAGGTTGTTCATCGCCGCTTCTACGCCGGCCAGGTCTGAGTCGCCAAAAGACAGCGTACTTCCGCTTTCCGCCTCTTCCGGATGAATATGTTCGATCGCGTCTTCAATGACCTGGTATTTGTCTTCCGTGAAGGAAAGTCTGCTCAGTTCGTCGGCTTTGAGCGCGATCTCATTGATCGGAGCGAGGATCCTCCTGATCTTCCTGTCCTCCCGGTAATAAGAGAAGAATACTCCAAGAAACTGAAAGATAAAGAGCGCCAATATCACGGAAGAGATTATGGCAAAAGGAATCAGGCAGGAGACCGACAAAAGAAGGGTTCCCTCCTTAGAGGCAACCCTGTATATAAGATCAAAGCCCGGCTCAGCCGCGGCCGGCAAATGTTCCAGACTCCTGTGGTTCTGCGCGAGAACCTGCCCGAGTGCCGAATACTCCTGCTCCACACACCAGCCGGCTGTGAGAAGAGCGGCGAGCAGCAGGTCCGAGACAAGAAAGCGCCATATTTTGCCGCGGAGCATGTACCAGTGAAGCTTTCTTGTGATCGACGTCACGCGCCGCTGCTCATCGTGCTTCTGATTTAATGACATAACAGTCTCCTCTGACCGTCCGGCTCATTTCTTATTCCGGGCGATTGTTCACATTTCGCCGGTGTCACTGTCGTTCTTTGCAAACTCGCTGCGCACATCCTGCGCAAAATCTCCGGCTTTATTCAGGATCGAATTGGCTTTCTCAGCCTCTTCCTCTCCCTCAAATGAATACCTGATCCCGAAGAACAGGGCAATGATCATGACCGGAGCGAGTATCTCCCAGAAGAAAAACAGAAGAAGCGCAAACAGGATCGTGTGCATCTGGAATACTACATCTTCTCCCTTTGTCACGACAAATGTTGTATTTCTGATAAAGGCGATGAATCCCCTGACCAGCCTGCCGATCGTGCGTCCGAAGCTCGGGGCGGAGTTTTCCTGCTCTTCTACCTTGTCCCTGACTTTGACGTACTCCGTCTGCTCCTCATAATCCGTAGAGTAAGTGCTCTGCGCGGGGCCCTTGACCTTGCCCTGCCGCTCAAGGAGCACGATCGCGTCCAGAAGATCTCCGCCGCTCTGCTCGAGCGCTTCCTTCGCCTCCTCATAAGACACATTTGCTTTCTCTCTGAGACGTTCCACTTTTTCGATCATTTCCATTGTTATACCTCCGATACGGTGTACTGTTTAATTATACCTTTGTTTGTGCTCTTTTACATCCAGGGATGTATGTTTCGCCTGATTTATGTAAAGGATACCGCAGCCAGATGAATACATCTTGAGAGAAAGATTAAAAGCAGATTAAAAAAGGATGTGAATCCCGGTTAATACTTCCCGTTCCTCACATCCTTTTTATTATTGATTTATGATCCGGCCCGCTTCACGCGTACGGACTTCTGTCAAAAAACAGATGAACCTCTTATTTGCCGAAATATCTGTCCAGAAGACCCTTGAAGCCCTGGCCGTGTCTCGCCTCGTCACGAGCCATCTCATGGATGCTGTCATGAAGAGCGTCAAGGCCCATCTCTTTGCACTTCTTGGCAAATGCGGTCTTGCCTGCGCATGCGCCGTTCTCAGCGGCAACGCGTGCCTCAAGGTTCTCCTTGGTGGAAGCGGAAACGACTTCGCCGAGCATCTCTGCATAGCGGGAAGCGTGGTCAGCCTCTTCGAAAGCTGCCTGACGGTAGAAAGCGCCTACTTCGGGATAGCCCTGGCGGATCGCAGCTCTGGACATAGCCAGATACATACCTACCTCGGAGCACTCGCCCGCGAACTCAGCGCGCAGGAATTCTTTCATCTCCTCGTCGAGGTCGGAAGCGATGCCGATCTTGTGCTCGGAAGCCCATGTAAGCTCTACGGTCTCGTCAACGGGCTCAAATTTGGACTTGGGCTGCTTGCAGATAGGACATTTCCAGTCAGCCGGAAGATCCGCAAACTTTACGCCTTCCTTCTCTTCGTCATAGATGTGGCCGCAGATTGTGCATTTGTATTTCATTATTAATCCTCCTGAATATAAAAATAGTGATCAGCAAGCATCACTTGCTAATCACTATTATCATTGTTGTGTGTACGATTTGTCAAATATAATGTACTGTTTCACTGCCCTCTGATTCCCTTTCGTTTTCCAGTCTCTTCAGATATCTGTCAAACTGCAGCTTCAGAAGCGCTGCTGTAGGTACAGCGATCAGCATTCCCGCAATGCCTCCGAGTACGCCGCCGCCAAGCAGGGCTGCGACTACGAGAAGTGGATGAACATCGACGTTCTCAGATAAGAGCCTCGGATTGATGATATTTCCGTCTACAAACATAATGACAGCGATTATTGCCAGGCCGATGAGCATCTTCGTGATATTCCCCGAAGGGAGACACACGATCACTACTGCCGCATAACCTACGATGGGCCCAAAATACGGGATCAGGTTTCCGAATCCTATACAGATACCGATGATCACAGCATAAGGAACTCCCGCGACGGACAGCGCTATGGAAGCCATCACGCCGACTATGGCGGCATCTACTACCTGGCCGCGTATGTATCCGGAAAACGCATTATCCGCATCCTTCATAAAAGAAAGGAACCTGTCCTGCGCCTTGTCGCCGAAGATCAGGCGGAAAGCCTTGTTCCAGTATGAGACGATGCTGCTCTTTTCGTCCAGAAGGAAATAGACAGCAAAGATGATACCGAACAGCAATCCCGAGAAAAAGTTCTCAATGGCGCCTGCCGTGTTTTTGAGAAATGAGGAAATATGGCTGCTGGAGAGGTTAAGGGATTCCATCAATTGCTCCAGATATTTTGCGACCCCCGCATATTCTTCTTTCAGAACATTATACAGATTTGTAATTGAATCTACATTCAGGGCTCCCAAATTTTTGTAGATTGACACAGCTATCATGACAAGCACAAGAATAAGAACTACCGCTATGATGGCAAAAGTCAGCAGCACACTTGCCGCTCTGGCCCAGCCGTGATGTTTGTCCCGGCCCAAAAGTTTTTCAAATCTGTTGACGACCGGCAGCAGCAGGTATGTGATGATCCCGCCTATTATGATCGGTTTGAGTACAGCCGTGAAGATTGCCCACAGTTTAGACCAAAACGGCCCCGTGCTGAATGCCAGCGCTCCCGCGATCACTGTTACCAGAACTGTAATTGACGCATAGATGCAGATCTTGAGATATTTCTGATCCAATCCTTTCAAAAACCTTCGTATCATTATTCTCCCTTTCACTCCGATTTGATGACGTAGCCGACTCCCCTGACTGTCCGTATCATTTTAATGCCGAATACATCGTCGATCTTGGATCTGAGATAGCGGATATAGACATCCACGACATTCGTTTCTCCGGCATAATCGTAGCCGCATACCTTGTTGAGCAGTGTGTCTCTGGAAAGGACAATGTCCTGATTTTCCAAGAGTGTCTTCAGCATCAGAAATTCCCTGTTTGTGAGAGTGATCTCGTGCCCTGCGTACCGTACTTCATGGCGGCGGTCATCCAGCGTCAGTTCCTGCCAGCGGATAACTCCTTCCTCTGATCCGATACTGCTTCTTTGTGCTTTCTCTGCCGGATGAGCGGCGTGGAGTTTGAGCGCCACACGGATCCTTGCCAGCAGTTCTTCTATTGCAAAAGGTTTCGTGATGTAATCCACAGCGCCCGCGTCGAGCCCTGAGACCTTATCCATTACAGCATCCCTTGCAGTGAGAAGGATCACAGGAACTTCCTTTTCCTTGAGCAGCCTTCTGAGCACCTCAAGGCCGTTCAGGCCCGGAAGCATGATGTCCAACAGTATCAGATCATACTGGTTTTTTATGGCTAATTCAAGTGCTTCTCGCCCATTACCGGATTTTTCCACACGATATCCCTCGTGCATTAATTCCAGTTCCACAAACCTCGCAAGTTTTTCCTCGTCTTCAACCAACAGAATAGACGCTTTCATGTTTTCCATATTAAGACTCCTGAACCAATCTTAATCGAACATACTACAGAAACATCTGATACTTTTTAATTATCTCAGTCAATAAGTTCAAAGCCAAAACTGATATAGCCAAACACACTGCAAATGCCAAAAAACGGTTTGAAATGCCAAGTAGAGTACAGACAACCTGAGCATAGTGAAACGTCAGAAAATATGGCGGATAATGGAAAACCATAATGCCGCATGAGTTCCTCCCGATCGATGGAAGAATCCGTGTTTTTATCACGCCACAAATTCCTTTCGAAAGAAACATGGTTCCTGCCGCCCCCAACCAGGCATTTATATAGAACAGAAAAACATTACCGAAGACAGCAAGATGCATATTGATCGAATTTCGAAAAAGTACAGTGAGAGCTGCAGTCAAAACAAGCAGCAGAGCACCCATCGACATCAAAACCGTGTTATTAGAATAGTTATGTAAAAATCGAAACAACAGACTGCCCGATATCAGGAAAACCAGACTCGGGAATAACCTGATCAACGAAATTGTCAGGTACTGCACAGCCAGATTATCAAAAGACAAGTTTAGCTGAGTCAACAGTTTTGTACATAGAATCATCATAATAATCGCAAGCAGCGGTAATGCGGCATATTTCTTTTCTGAACGGAAAAGAAAACGATGCAGTATAATAAAAGCGAACTCTGCAGCAGACAGAGCTGCCAAAAACCAAATAGGCGCTCTGCCGCGCAAAGTTAAAATGCAGCACAATTCTTCGTGCAGATTGACACTTCTTCCGCTAAACTTAATAAGATACTGATAAATACCACTCCAAAACAAATAACTCACGAGAAGCATCAATGCTCTTTTGACCAATCGGATAGCACCATTTTCACCGTGTCTGTAAAAACTCAGTTCTAATGTAACCCCGCTGATCATGAAAAAAAGAGGCATATGAAATTGGTAAATGAACATTCTGATTCCTTGCGCCCCGGCAAACTCCATTTCCGCTTCTCCGATCAAATGGCCGGCAACTACCAAAATGATTCCTAACCCTTTAGCATAATCTATATAATCCAACCTCTTACTGTCCATGCTCAATAAGCCTCTCTTTATTCTACACATTCGCAAGCCTGCGAAACATTATTATACTCCTTTTTCAGGCTTCTGTATCTATTTCAATCTCGCTTCCGTTCTTTGTTTTCTTCACCCTGATCTGCTGAGGAATGTTCTCCATGAGTTCTTCCCGGTGGCTGATGATGCCGACCAGCTTATTGGCTCCCGAGAGATTCACCAGTATATCCATGGCGTTTTCAATAGATTTTCTGTCGAGTGTACCGAATCCCTCGTCCACAAACAGTGCGTCCATCTGGATACCTCCGAGATTCGAAGACACGGTGTCCGATAGGCCAAGCGCAAGACTCAGAGAAGCCTTAAAACTCTCGCCGCCGGACAAATTTCCAACCGGCCTTCTGTGCCCCGTATAATTGTCCAGCACCTCCAGATTGAGGAAGGTATTGCTTCTCTTCCCAAGGGAATCCTCCTGCCTGTAGAGTTCATACTGGCCGTCGCTCATAGGCTTAAGTCTTCTGTTTGCCGCCGCTATGATCCCATCGAACCCGGACGCCTGAATATACTGCTCCAAAGTGATCTTTCCGTTTCCGGTCTGTCCTCTCACAAGGCTGTAAAGTCTTGCGTGCACCGCGTATTTCCTGCAGGCTTCCTCGTATTTTTCGCGCTGACCGATTATACTCTCCAGCTTTTCTTCATTTGTAAGGATCCTGTAGCTGATCACACCGGCATTTTTTCTGAGTTGTTCCACCAATTCGCTCTGTGCCTGAACCACTGTTCTGAGTTCCTCCACATCAACAGGAACTCTGTCTTTTGCCTCTTCTTCTGCCTCTTTAAGCCGGGCTTTGTTCGTCTCCACCTTCTGCCGATAGTCGTTTATGGCCTTTTCTGCCGCGGCGATCTCCTTCTCCGTGACGGCATAACTCATCATCTCCTCATCAGAAGTAAACTTGTGTTCAGCCAGCGTCTTGTTCAATTCCCCCCTGAGCTTTTCCTCTTCTTTCTTCAGAGCGTCGAGGTTTTCCTGCAGTGTGGTGATCGTTGCCCTCAGTGCCGCGACTTTCTTATCCGCATCCTGACTGCACTTCGCTGCATCCTCGATCGCCTTCAAGATCCCGGCAGCTTCTGCGGAAGCCTTATCGCGCTCCGTCCTGGCAGCTTTCCAATCTGCGAACATCAAGTCTCCGATCGCCTTAAGTTCTGTCTCACACTGTACGATATCCGTCTCATTTTTCTGTTTCTTCGCGACGAAACTCTCTTTGGCCGCTTTGAGATTTTCCGTCTCTTCTTCCTGCGCTTTGTCCAAAGCCTCTCTGGCCGTTTTCAGTTTAAGGCATTCGCTGCCGAGCACTGAGAGCTGTTTGCACGCGGAATCATGCTCCGACTCTGCTTCGGTCTTCGCAGCATCAAATGCTTCCAGAAGTTCCTTGCGTCTGACAGATTTCCAGTCCTTATCATCTCCTGTCTGCGAGCGGCTTACAAGGCATTCGATTACCGCTTCCTGAAGCCACTTTCCGCTCTCCACCGCTGCGGTCCTTGCGCTCTCGGCTTCCACCATTGCCGCGTTTTTTTTCTCCTGAAGCCCGTCCTTGGCTGCCTTGAGGCTCTTAAGTTCCTCCTCCGTCACTGACTCGGGCGGAAGCACGGCAAGCTCCGGATGATGCACCGATCCGCATACCGGACATTTCTGCCCTTCCGTGAGACCTGACGCCAGAATCCCTGCTCTGCAGCTCTCCAGGATCCTCTCAGCTTCCGTGTGTTTTATGACGGCTTTATCATAGGATTCGCGTGCTCTTGCGTAAATATCTCTTTTCTTGTAGAAATCCCTCTCTTTATCCAGCAGCGCAGGCAGCTGTTCATCAGCAATACGATGCATTTTGTTCTTCAGTTCCCGAAGAGTCTGCTCCTTTGTCTGCAGTGCAGCAAGTTCATCCGGTTTGCCCCCAAGAGCCTCAATACTACCTTTTAGTTGAACGATTCTTTCAGCGAGCTCTTTTTCGTCCCTCTCGATCTTTTCTCCCTGCTTCTTCAAAACAGCAGTATTTTGGCGCAGTTTAATAAGAGTTGCTGACAGTTCCTCTCTTCGCTGATAGGCCGGCTCCGCCTCCGTGATCTTATCCGCTTTTCTCTGCAGAACATCTGCCGTTTCCTTCTTCTGCTGCACGGTTTCCAATGCAGCCTTCGCTTCACCGGCTTTTTCGACTGCCTTCACAAGAGTCCCCCCGGTATCGCTTATCTTCCTCTCAGCAGCTGCTCTTTCAGCGGATTTACCGCTCCAGTTATCGTATAGAGGGTATACTTTTCTCCTTGCGTCTTTTTGCCTGTTAAGAATGACTTCCTTCTTCTCAAGCTCCGGTTTCAGAGCGTCAAACGCATTCTTCTCATTTCGCAAGGCAACAGCCTTCTCCAGAATGCTGTTGTTAGTCTCCGCTGTGGCAAGCTCCGCTTTTACCTTGTCCAGCTTTTCTGCCGCGTCCGCAAGCTCTTTGTCTTTACTCTCAAGTTTTTTTCTGTCCGCTTCCAGGATTTTTCCTATCAGATCCAGCATCTCTCCGGTGTTCCAGGCGCTTCCCGATCTGCCTGCCCGCAGCTGCAGCTGAGCCAGTTCCTCCGCGAGTTCATCTGTCCCGTCTGTGTCCACATCGCCAAAATATTGAACAATGCTGTTCTCTGCCTTGGCCTTTTCCCTATAGCTCTCATCCATGCGGTCCTTAAGCCGGAATTCGATATTTTTGTAACCGCCGGTCAGAAAGATCGTCCTGAGGATCTCTGTTCTCTCCTCTGTCCTGGCATTGAGAAGGTTCCAGAACTCTCCCTGCGCGATCATCGCGATCTGCTTGAACTGCTTCTCATCTATATTGAGAAGCTCTATTACTGCAGCGTTAACATTGCTCAGCCCTTCGACCGGCGTTTTGCCCTCTTCATACAGTACGGCCTTTTCTTTCTCTGAGACTGTCCCTGTTCCCCGCAGTTTCTTTCTCTCATAGCCGGGCCGCCTCCACACATGGTACTTCTTCCCCTGGTGAGTGAAATAAAAGTCCACGAAACTATCGACACTATCCTTTGCGTATTCACTCCTGAGATTCTTTGTATCTCTGTAAGTTCCGCTGGTAGTGCCGTACAGGGCGAAGCAGATCGCGTCAAAGATCGTGGTCTTGCCCGCGCCAGTGTCTCCGGAGATCAGAAAGAGTCCCCGCTCCTCAAACTGCTCAAAATCTATTTCCGGCATCGTCTCCGCGTAGGGACCAAATGCGCTGATCACTAATTTAGTCGGTCTCATCGATAACTCCCGCCTCCTTTGCGGCTTCTCTCATGACCAGCATCTCCTCTTCGCTGATCTCGCAGCCGTACATCTTTTTGTAGAAGTCGCCGATCAGTTCGTCAAAAGACTTCTGCTCCGCGATCGCTGTGATATCGATCCGGTCTATCTCCCTTGTGCGGGAATTGTCATAATCGATCCTGATCGTATTGGGGTAGACCTGCTGCATGATGCCCATAGCATCGTCAATAATATCTTCATCCGTTAGTGTGGCGTAGATAAAATCCTCCGGCCGCGTGATATTCTCCTTATCCAGAAGTTTCCTGATCGGTCCCTTCAGGTGCCTGAGATCCCTCATGGGCTTTAGATTCACGAGCTCAATATCAACCTCGCCCTTTTTCCCCAGTGTGATCACCGGAACTGACTTGTCGCAGTGAACTTCACTGAGGGAATACTTGAGCGGAGACCCACTGTAGCGCACCTCATCTCTTCCCACTCCCTGCGGCGAATGAATATGTCCAAGCGCCGCATAATCAAATCCGTCAAAACAGTCATACCCGATCTTTTCCACCAGCCCTACGCTGAGAGTACCTGCGCTCTCTGATCCTCCAAGTTCCGGGTCAGCACCTTTGCCGGCTACAAATTGGTGCGCCACTATGATATTTCTCCTTTCGAAGTCAATATCCGCGTGCCGCAGGATGGCTCTTACCGCCTCATCATAGTTCTCGATCTTCTCCTCCGGATAAAAGTGCCTGACCTGAGAAGCCTTAACAAAAGGCAGCAGATAAATGTCCGCTTCTCCGTATTCGTCGATCACTGTCTGCCTGTAAAGCATTCCCATAAACTTCGCTGCTATATAAATATGGCTGGCTTCAAAAAGGCTGCTTCCATACCCCAGGCGGTCGTCTGAGTCATGATTCCCGCTGATCATAAAAGTCTTCACTTTTTTGGCCGCGAGATTTTTCAGGAAATAATCCAGCAGATTTGTCGCGGACTCACTCGGGACAGCTCTATCGTATACGTCCCCTGCGATCAGAACGCCGTCTATCTCCCTTTTATCAATGATCTCAAGGATCCGGTCCAAAATATACTTCTGGTCTTCGTAAAGATCAAAATCGCCGAGCGATTTGCCTAAGTGAAGATCTCCCAAATGAATCAGTTTCATGAAAACGATGCCTCCATGTAATCTCTTGCAGTCAAGTCGTTGCCGCTAACTTCTTACCATTATAGCATTGTCGTTCAGAAGCTTTATATATCAAGGCAAAAAAATGCGCCCGTTACCGGGCGCATTTTTCGGATCAGACATATCGTCTGGTTTTTTACATCATTCCTCTTGCTGTATAAGTTGTGTGAAGCAGACTGTGAGCTTTCGCCTTGCCGGGCTTCTCGAGGAACTCGTCGTAGAGCTTCTGTACCACAGGGCTCTCGTGAGAGCATCTGAGGTCATTGCCCTTGTCCGCATCGTAAAGGACCTGAGATCTGAGAGACTTAAGATCTACATAGTTGCGGACGCTGTCGCTCTGTACCGGCTGTCCGCCGCCGTTGATGCAGCCGCCGGGGCAGGCCATGATCTCGATGAAGAGATACTTCTTCTCGCCGCTCTTGACCATTTCAACGACCTTTCTTGCATTTGCAAGGCCGCTTGCTACGCAGACGTCAACCTCTGCTCCGTTGATCCTGTAGGTAGCTTCCTTGATGCCGGGGATTCCGCGGACATCCATGAAGTCGATCTTCTCATTGGTTCCGTCGAGGATGTTGGCCGCTGTACGAAGGGCAGCTTCCATAACACCGCCGGTTGCACCGAAGATCTTGCCTGCGCCGGATGCGATCGCGAAGGGATCGTCGAACTCCTCGCCCTTGAGATCCTTGAAGGAGATACCGGCTCCCTTGATCATTCTGGACAGCTCTCTTGTGGTGATCGCCACATCGACATCCGGAATTCCGCGGGTTGAAAGCTCAGGTCTGGAGACCTCGAACTTCTTGGCGGTGCAAGGGATAACAGAAACAACATACAGATCCTTGGGATCGATGTGGTTCTTCTGGCAGTAGTAGCTCTTAAGGAGCGCTCCGAACATTCCCTGCGGGGATTTGCAGGTGGACAGATTCGGAAGCATCTCGGGATAATAGTGCTCCATGAACTTGATCCAGCCGGGGCAGCAGGATGTGAACATCGGCAGCGGAGGCTTGTCAAGCTTATTGGAAGTAATACGGCTGATCAGCTCGTTTGCTTCTTCCAGGATCGTAAGGTCAGCAGTGACGTTCATGTTGAACACCTTGACGTCGCCGAGCATTCTGATCGCCTG
>Ga0256404_1005690_pt1 | contig 21686 bp, 16 predicted proteins | sample RumenRJG_01DNA_FD_185990 | JGI IMG/M metagenome (GOLD analysis project Ga0256404, IMG submission 185990) | Bovine rumen microbial communities from Lethbridge, Alberta, Canada - RJG_01 | ecosystem: Host-associated > Mammals > Digestive system > Stomach > Rumen | place: Canada: Alberta | collected...
TGGCTGAAAATGCACGGTAATTCCTCTTGGAAGGAAAATAGTTATGCATTAATTTTAGCATAAAAGCAGGAAAATGTCTCATATTTACAAGATTATTGATAGTTATTATATTAACGAGCATACACTACTTATACGTTAAACGGAGACAATGCGGAGAAAAAACGCGATCTCCGTAAAAGTTGGCCTGATCTCTTTCCAACGCACTTCTGTTTGTGTTATGATTCAGAAGAACCTCTACAATCTGTGCTTTTGACTGATACCCAACACTGTATATGAGCCTGCGGCTCCAGCCGCGTAGAAACCCGTCAGGTCCCTGCAGCAGTTGACGCGTTTTTTCGCAGCCGGAGCCGCAGTTTTTCTTCTTCCATTCCGCCAAGCAGGAGAACACATCCATGACAAGACAGAATCTGAACCGTATCCGCGAACGCCTGGCAAACAAGACAGAGACCGGCCCCCTGTCCCCGGGGCTCTCTGTGAACCCCCGGGGCATTGCGCTGCAGGTGGTTTCCGACAGCGAAAGCCTGGCCCTGCTGCTCTTCCGCCGGAACGAGGCGGAGCCCTTTTTCCGCGCGCCACTGGATCCCGCTGCCCGGGAGGGGCTGGTCTGGTATGGTGAGATTCCCTTTGAGGACTTTGAGTCCCTCATCACCTTGAAGGATCTGGAGCAGGCCGAGTACTGCTTTGAGACGGAGTCCGGCCTCATGGCCGATCCCTTTGGCAGGGCCTTTTCCGGCCGGGACAGCTTCGGGAAGGCGGCCCAGTTCGGGAATCCCCTCCGAAGTCCTCTGCTTCTGCCGGACTTTGACTGGGAGGACGACATCCGCCCCGACACGCCCTGGCCTGACACGGTCATCTACCGTCTGAATGTGCGGAGCTTTACCATGGGCGCGGGAAGCAGGGTCATTCAGAAGGGCACCTTCGCCGGGATCCAGGAGAAGATCCCCTACCTGAAGGAGCTTGGCGTCACCGCGGTGGAGCTCATGCCCTGCCAGGAGTTTGAGGAGCTGATGCCCCTTCGCCGGCAGAGTGGGATTACGCCCGCTGCCGCTTCTGCCCCGGGATCTGGGGCTGCGTCGGCCACGGCAATGGCCACAGGCCCCTCCGGCGAAGGGGCCGCTTCAGCCCTCCCGCCCTCCGGCTCCGCGCCGGCGCAGAATTCGTCGGCTGCCCGCCCAGCTCTGAAAAACCAGATGCCTCAGGCTCCAACAGACTTCCGCATCAATCTCTGGGGCTACACCAGGGCCTTCCACTTTGCCCCGAAGGCCAGCTACTGCAAAAAGAAGCTGCGCTCTCCCTCCGTCGAGTTCCGTTCCCTGGTAAAGGCGATGCACCAGGCGGGAATCCAGGTCTTCGTGGAGTTCTACTTTGACGGCAGCGAGGACTCTGCCTACATCAGCCAGGTGCTCCGCAACTGGGTGCACTTCTACCACATCGACGGAATCCGCCTCACGGGCTTTGCGGACAGCGCGGCCCTGTCGAGGGATCCGTACCTGGCCGGGACACGGCTGATCGCCGGCTCCTGGGGGGACAGCTCCTCTCTGAACAGGGATCGGCTTGCGGTCTCCTCAGACAGCTTCCAGAACGACATGCGCCGCCTCTTAAAGGGCGACGAGGGTATGCTGGGCGCCCTGATGCGCTGCTCCCAGGACCTGCCCCGGAGCGGCGGCTCCATCCATTTCATGGCCAACACCAACGGGCTCACGCTCATGGATGCGGTGAGCTACGACCGGAAGCACAACGAGGAGAACGGGGAGGACAACCGGGACGGCGCAGAGACCGACTTCAGCTGGAACTGCGGCGAGGAGGGCCCCACCAAAAAGAAAAAGGTCCGGCTTCTTCGGGCCCAGCAGCTGAAAAACGCGGTGCTCCTCCTTCTGCTCTCCCAGGGCACGCCCTTAATCCAGGCAGGTGACGAATTTGGGAATTCCCAGGGCGGAAACAACAACGCCTGGTGCCTGGACAGCCCCGCCGGCTGGGTGGACTGGTCCCAGCAGAGGCGGGAGGCAGAGCTGTTCCGCTTTGTGCAGGACGCCATTTCTTTCCGTAAGGCCCACCCCGTCTTCCGGAGAAGAACGCCCTATACCCTTCTTGACCCGAAGGCCACCGGCACGCCGGACCTCTCCTGGCACGGCGAGCGCCCCTGGCGGCCGGAGTTCGAGCCCTTCCGGCGGCAGCTTGGTATCCTGTACAACGGAAAATACGCAGAGGCCGGAACGGCTGCGGCGCAGTCTGCGAAGTCCCCGCAGTCTCCGAAGTCTGCGGAGACCCCCGAGGCTGCGGCGGTCTACGTGCTTTACAACTTCCACTGGGAGCCCCACGAATTCCACCTGCCGAACGCCCCGGCAAAAAACAGCTGGTTCCTGAAGGTTTCTACCTCCACGGAGATTCCGGGCGGGGGAAATTTCCTTGCAGACGGAAAAGAACAGCTCCTTTCTGACCAGCGGGTCTTCACCATGCCGGCGCGCTGCGTTGTGGTGCTGCTGGCGAAAAAGACCCCTGCTCCGGTTTACGCCGCTTCCGGTTCCACGCCCAGTTCCAGGAGCAGGAAGAAAGGCGAGTGAATTCCATTTTTTGCTGAATCCAGATCGCTCACAAGAAAATTGGCGATACTTGGTTTTCACAGCCAGGTATCGCCTTTTTCTATCTTCGCCAGAATGTTTCGATATTATCGATTCTGTTTTTCCAATGCCAAACCTATCAGCCGATCTGCCTGGTCAGCCATAAACAGCGGGATATTCAGCACATCATCGTCCAGCTTCAGATTACTAAGCGAGAATCGAACACGGAGCTTCACTTTATCCGGGAATAACTCCTTGAATTTTTTAAGACTCTTTCCCGCCAGGTTTGCTTCGGACTTTACTTCAATTGGGAAAATGTCATTTTCCCGCTGAATCAGAAAATCCACTTCATAGGGAGGATTACTCTGCGACCAATAACGAGGCTGCGCTTCAAACTGCGTAATCAAAGTCTGCAATACATAGTTTTCAGTTAATGCTCCCTTGAACTCGGTAAACAGGCGGTTTCCTTCCCCAAAAGCCGTAGGAGCCAGCTGTGCCAGACGGCGGAGCAGGCCTACGTCCACCAAATAGATTTTGAAAGCAGACAGATCATCATAAGCGGCCACAGGAAGACCGGGCGCACTGCTGCGATAGACCTTATGCACCAAACGGGCATCTACCAGCCATTGCAGGGCATCCTCATATTCACGAGCTCTTGCGCCTTCTTTGACAACCTTATAGATAAACTTCTTGTTTTCTCTGGCAAGCTGAGAGGGAACAGACTTCCAGATCATAGAGATCTTCGGTAACTCAGAGAGGTTGGGATGCTTGGCAAAGTCCCGCTCGTAAGCACCGATGATATCGGACAGAGCTTCCTGCATGGCAGATACATCACGGGCCTCCGTCCACATCTTTACCGATTCCGGCATGCCTCCGGTAACATAGTACATCTTTAGCTTCTCATACAACGGATTAAAAAAAGCATCGGGAATCGGATCAAATGTATCCACGCTCTCCAAATATTTCACAAGGTTCTCATCACCGTTTGCGAGAAGAAATTCCGTGAAAGTCATAGGGTCGATCTGCATAAAGTTGACTTTCCCCACGGGGAAGGACGATGGCTTTGCCAGAGCAATACCAAGCAGTGAACCTGCACAGGCAATGTGATACTGCGGTGCATTCTCACAGAAATACTTCATAGCATTGATGACCTTGGGACAGTCCTGAACTTCGTCAAAAATAATGAGCGTCTTTTCGGGCAGAATTTTATAACCGCCGGCCAGCATCAGATTCTGCAGGATCCGATTCACATCCTTGGTGGTTTCAAAGAACTGTTGCAATTCTTCGTTTTCATCAAAGTTGAAATAAGCGGTATTTTCATAATAGCGTCTGCCGAACTCTCTCAGAATCCAAGTCTTTCCCACCTGTCGAACACCCTTCAGAATCAACGGCTTGCGGTAGGGTGAATTCTTCCATTTAAGCAGTTTATTTAAAATCAATCGTTCCATGAAAAACACTCCCTCACACTATTATTGCAGTTTTATGGCTTTGAGATCACACTATTATGATACTTGGAACTATCGGGCAAATCAATCACATAGTTAATAACTATTTTGTGTTCTGGAATCACATTATTATATGATAATGTTTCCTGACCGCTTTCTGACTGCACACAAAAAGGAGCATAGGGATCAACGGCTTCCCGTTTCCCTATGCCCCATCCAGGTGCAGCCCAATGCCAGGCTTCCATATATCTCAGATCTCAATATCCAGCTCCACCGGGCAGTGGTCGCTGCCCGGGATGTCCATGTGGATCTTCGCGTCCCGGATTCTGTCCTTCAGCTGGTCCGAGACAATGAAGTAGTCGATGCGCCACCCCACGTTCTTCTCCCGGGCGCGCATGCGGTAGGACCACCAGGAGTAGACGTCCCGCGCGTCGGGGTACAGGTAGCGGAAGCTGTCCGTGAAGCCGGAGGAGAGGACCTTGGTCATCTTTGCCCGCTCCTCGTCGGTGAAGCCCGCGTTCATGTGGTTGGTCTTCGGATTCTTCAGGTCGATTTCCTCGTGGGCCACGTTCAGGTCTCCGCACCAGATCACCGGCTTCTCCTGCTCCAGCTTCAGGCAGTAGGCCAGGAAGTCGTCCTCCCAGCGCATGCGGTAGTCCAGGCGCTTCAGCTCGTTCTGGGAGTTGGGCGTGTAGACCGTGATCAGGTAGTAGTCCTCGAATTCCGCGGTGATGACCCGGCCCTCGTGGTCGTGCTCCTCCACGCCGATGCCGTACCGCACGGAGAGGGGCTTGTCCTTGGTCCACATGGCGACGCCGGAGTATCCCTTCTTTTCCGCGTAGTTCCAGTAGTCGTAGTACCCCGGGAAGTCCAGCTCGATCTGGCCCTCCTGGAGCTTCGACTCCTGAATGCAGAACACGTCCGCATCCAGGTCCCGGAAGACTTCCAGGAAGTTCTTGCCGGCGCAGGCCCGGAGGCCGTTCACGTTCCAGGAAACAAATTTCTTCATCATTAATCATCCTTCGCGTCGGAGTCGCTGACGGTGTAGGTGAAGCGCTTTCTCGCCATGGCGTCGCTCTCCAGGTAGGCGTCGTATGTGGTGATCTTGTCCACCAGCTTCCCGTTGATGATCTCCATGATGCGGTTGGCGGTGGTCTCCACGATCTGATGGTCTCTGGAGGAGAACAGCAGCACGCCGGGGAACTTGATGAGGCCGTTGTTCAGGGCGGTGATGGACTCCATGTCCAGGTGGTCCGTGGGTTCGTCCAGCATGAGCACGTTGGCGCCGCTGATCATGAGCTTGGACAGCATGACCCGGACCTTCTCTCCGCCGGAGAGCACGCGCACCTGCTTCACGCCGTCATCCCCCGCGAAGAGCATGCGGCCCAGGAAGCCGCGCACGTAGGTGGCGTCCTTGATCTCGGAGAACTGGGTCAGCCACTCCACGATGGTCTCATCCCCCGCGAAGTCCTTGGTGTTGTCCTTGGGGAAGTAGGCCTGGGTGGTGGTCAGACCCCACTTGTAGCTGCCCTCGTCCGGCTCGATCTCGCCGGAGAGAATGCGGAACAGGGTGGTCTTGGCCCGCTCGTTGGGGCCCACCAGGGCCACCTTGTCGGTGCGGTTCAGGGTGAAGCTGATGTGGTCCAGGACCTTCACGCCCTCCACGGTCTTCGTCAGGTTCTCCACCGTCAGGACCTCGTTTCCGATGTCCCGGTTGGGCCGGAAGTCGATGAAGGGGTATTTCCGGCTGGAGGGGCGCATGTCGTCCAGCTCGATCTTCTCCAGGGCCCGCTTGCGGCTGGTGGCCTGCTTGGACTTGGAGGCGTTGGCGGCGAAGCGCTGTATGAACTCCTTCAGCTCCTTGATCTTCTCCTCCTTCTTCCGGTTCGCCTCCTTCATCTGGCGCACCATCAGCTGGCTGGACTCGTACCAGAAGTCGTAGTTTCCGGCGTAGAGCTGGATCTTCCCGTAGTCGATGTCCGCGATCATGGTGCAGACCTTGTTCAGGAAGTAGCGGTCGTGGGACACCACGATGACGGTGTTCTCGAAGTTGATGAGGAACTCCTCCAGCCATCCGATGGCGTCCAGGTCCAGGTGGTTCGTGGGCTCGTCCAGGAGGAGGATGTCAGGGTTGCCGAAGAGGGCCCTGGCCAGCAGCACCTTCACCTTCAGGGCGCCGTTCAGGTCCTTCATAAGGCTGTAGTGGTGGTCGGTCTCGACGCCCAGGCCGTTCAGCAGGTTCGCGGCGTCGCTCTCCGCGTCCCAGCCGTTCATGGCGGCGAACTCCGTCTCCAGGTCCGCGGCCTTGAGCCCATCCTCGTCGGTGAAGTCCTCCTTGGCGTAGAGGGCATCCTTCTCCTTCATGATGTCGTAGAGGCGCTGGTTGCCCATGATGACCGTGTCGATGACCGTGAAGTCATCGTACTTGAAGTGGTCCTGCTCCAGGAAAGAGAGACGCTGGCCCGGAGTGATGGCGATGTGTCCGTTGGTGGAGTCCAGCTGCCCGGAGAGAATCTTTAAGAAAGTGGATTTTCCGGTGCCGTTGGCACCAATGAGGCCGTAGCAGTTGCCCTCTGTAAACTGAATGTTCACATCCTCGAAGAGGGCCTTCTTGCCGACCCGGAAGGTGACGCCGTTTGCACTGATCATAGGGTTTAGATCTCCTTCATTTTCTGTCCTGCGGGAATGCGCCGGTTCCGGAACGCCCCCGGCTCCTCAAAGGCCACGTTGCCCTCGCAGATGGTCATGAGCACCTTGCCCTTCAGGGATTTTCCCAGCCAGGGCGAATTGGTGGACTTGCTCTGGGGCGCAAGGTAGGCCCAGGTCTTCTCCGTGTCGAAGAGGACGATGTCGGCAGGCCCCTCCTCGCGGATGGTGCCGGCGTCCAAGGCATAGAGCCTGGCGGGCTCCGTGCTCATCTTGGAAATCAGCTTCAACAGGGAGAGGTGGCCCGGCTCCACCAGGTTCATAATGCCTAAGGAGAAGGAGGTCTCCAGGCCGATGATGCCGCTGGGGGCCTGGGTGAAGGGCCGGTCCTTCTCATCCTTCGCGTGGGGCGCGTGATCCGTTGCGATCACGTCGATGGTGCCGTCCTTCAAGCCGGCGATGATGGCCTGCCGGTCCTCCTCCGTCCGGAGGGGCGGGTTCATCTTCGCGTTGCTGCCGTAGAGGCTCACCGCGTCCTCCGTCAGGGAGAAGTGGTGGGGCGTGGCCTCCGCGAACACCCTGGCGCCGCTTCTCTTGCCCTTCCGCACCAGCTCCACGCTCTCCTTGGCGCTGATGTGCTGGATCACCACCGTGGCGCCGGTCTCCCGGGCCAGGCGCACGTCCCGCTCCACCATGACGGACTCCGCCTTCCGGTCAGCGCCGGTGAGGCCCATCCTCTGGGCCATGGCGCCCGCGTTGATGCCGGGCTCCGTGATGTACTGGGGATCCTCCTCGTGGAAGGAGAGGGGGAGCTTCAGGCGCCGGGCGGTCAGCATGGCCTCCCTGGCCAGGGCCTCGTTCATGAGGGGGATGCCGTCGTCCGTGAAGCCCACGGCTCCGCACTCCTTCATCAGCTTCATGTCCACCAGCTCTTCGCCCTTCAGCCCCTTGGTGACGGCGGAACATGAATACACGTGGATGGGGGTCTGGCGGCCCTTGCGGATCACGTCCACAATGGTCTCCTCGCTGTCCACGGTCGGCTTCGTGTTGGCCATGCAGACCACGGAGGTGAAGCCGCCGGCGGCCGCCGCCCTGGCGCCCGTCTGGATGTCCTCCTTATAGGTCAGTCCCGGATCCCGGAAGTGAACGTGCCCGTCCACAAAGCCGGGGGCCGCGCAGAGACCGGTGCAGTCGATCACGTTCAGCACCTCTCCCTTGGCCCGGGCCATCATTCTCGCATCCAGCTCCAGATCGGTCCCGATTTTCATCACCTTGCGGTCTGAAATCACGATGTCCCGGATGTCGTCCGTCCGGGTGGGGGGATCCAGAAGCCTCACATGCTTCAGCATCAGCATATCTCTGTTCTCCTGTCTGGGATCTCATTTGGCGCGCTACGCATCCGGCGCGCGCCGGTTAAGCCTGTTTCTGTTTCCTGCGGCGCTTCAGAAAAAGAAGCGCTTTCCGGGGCATTTCAGAGGAGGAAGCGCTCTCCCGGCTTTCCGTTGCCGAGCACCCGGTCCTTCCAGGCATCCGCCGCGCTCCGCTCCTTCAGCCGCTCAATAATCCCCGGGTCCCCGAAGAGGTGCATGGGGAAGAGGTACCGGGCACCCGCCGCCTCCTGGAACTCCTCGATGCCGTACCAGCAGCCCGGCTCCTTCAGCCGGTTGTCCAGGGGCACGAAGGCAAGGTCGATCTGCCGGCCATCCTCCCGCACCATCCCGCCGAGGCGCTCCATGGCCTCCGCGTAGCGCTTCTGCTGGTCCAGGTTAAAGAGCCGGTCCTCCTCGTTCTCCTCCTCCCAGTGCCAGCGGTTCAGGTCGCCGGCGTGGTAGATCCGGGCGGAGGGAGCATCCACCAGGAAGGCCACCCCCTCGTCGGTGGAGGGAAGGGTCCGCACCCGCAGGCCGGAAACGGTCCGGTCCTCCAGGGGCTTCAGGTACAGGACCTCCGTCCTTCCCGCGCTATGCCCTTCCGCCCCTGGCCTTGAAAAGGACGGCCGCGCCCGCTTCGGGATGTCGTCCGAGAGCACGAAAACGGTGTCCGCCTGCGCTCTCCCCTCCGGGAGGCGGAAAATGTCCCGGGAGAAGTGGTCCGCGTGGGCGTGGCTCACAAACACGTACAGCGGCTTCTCCGGGTCCGGCTTCGGCAGCTCCCCGATGTAGTAGTCGAAGAGGAGGTTCGCCTCCGGGAGCTCCACGTAAAACCCGCTGTGGCCGAGAAACGTGACCTGCATCAGACGCCCTTCAGCTCGCCCGTCTCGTCGATCTCCATGATCATGGCGACCCGCTCCGCGTGACGGCCGCCCTGGAACTCGGCGTCGATCCACTCGTCCACGATCATCTTGGCCAGGTCCGGTCCCACCACGCGGGCGCCGAAGCAGATGATGTTGGAATTGTTGTGCTGCTTGGACAGTTTTGCGGAGTAGGGCTCGCTGCAGACTGCCGCACGGATGCCCTTCACCTTGTTGGCCGCCAGCGAGATGCCGATGCCGGTGCCGCAGATCAGCACGCCTCCGTCAACCTCTCCGGCGGCGACCATCTTCGCCACCTTGTAGCCCGCCACCGGATAGTTGAAGCGCTCCGTAGTGTCTGTGCCCACGTTCACCACTTCAATTCCCCGGTCCCTGAGATGGGTCAGGATCTCAAACTTCAGGTCCACTGCTGCGTGATCATTTCCAATTGCCAGCTTCATTGCACTTCTCCTCTCTCAGGCCGCCGGTGTTCCGGACGCGTCATTCTGGCGGCTAACATTTATGATACCGGAGCGCTTCGTACTTCGTACTCCCGCGCTCCTCCCTCATTCCGCACTCCCGCGGTGCAAGCTAGTGCGCAACTCACGCACGGCACCTTATGCACCGCTTCGCGCTCCATGAGGGGCGGGTCATAAAGCCATATTCTCACTGGCAGGCAAGCCCGCCGTGAGAAATGGCTTTTGACCCTTGTATCATAGCATAAATCTCCCCTGCCGTCTTTCGAAAAAGATGCGGCAGGGGAGTCTTCTTTAGCTTATCCCGCGAACATCAGGCCGTCCAGCAGCTCGTCGTAGGGGATGCCGTTCACCAGGAAGGGCCACTCGCCCCTGGTGATCTCCAGCAGGACGATGCTTCCGTCCTTTCTGAGGACGTACTCCTGGAAGGAGTTGTCCGTGCCCCAGAGGGCGATCTCCTCACCCTCCTTCAGGGTCACGGTTCCCCTGGGCTCCAGGGTCTCCGGATCCACCTCTTCCGCCTCGAAGTCCTTCAGGACCTTGACGGTCCAGGAGAAGGGGTTGTCCTCCGCCCCCAGCTTCCGGTAAATCTGGTCCTCGGGAACCGGCATGCCATCAAAGCCCACGTGGTAGTGCTTCTCTCCGGAGTAGGTGCTGATGAGCTCCATGCGGTCCGCCAGCCGGAAGGCGGCGGGATCGGTCAGGAGAACCACGTGGAAGCCCGTGGACCACTCGGAGAACCAGGGCTCTGTCTCGCTCTCCTTGGAGGGCTCGTATTCGGATTCCTCCAGGACGCGCCAGCTCAAGCCGGAGCCGCTCATGGTCCCCGCGTCCCGGGGCACGCTGCCGTTGATCTCGGCCACCCTCAGGATCTCATAGTCGTTGTCCGAGGTGCAGAAGAGGTAGACGTACTGCCGGCCGTCCTCCGTCCGGACCAGGTTGGTCTTGTAGCCGTAGACCCAGAGATCGTTCAGGAATTCCTTTTCGCCGTCGTCCACCTGGATGCTCACGGTCTTGTGGTAGTCGGACTCGTACTCCTCTGTGGTCACCGTCACCTTGTGCAGGCTGCCGTCCTCCCCCTCAAAGTACAGGGGACGCAGGTAGCTGTCCTGCTTCACGAAGGCCGCGGGGGCGTTCTGCCCCACACCGGTGAAGAGCTCCGGGAACTCCTTGAACCGGACCTCGGCGGACACGAAGCCCGAGGCGTAGGGGGCCACCTCGTACTGCTGGAACCAGAAGCAGACGCCCTCCGGCTCCAGAGTCCAGCAATAGTCCTCCTCCTTGTGGTCCTTCAGGTACTCCTCCAGGGAATCCGAGAACAGGATGTCGTCGGCCTGGTCGCCCTGCTCCTCCCGGAAGGCCTGGTCAATGGCCGCCGGCAGCTTTCCGAGATCCTTCACGATTTCGCTGAGGCGGTAATCCTCTCCCGTCTCCGGGTTCAGGTTCCGGCCCGTGACGCCCGCCATGCCGTGGGCGCCGCCGGAGTACATGCTGCTGTGCTCCAAGAAGCTTAAGACCTCGGAGTCCGTCCGGCGGAGCTCAAAGCTGGACTCCGCGTTGAAGAGAAAGTCCAGGTTCTTCTCCTCCCGGTAATACTCCGCGCTGTCCTTAAGCAGGCCCTCGATGGTGCTGCGGTCTGTATCCTTGTGCTCCTGGTTCAGCCCGTCCAGCACCTTCTGCAGCTCCGGGTAGCGCTCCGCGTCCTCTGGGGCCAGGTACAGGAGCTCTGTCATCTGCTCCGCCACGGCCTGGTAGTGCTCCACGGTGAGCGAGGGGTCGTAGTCGTAGCGGCTGTAGTTCTCCCGCTCCAGGTGGAGGAGCCGGGTGCCGCTCTCCGCCTTGCCGGCGTCCGCCGCGCCCGTTTCCCCGGCCGCATCAGCCGCGCCGCCCTCGGCACCGGCCGCGTCGGCGGCTGCACCTTCGGCCTGGCCGGCATCCGCCGCCTTTTCTTCCCCACCGGCGGCCTCCGTCTCCCCGGCAGAATCTGCGGCACCTTCGGTCTTGCCCGCATCCGCCGCCTTCTCCGGAACCTGGAACGCGCTGGTCCCGGCGGCGCCGCCGCTCTGCGCTGCTTCCTCGCAGCCCGCAAGGCTCACCGCCATGAGAAGCCCAAGAAGTCCTGCTGCAAACTGTCCTTTTCTCAACGATCTGTTCCTCCCGAAAGATTATTCAAGTGCGCCCGGTTCGCCGGGCCCGCGATGCCGCTCATGGCCTGACGCATACCGCTCACGGCCTGACTCACACCCATCATGGTCTGGCGCACGCCGCACTCACTGCCCGTAAAACACCTGCACCAGCGGCGAGCTGCGGTCCAGCATGAGGGTCTTGTTGCCGTTCCGCATGGACGCCTTGGCCGCGTCAAGGGACCGGACGAAATTGTAGAACTCCGCCTTGCCCGCGTCGTTGTAAGCCGCGGAGAGGATCTGCATGTACTGGGCCTCGCCCTCCGCCCGCAGAATCTCGGCCTTTTTCGCCGCCTCGGAGCGCATGACCTGCACCTGCCGGTCCGTGTCGTTCCGGATCTTCTGGGCCTCGGAATTACCCTGGGCCGTGTAGGACGCGGCGATGTTGTTCCGCTCGGAGATCATCCGCTCGTACACCGCCTGCTTGTTGTCGTCCGGCATGTCCAGGGACTTGGTCTCCACCGCCAGCACCTCGATGCCGTACTCCGAGAGGGTGTTGCCCAGGTTCGCGGTGATATCCGCCGCCAGCTTCCCGTTCCGGTTCTCGATGATATCCGCCTGGTCCATGTTGGAGATGACGGACTTCAGCGAGGAGAAGACAGAGGCCGAGATGCGGGCCTGGGCCTGGGCCACCTGCCCGTTCAGGTACCGGGTAAAGCGCACCGGGTCATCGATGTGCCAGAGCACGAAGGCGTCGGCGATCATGGTCTTCTTGTCGCGGGTGATGACGTCAGATTTGGGGATGTCGTAGAGCTGCAGGCTCTTCGGCAGGGTGTCCGCCTCCTGGATGAAGGGCACCTTGAAGCTGATGCCCGGCGTGTCCGTCACCCGGACGATCTCGCCGAACTGCTTCACCAGCTTGTACTCGTTGGGGTAGGTCACCACCAGGGAGCTTAAGCAGGTCCCAAGAAGGAGCACCAGGAGCAGAATCAACGCGTTCTTTCTCATTGTCCCCCCTCCCTTCCTGCGGCTGCCGCCGCGCCCGCGCCCTCCGCCGTCACGGTCTGGGAGAAGCTGTCCAGGGGCAGCAGGGTCTGGGTGTTGCCGTCGGTCACGTAGACCTTCAGGTCCGGAAGAATCTCCTCCATGGCCTCGTAAAACATGCGCTGCTTCGTGATCAGCGGGTACTTCTCGTACTCCGCGTACATCTGCTCAAAGCGCTGGGCCTGGCCCTCCGCCTCGTTGATGCGGGCCTGCTTCTCGGCCTCGGCCCGCTTCACGATCCGGTCGCACTCCGCCTCCGCCTGGGGAAGCTTCTCGTTCCGGTCCTTGTTGGCGTTGTTGACCGCGGTCTCCTTGCCCTGCTTGGCATTCTCCACGTTCTTGAAGGCGCTCAGCACCTCGTCCGTGGGCGGGAAGGCGTCCTGGATGGTCAGGTTCACCACCGAGAGGCCGATATCCTCCGCGATCATGCGGTTGGTGAGCTTCTCCTTGATCTCCGACTGGATCGCCGCCTTGCCGGTGGTGATGACGCTGTCCACGTCGTAGATGCCAACGGTGTCGCGGATATAGGACTGGGCCAGCATCTTCAGCGTGCTCTCGGGCTCCGCCGAGGCGTAGAGGTACTTCACCGGGTCGCTGACCATGTATTCCAGGTAGAAGTCCGTGTTCACGAAGTTGAAGTCCTTCGTGATCATGATGGCCTCCTCGCTGATGGTCTCGTCGGTCTCGGGCACGTAGCCGATGGGCATGCCGTTGATCTGCTTGGACACCAGGTGCACCTGCTGCACAATGGGAAGCTTGACGTGCAGTCCCGCCTGGGACACCGCCTGGGGCATGCCGAAGGTGGTGACCACCGCGTAGTAGTCCTCGTCCAGCCGGTAGTAGAAGCCGGAGGAGAAGTAGAACAGCAGGAACAGCGAGATCACCAGAACAAACCGCTTCACCGGGAAGCGGCTCTTCGGGCGGAACTGCTTCGGGTCGATGTTCCCCGTGTCCATGCCCGCGTGGGGATCCTTCTTCCTAAGGATCTCCAAAAGCTCTTCCAGCTCTGAAAAGAGCGGATTCTTCATTCCTTGCCCTCCTTTCTCCGGATTCGGATGCCGTTGACCGTCACATTGTCTGTCACCGGGATCAGGAAGTACTCCATCCCGTCAATGACCCTGGTTTCCACCAGCTCCGCCGCCTCCTGGAGGATGTCCAGCTTCAGGTTATCTGTCACGATGGACATCTTTTTCTTCTCCGTCACGTTCTCCGCGAGAATCGGCGGCTTCTCCTCCCCGATGAGCTCGTCGTAGGCCTTGTCGAAGCGGTTGATGGCCTCATCGTCCGCCCCGTTGTCGTAGAGGATGCGGCGGATGTCATGCTTTTCCAGGACCACCGGCTCGGGGGAGTCGGCTCCCTCCGCCACGAACTCGTTCAGGGCGTCGTTCACGCTGACCACGTTCTCGTAGTCGCAGTTCTCGCCGAGGGTGATCTCGATCACCTCCCGGAAGGCCTCCTGCTCTGCGGTCTTGGGACGGGGAAGCTCCGTGCCCAGCAGCGCGTCAGAGAGCTCCGTGTGGCGGACCTCCTCGTTTCTCGCGTACCAGAGGGCCGCGTGGATATCGGTGCTGCGGTCGTTGAAGGCCGGGTACAGCAGGGCCACGTCCGGCTTCTGCACGCCCCAGTCCTCCGTCCGGCTGAAGAAGGCCTTCTCTTCCGCGTCGTAGCAGAGCCCGTCCCTGAGGAGCCTGACGGGGCAGATGCTCAGCTGCAGGAAGGGATACACGTCGGTGGAGGCGTCGTCCATGCCCAGGCCGTCGCTGGTTCTTCCGGGGATGTCGTAGACCCCGTGGACCAGGAGAATCAGGTACTTCTCGGAGCAGGCAAAGTTCTCGATCACCGTCTGGAAGAACTGGTCCACCAGCTCCGGGTCCTTCAGCTCGCTCTTTAAGAGCGCGTACAGGGCCTGCTGCTTTCCCCCCTCCTTCTCCTCCTCCAGGGGAAACTCCAGGTTGAAGAGGGTCTTCCCGATCCCGCCGGACAGCCCCTTCTTGAAGAGCTCGCAGTACTTGAAGAGCTCCTCATCCTGCAGGGCGTGGAAGCTGTCCTTCAGCTCCGCCACCCGCTCCTTCTGCTCGTTCACGTAGCAGCCGTACATCCTGTCGATCCGGCAGTCGTTCTTGTCGAACAGCCTCCGGATCTCGTTGACACCTTTCTTATCCATTCTGTCGTTCCCTTTCCGTCTGTTTTTTCGTCTTCGCCGGGGTCTTTGATGCCGTCTTCTTTTCGGCGCCGGCGCTGTCGGCTGCTGTCTTCTGCTGAGTCGCGTAGCGGCAGATGTCGTTTAAGCAGCAAACGTCGCACTGGGGCCTCCGGGCCACACAGACCGCCCGGCCGTGGTCCACGAAGCGGTGGCACAGCTGGTTCCCCTCCTCCGGGGGAATGATCTCCCAAAGCAGCTTCTCCACCTTGGCCGGCTCCTTCACGTCATCCACCAGGCCGATCAGGTTGCAGAGGCGGATACAGTGGGTGTCCGTGACAATGGCCGGCTTGCCGAACACGTCCCCCATGACCAGGTTTGCGCTCTTCCTCCCCACACCGGGGAGAGAGAGCAGCGCGTCAAAGTCGTCCGGCACCCGGTCCCCGTAGGTCTCGTGCAGCACCGTCATGCACTTCTTGATGTCCCGGGCCTTGCTGGGTCCCAGGCCGCAGGGGTGCACGATCTTCTCGATCTCCTCCACCGGGGCCGCCGCCAGAGCCGCCACAGTGGGAAATTTCTCGTAGAGCTTCGGCGTCACCTGGTCCACCCGGAGGTCCGTGCACTGGGCCGCCAGACGCACACTGATGAGGAGCTGCCAGGCGTCCTCGTAGCTCAGGGTGCAATGGGTGTCCGGGTACTCCTTCTTCAGGCGCTCAATCACCTGGAGGGCCAGGGCTTTCTTTTTCTTCTGTACTGGGTTCTTTATCATAACAACTCCGATGCAGCAGTCAGCTGGGTTTACCGGCTAAGTTTCAGTGCATCTGTAGTATATCAAAGAGCGGGCGCAAGGTGAAGGGAGGATGCGCGCCGTCCGCTTCACCTTTTCGCCCGCCGGTGCAATCTGCATTTTCGCCAGCCCGCCTAATCCTCCTTTTCGTCTGCCCGGGCAGTCCGCATTTTCGTCTGCCCGGCCGCTCATCCGGCTCAGTTTCCTCTCTCCAGCCGCTCCAGCAGGTACAGGAACTCGCTCTTCATGCTGTCCTTCCGGATCTCGGGGATGGCGTTCAGGCGCTCCAGGATTCCCTGATAGGTGGAATCTCCGGCCCACTCAGACTCCTTCAGCAGCATGCCAGCCTGGGCAACCCCCGCCGCAAAGGAGAGATTGTCGCTCATGGTCTCCCGGAACTGCTGCCTCGTCACCGGCACCGTGATCAGCTGGCTCTCGGAGGTCTCCGGCTCCTTCCAGCGGAGATTCACCGCCAGGAGTTCCGTATCCTTGCTGCCGTTCGCGCTGCCCGCGCCGGTAGCTGTGAGGTCTGTCGCAGCTCCGCTTTCGCTGCCCGCGCCGGTAGCCGTGATGCCTGTCGCAGCTTCAGTTCCGCTGCCGGCATCGGCCGCTGCCTTCTCTCCGCTCTCTGCAGAATTCGCCCCATAGCGACTCACGACCTCCGGCAGCTCCATGGCGGAATCCACGGGAACCAGCTCGTAGAGAGCCGTGACCCGGTGGCCGGCGCCCAGCTCGCCTCCGTCCTTCTTGTCGTCCGCAAACTCCTCCGCCGCCATCACCCGGTTCTCGTACCCGATGAGGCGGTAGCCCTTTACCATCTCGGGATTGAACTCCACCTGCAGCTTCACGTCCTTCGCCACGGTGAAGAGGGTTCCGCCCCGCTCCTCGGTCAGCACCTTCCGGGCCTCGGAGATGCTGTCGATGTAGCTGTAGTTTCCGTTGCCGTTGTCCGCCAGCGCCTCCATGCGGGCGTCGGAGAGATTGCCGGTCCCGAAGCCCAGCACGGACAGGAACACGCCGCTCTCCGCCTCCTTCTTGATGAGCCTGGTCAGCGAACCCTCGTCGGTGATGCCGATGTTCAGGTCCCCGTCGGTGGCGAGGATCACCCGGTTGTTGCCGCCGGGAATATAGTGCTTCGCCGCCAGCTCATAGGCGGTGAGGATGCCGTCTCCGCCGTTGGTTCCGCCGCCGGCCATCAGGTCCTCCACCGCCGCCGCGATCTTCGCCCGCTGACTCCCGGGCACGCCCTCCAGCACCACTGTATCGCTGGACGCGTAGGTCACGAGGGAGATGCAGTCCTCATCGGACAGTGTCTCTGTGAGCTGCAGGAACGCCCGCTGCACCAGGGGAAGCTTGTCCGGCTCGTCCATGGATCCCGACACGTCCACCAGGAACACCAGGTTCGAGGGAGGCAGCTCCCGGCTGTCCAGCTTCTTTGCCTGCAGGCCCACGAGCAGCAGCTCCGTGTCCTTGTTCCAGGGGCAGGGCGAGAGCTCCGTCGTGACGGAGAAGGGTGCCTTCCCCTCCGGCTCCGGATAGTCGTAGGTGAAATAGTTGATCATCTCCTCGATCCGCACCGCATCGGCCGGGACCGTCTGTCCCCGCAGCAGCATGCGCCGGAGATTCGCGTAGGAAGCCGTGTCCACATCAGCGGCGAATGTTGAAAATGGCGAGGTCTTCACACTTCTCCAGGGATTCTCCGCAAAGTAGCGGTACTCCTCCGTGTTCCAGTCGGGGGCGGTCCACTCCCCGGGATCCTGTGTCCCCGGGTAAGCGCCCTGGGCCATGCCCCCGTATGTCGGGGCCGCCGCCATACCCGCCGGGGCCGCCGCCGCGTAATAGGGCTCCGCCGGCATCGCCGCCAGGGAAAGGGCGCCGGCATCCACATCCCAGGCCGCCTCGTCCACCACCTCATACTCCGGAAACGCCGTGGTGGCATAGGCCCTGGTTCCGCTCTTCATGGCGTAGTTCTTCCGCTCCTGCTCCCGCCTCTCGGCTGCCTCCCGCTGTTCCTTCCTGGCTTCCGCCACCGCGTCCAGGGCCGCCTGCCGCTTTTCAGAGTCTTTGTTGGGCTCTGCGGTGTTCTGCGTGCCCGATACAGTCTCCTTTCCAGGATCGGCGCTTGTTTCTGTTGTGCTGGTTTCCGCCGCAGTCTCAGTCATACCTGGCGCAGCGCTGGCCGCCGGACTGCTTTCTGCAGGCTTCTTCACCCCCGCGCCACAGCCCGCCAGCATCGACATGATCAGTCCCGCGGACAGCCCCGCTGCCAACAGTCTTTTCGCTGCCTTTTCCAGTCTTCTCTTTCTCATGGGATCTCCTCTCTCTGCAGGCTGATCTGCAATCTCTCCGCAAGCTAATCTGCAATTTCCCTGTAGGCTGATCTGCAGGTGGCTCTGCCACCTTTCCGACCTGACCCGGTCAAACTCTACTCCGCTGTGCCGGTGCTTTTTCCGGGCGACCGTTCGGCAATTTCCGTCTCTGTCCCTACAGACAGGAAACAGGCTTGTCAGGTCACAGATAGTTTCCTTTGTCGTCTGCCGAAGAGATCGCAAAAATGAAAATCAGGCTGTTCGCGCCCGCCCAGCCTGCCATGCAGCAGAAAACGGCGCGCCGCCCGGCACGCCGTTCCTACTGGTCATCTGATCATCTATTCTTCTCAGATCATCTGATCACCTTTTCTTCTTCGCTGATCACCTGTACTTCTTCGCTGATCACCTGTACTTCTTCGCTGATCACCTGATCATCTTATTACTTCTTTTCTTCCTGCTGTCTCATCGAATCTCTCTCAACAGCTGAAGCAGTTCATTTCTGTCCAGACCTTCGCCCGCGGCGCTGACCGCAAAGCTGCAGCCCGCCTCTGACCAGGTGGCCAGGGAGATCTTTCCGCTGTTTCCGGAGAGCCGGTAGCTCCGGCCGCCGTCCTCCAGCTCCTCCACCTGCTCATAGCTGTTGTAGTCACCGCTGATGTCGCCGTCTTCCGCGCCGGCGGGGGCCTTCCGGATCCTCAGGACCTCATCTCCCGCCTGATTCCGGCAGATCACCTCCAGGAGGCTGCCCGGAATTGCCCGGTAGTTGGCTGCCTCAGCATCAAGCGCAGACAGTGCTTTCTCCGGGATGGCAATGCTCACATCCGCCGCTGCTGCCGCTTCCTCGAGACTCTGATAGTCGATCCATGGATTCGCCATCTGCATGCCCTGGCTCTGCAAATCGTTCACAGCTGCCTGATCTCCTCTTGCGCCGGCATTCTCTGACGCCGCCTTCCGTCCTGACGCGCCGGCCGCAGGCGCCACTGCCTTCTTCTCTGCCGCGCCAGTAACAGCTGTTCCGGACTTTGCCTCTGCAGCCGCCATGTTTCCCGGAGCCATGCTGACAGCCTCATCCATCTCCGCTTCAGCCGCCGCTTCCGGAGCCGCCTCTTCGACCGCTGCCGGAGCAGGAAGCGCCTCTTCTTCAATGGCTTCCTCAGCCGCCTCATCCGCCCGGAATTCCGCCGGGGCCGCCGTCGCGGAATAGAGTGCCGCCGCTGTGGTAGCCGCCGGAGCCGCAGAAGTTACTGCTGAATCTGCCGCTGTCTCTGCAGCATCCGCCGCCATTTCTGCCACGGTTTCCGCAGGGGCCGCTGCCAGGGTCTCCGCCAGTGTCGCGGCCTCCTCAGCCGCTGCCGGGGCTGCTGCACCCTCTGCCGGGGCCGCAGCCTGCTCGGTCTTCGCTCCCCCGTCCAGGGGCGCCAGGGACTCGCTTCGCCTGGTCAGCGCCGGATGGATGGTCAGGACCAGAAGCGCCGCCGCTGCTGCCGCGGCAATGCCCAGCTGCCGGCGATAGCGTCTTTTCTTCCTCTCCGATATCGAGGGACCTGCCGCCTCCGGGGAAGCCTCCAGAATATACTCCTCCCGGATCATGCCAATTTCCCGCAAAAGCTCCATCTCTGTCATATGGCGATTCCCTCCTGCAAAAGCGCCTGCTTCAGCTTTTCCCTGGAGCGGAGCAGTGTCATCTTCACCTTGCTCTCGCTGAAGCCGTAGGCCTCTGCCAGCTCCTTCACGGGCCTTAAGTACCAGTAGCGGCCCACGAACAGCTTCCGCTCCTCGGGTTTCATCCCCTCAAGGAAGCGGTCCAGCACCTCCCGGAGCAGCATGCCCTCTTCGCGGATTTCCGCCGCCCGGTCCGGGACGCACTCCGAGAGCTCGTCCAGCACCGCCGCCGTCTCGCCCTTTCCCCGCTTTTCCGCGTGGTCCCGCTCATAGCGGTTCAGCGCCAGGTTCCGGGTGATCCTTCCGAGGAAGGCCCTGAGAATCGACGGCCGCTGGGGAGGCATGGCGTTCCAGGCGTTCATCCAGGTGTCGTTCACGCACTCCTCCGAGTCCTCCCGGCTGTACAGGACATTCCAGGCGATTGTCCGGCAGTAGGCGCCGTACTTTACGCCGCTCTCCTCGATGGCCCGCTCCGATCTGGCCCAGTAAAGATCAATAATCTGCTCATCCTGAAGCATGCTTCATCCTTTCGGCTGTCAGAGGGGCTTAGCAGCTCCTCTGTGCTATATGACAGATTCTGCAGTTGACAGGTCACACAATCATTTTGGAAAATACTTTTCCGACGCCACCCACGCTCTGGAAAGATCGGAAAGTCTGGAAAATCACTCAATCGTTGGCCGCACGTATTTCCCGTAGAACTCCGAGGTCTTCATCACGTTGATGATGGCGGCCGGATCCACCTTCTGGATAATGCGCACCGCGTCCCGCTCCTCGTAGGCCGAGAGCACCGTGTGCAGCAGGTACATCTGCTTCCGGCTGTAGCCGCCGATCACCGTGGCGCAGGAGATGCCGTGGGGCAGACTGGCGGTGTAGGCCTTCATGATCTCATCCGCCTTGGTGGTGGTGATCTGGAGGGTCACCCGGTCGTAGCGGTGGTGGAAGGCGGAAATAGTCTTGGTACACACAAAGGAAAACAGGATCGAGTAGGCCGCGTTCATCCACCCGAACATGGCTCCGAAAATGGTGTACAGCACGCAGTTCCCGATAAAGACGTAGTTCCAGATGGATTTCCCCGTCTTGTTGGACACGTAGAGGGCTATAAAGTCCGTGCCGCCGGTGGAGGCGTTGCCCCGCAGGGCGATCACCGAGCTCATGCCCACGATAAAGCCGCCGAAGATCACGTCCAGCAGCACCTCGTCAAAGATGGGCTGAAAGTGGCAGGCCTCCAGGAAGATACTGGTGAAAATCACGTTGATGAAGGAGAAGATGGTGAACCTGCGGCTGATGCTCCTGGCGCAGAAGAGTCCCACGGGGATATTGATGCAGAGAAGTCCGATCTGCGCCGGGAAGCTGAAGCCCAGCTTTTCCGCCACCAGCTCCATTAAGAGGGCGATGCCCGTAAACCCGCCGGACAGTAGCTTTGCCGGCCGGATAAAGACCTGGATCACGTAGGCCTGGATCAGGGCCGAGACAATCACGCAGACCAGCGTGAAGAAATCCCGGAATGCCCTCTTGTCCTTGATCCATCTCCAGGTGTTCAGTAATTCCGCCATAGTTTCTCCTGCTCGGAATAATGTGAGGCGGCCGGGAGCAAGCGCTCCTGACCGCCCGGTTGTTCAGGTTTTCAGTATGTCATGCGAAGATCGGCTGCATGGCCTCGGCCAGCTCCTTCTTCGCCGCCTCGGCCTCGGCGAGGTCCTTGCCCTTGGTGGTGTAGTAGGCCTTGATCTTCGGCTCGGTGCCGGAGGGGCGCACCACCACGGTCTCGTTGGTGTCCAGGGTGTAGATCAGGACGTTCGCCTTGGGAAGTCCGGTCTCCTCGGGCTTCGCGTAGTCCGCCACCTTCACCACCTTCTTGCCGGCGAAGTCTGCCGGCGGGTTCTTCCGGAGGCCGTCCATGATGCCGGCCATCTTGTCCATGCCGGAGAGGCCCGGGAACTCGAAGGAATCCACCTTGTTCAGGTATCTGCCGTACTGGGCGTAGATCTCCTCCAGGCGCTGCTTGATGGAGGAGCCGATGCTCCGGTAGTAGGCGGCCATCTCGCAGATCAGCATGGAGCCGATGATGGCGTCCTTGTCGCGCACATAGGGGCCTGCCAGATAGCCGTAGCTCTCCTCGAAGCCGAAGATGAAGCGGTCCACCTCGCCGTCCGCCTCAAGGCCCGCGATCTGGTCGCCGATCCACTTGAAGCCGGTGAGCACGTTCCGCATCTCCACGCCGTAGTGGGCCGCAACGGCATCCGCCAGGGGGGTGGAGACGATGGAC
>Ga0256404_1005691_pt1 | contig 21683 bp, 18 predicted proteins | sample RumenRJG_01DNA_FD_185990 | JGI IMG/M metagenome (GOLD analysis project Ga0256404, IMG submission 185990) | Bovine rumen microbial communities from Lethbridge, Alberta, Canada - RJG_01 | ecosystem: Host-associated > Mammals > Digestive system > Stomach > Rumen | place: Canada: Alberta | collected...
AGTGCAACGGTGTATACGGTTTTTTGCGATCCTGTTATGCTCAAGGGCTTTCTTGACAAAAAAGACGAAACCAAGAAAGAGCTTGAAGAGCTGGTAAAGACCGAGAAGGACGATGACGACCGCAAGGAGTATCAGGAAAAACTGAACAAAGCACAGACGGGCGAACAGATAATGCAGGAGCTTGTAAGCTTTCTGTCGCAAAAGCTAACGACCGATACGGCAACGGTGAGGTCTGCGCTGAACGACCAAAGCTCCCGCTATAAGATAATCAAGCGCGATGTTGAAAGGTCGCTTTCGACGGAGATAGAGAAAAAGCTGACAGAGCTGAAGATAGACGGCGTAAGGTGCGAACCTACGACAAACCGCGTGTATCCGCAAAGCTCGCTGGCATCAAATGTTATCGGTCATACCGATTTTGACGGCAAGGGTATTTACGGTATCGAATCCTACTACAACGAGCAGCTTTCGGGCGTTGACGGAAGGATAATCACCGCAAAGGACGGCGACGGCAACGAGATACCTTACCGCTACAAGCAGCAGTACAACGCGCAGAATGGCTATAACGTAAATCTGAACATAGATTCAAATATACAGTATATGCTCGAAAAATCGCTGAAAGAGGCGGTGGCAGAGCATAAGCCGAAGTACAGGGCGGCGGGTATAGTTATGAACCCCAATACCGCGCAGGTGCTCGCTATGGCGACAGAGTACAGCTACGACCCCAATGAGCCGGGCAAGATAACCGACAAGGCAACGGCGCAGATGCTCGCGGGTATGGACGAAAAGTCGGAGGAGTTCACAAAGAAAAGGCTCGATGCGTGGTCTACGCAGTGGAAGAACAAGGCGGTATCCGAGCTTTACTTCCCGGGTTCTGTATTCAAGATATTTACAGGTGCATCGGCACTTGAGGAAAATGCGATAACGCTGAAGGATACTTTCAGCTGCAATACAAAGATAAAGGTCGCAGACAGAGAGTTCAACTGCTGGTCATTCGTCGATCACGGTATGCAGGACTTGCAGCTTGCGATGACACATTCGTGCAACCCTGCATTCGTGCAGATAGGTCTGACGCTGGGCGGTGAGAAGTTCTGCGATTATCTCGATGCGTTCGGCTTTACCGATCTTACGGGCATTGACCTGCCCGGCGAGTCTATGTCCATCACGGTGAACAACACGATGGGCAAGGCAAATATCGGCCCTGTCGAGCTTGCATCATCATCATTCGGACAGACCAACAAGCTCACGCCGATACAGATGATAACTGCGGCGTCGGCTATCGTAAACGGCGGCAACCTGCTTACTCCGCAGGTGGTCAACACAATTACCGATGAAAACGGCAATATCGTCAAGAAAAACGAGGTCATCAAAAAGCGTCAGGTCATTTCAAAGCGTACATCTGACGAGATGCGCAATATTCTCGAAAATGTTGTACTGGGCGAAAAAGGCTCGAACTGCTACATCCAGGGCTATCGCATAGGCGGTAAATCTGGTACGTCACAGAAGCTGGACGAGGACCCCAAGGGTACGACTTATGTATCATCATACTGTGCGTTCGCCCCTGCTGACGATCCGCAGGTCATCATGCTCGTGCTGGTTGATGAACCGACGGGCGATAAGTACTACGGAAGCCAGGTCGCTGCACCTGTATGCGTCAGCGTTATGAAGGAAATGCTGCCGTATCTGGAGATATTCCCGCAGTACACGGAAGAGGAAAGAAAAACCTTGCAGGTATCTGTCCCCAACGTTGTGACGTATAAGGTAGAAAGTGCAAAAAAGACGCTGGAAAACCTGTCGCTGAATGTCAAGGTGATAGGTAAGGGAGAGAATATCGTTAAGCAGTATCCATCGGGCGTTTCGATAGAAAACGGCGGTACTGTTGTGCTTTGCACTGACGACACCAAGCCGGAGACAGTTACGGTGCCAAGCCTTATGGGACTTACAAGACAGCAGGCAAAGGAACTGCTTGCAAGCTACAACCTTAACCTGACGGCGCAGGGCTCGGGCGCAAGCGAGCAGGATGCGGTCGCACAGGGCGATCAGCAGGCAGTCGCGGGAAGAACAGTACCTGTGGGAACGTCCATAACGGTTACGTTCAACAGCAAGACCGTAGCTTCGCAGTAGTGCGAAAAGCAAAGGAAAAAATCTCACATTTCGGGGGAAATGATAAAATGAAACTGTATGAATTGATGAAGGACATCGCAAGGGTGGATATCCCTGACCGCGAGATAAGCGGAGTTACAAGCGATACAAGAAGCGAGATAAAGCCCGGTACGGTGTTTGTGTGCATAAAGGGAAATACCTTTGACGGACACGACGCTGCAAAGGATATGCTCGCAAAGGGCTGCTGCGCAGTAGTGTGCGAGCGTGACATGGGGCTTGAGGATCAGATAATAGTTGAAAATACAAGAACGCTGTATCCTATGATGTGTGCGGCGTGGTTCGGTAATCCGCAGAACAAGATAAAGCTTATCGGCGTTACGGGTACAAACGGCAAGACGACTATCACAACGATGATAAAGAAGGTCTTGACTTCAATGGGCTGCAAGGTCGGTCTTATCGGTACCTGCCAGAACGAGATAGGCGACAGGATTTACCCGACTACAAGAACGACTCCCGAGCCGTATGACCTTTACGAGCTTTTCAGCAAGATGGTCGATGCGGGGTGCGATTATGCGGTAATGGAGGTATCCTCGCAGGGACTTGAGCAAAAGCGTGTAGCTGCGTGCAGATACAAGGTGGGCGTATTCACCAATCTTACGCAGGATCACCTTGACGTTCACGGAACGATGGAGAATTATTATCTTGCAAAGAAGGAGCTGTTCAAGCTCTCAGACACTGCGATAATCAACTGCGATGACGAGTACGGCAGAAGGTATATCAAGGAGGTAGAGTGCCCTGTCAAGACCTACTCGGTAGGCGGCGAGGCTGACTTTATGGCTGATGATGTGCTGCTTTGTGCAAGCGGTGTAAAGTATGTTTTCTCCGACGGGAAGAAAAAGCATAATGTGACATTCCCGATGCCCGGACTTTTCAACGTTTCAAACTCGCTGGCTGTAATAGCTTGTATGGAAACTCTTGGGTACGATGTTGAAAAGACGATAAAGGCTATCGCAAAGGCGGGCGGCGTTCGCGGCAGAGCCGAGATAGTCCCCACAAAGAGAGATTTTACGGTCATCTGCGACTATGCGCATACACCTGATGCGCTTATCAATGTGCTAAAAGCTATAAAGGAATGTTCGGTCGGCAAGGTAAAGTGCCTGTTCGGCTGCGGCGGAAACAGAGATGCTACAAAAAGACCGCTTATGGCTGCGGCTGCGGCTGATAATTCCGATTTCCTTATCGTTACATCGGATAACCCCAGAAACGAGGACCCCGAGGAGATAATCAAGGATATTCTTGTAGGTCTTGAGGGCAAGGATACGCCGTACATAAAGATATGTGACAGGCGAGAGGCGATACACTGGGCTATCAGAAACGCTGAAAAGGACGATATCATCGTGCTGGCAGGCAAAGGCCACGAGGATTATCAGATACTTGCGGGCGGCGTGAAGATACACTTTGACGAGCGTGAGGTAGTTGCAGAGGCGCTTGAGGAGCTTGCCAAAGAGGGCAGATAGTCATATAGGCAAATATCAGGACAACAATCATTTGAGGAGTTGAACCTTGTATGGAACAGATAAAACTGTCTGAAATAGTCAGCGCGGTAAACGGCAGCTACGGCTACGATGCGGATGTATGGATAGATAATATATCCACCGACACCCGTACCATAAGCGAAGGCTCTGTATTTCTTGCGCTCAAAGGAGCGCGCTTTGACGGACACGATTTTGCGGCAAAGGCTATGGAGCTTGGCGCGCAGGCGGTCATTACCGAGCGTGCTGTCGAGGGCGCGAGGTGCATTATTGTTGACTCGACTGCAAAGGCTCTGCTTGACCTTGCGGGCTATTACAGGGATAAGTTCGACATTCCTCTTGTAGGCGTTACGGGCAGCGTGGGAAAGACTACCACAAAGGATATGATAGCGCTGGTCGTTGCGCAGAAGTATAAAACACTCAAAACACAGGGCAATCTGAATAACGAGATAGGTATGCCCAAAACACTTTTCGGGCTTGAAAAGGATACGCAGGCAGCTGTTATAGAAATGGGAATGAGCGCAAGGGGCGAGATATCGCGTATGTCGATGTGCTGCAAGCCTACGGTCTGCGTTATCACAAACATAGGCGTTTCGCATATCGAAAAGCTCGGCTCGCAGGAGAATATCCTTGCGGCAAAGCTGGAGATACTTGACGGCGCAAAGCAGGGCGCTCCGCTTATTCTGAGTATGGATGACAGCTTCCTTGCAAATGCCGAGGTACACGGTCTGCGCAAGGTCTACTATTACAGCGTGAAGAATAAGAACTGCGATGTTTATGCGAGAAATATCATCAGCAAGGGCGGCGGAGTGAACTTTGACATCTGCTTTGGTATGCAGGTGGTTCGTGCGCGGCTCAACTGCATAGGCGTTCACAATGTAAAGAATGCGCTTGCGGCTTTCTGCGTGGGGCTTGCGCTTGAAGTCCCCGTTGACGATATACTCAACGGCATAGAGAGCTTCAGACCCGAGGGACTGCGCCAGAATATCACCCGCAAGGGCGGCGTGAACTATGTTGTTGACTGCTATAATGCTGCGCCCGATTCGATGAGGTCGAGCATCTCTATGCTTGACCAGGTGGAAACGGATGGTATGCGCTATTGCATCCTTGCGGATATGCTCGAGCTTGGCGAGAGGAGCAGCGAGTTCCACAAGACTGTGGGCAAGTATGTTTCGCAGTCAAATGCCGACAGGCTTTACTGCTACGGCGAGCTTGCAAGGAATTACATAATCGGTGCTGTCGAAAACGGCTTTGACAAAAATCACTGTATGCATTTTTCTGACAGAGATGAGCTTGCTGATTATCTCAAGGGCAAGCTGAAAAGCGGCGATTCCGTACTGCTCAAGGGCAGCAGGGGAATGGCGCTGGAGGAAGTTTTCAAGGCTCTTTAAGGAGCTTTTCAAAGGAGTGCTGCTATGGACTGGCAGGTGCAGAGCGTTGTTATCGTGACAGAGCTTGCTGCGGGATTTATTCTTTTCAGATTCTTTATCCCTTTTTTCAGACGGATAAAGACGGGCAAGTTTGACCTGTATATAGGCGACAGATTCAAAAAAGACGGCTCGGAACCGAAGTTTGCGGGCGTGGTAATGCTGATAACATCTGTGCTCGGGCTGACAGCAGGGCTTATCGGCAAGAACTTCAAGGACATAGCGGAGGTATCGCGGACAAACAAGCTTCCTGTTTACGCAGCGTGCGGCGCAGTCGTATTGACGGTGTGCGCGCTGGGTACGGCGCAGGACTATCATAAGGAAACAAAACGAGGCACGGGACTTAAAAAGCGGTGGGTGCTGCTCACCGAATTTGTCGTGTGTCTTGGTTTTTCATATATAGCAAAAATTACCGGGATAATCGACACAAAACTGCTTTTGCCGTTCCATTGGGGAAATATTGAACTGGGATTTATATTTTATCCATTGACAGCGGTGCTTATGATTGCTATAATAAACTTGGTACAGCTGCACGATTGCCCCGGCGGAGTGGCAGAATATGGCTGCGACGGACTTTGCGCCGTGAGCGTTCTGGTGTTCTCGCTTGCTGTGGCGTGCATAGGTGCGGTGTACCCCTGGCTCGAGCTGCCGCAGATGCTGGGCATCGTTACGGCAGGCAGCTGCGCGGCATTTTTAGTGTGGGGGATAAGCCCGTCAAAGATATATCTTGGGCAGTCGGGAAGTATGATGCTCGGTGCGATGACGGCACTGATAACGGTCACGACAAATCTTCCGCTTATATTTCTCACAGGCGGCATCGTGTTTATTGCAGACGGTGTGTGCACGCTGACGGGATATATCGTCTTCAAAAAGAAAAAACAGCTGCTGTTTCAGGGGCTTACGCTTCACGGACACCTCTCAAAGCGCGGCTGGAGCGATTATAAAATAATGGGAGCAAGCGCGCTCGTTACGCTGCTCGGTGCGGTCGGCGTGTTCTTTTATATAAGCTACGGCGACAGCATTTTACTGAATAAATAGAGATAAATAAAAATACAATTGTTTAGTGTGAAGATTTTTACAGGGAGGAAGAATTTTGGCAGGCAAGACAATAGAGCCAAGTGATGTAAACTATTACGACGAGCTTCCCGCAAAACGACCTGTTGCACAGGCGAGAAAAAGCCTTAATTTCCGCTTTATATTCACAGAGATAGATAAGCCGTTCTTCGTGCTTATAATGCTGCTGCTGATGTTTGGAATGGTAATGATGTTCTCCGCATCTTACGGCTGGAGCCTTGCGGAATCGGGAAGCGGTACAACGTATCTTAAAAAGCAGGCAATGGTCGCAGGGATAGGTCTGCTGGCTATGCTGCTGCTCTCGTCGCTGGATTATCATTTGTTCCAGAATACCTATGTGGTCTATATCGGATTCGGCGCGGCTTTTGCGGTGTGCGCCTATACTGCGATCTTCGGTGTGGAAACCGCTGATGCAAGGCGATGGATAGAGATCGCAGGCATACAGTTCCAGCCTTCGGAGCTGCTAAAGGTCGCGTTCATACTGATATTTGCCTATATTATGGCGGTAAATTTCCGCAAGTTCAGCAACTGGAGATACTGCGTTATACCGTTCCTTGTTATAATGGGCATCGTTACGGGCGTACTGGTGATGCAAAGGCATATGTCGGCGGTAATGCTCGTGGCTATAATCGGCATCGGTATGATGTTTATAAGCGGAATGCCCGCAAAAACATTCTGGCGGTTCATAGCGTTCCTTATTATCGCAGGCTTGCTGGTGCTTGCATTCAAGATGATATCGGGCGGTACGGGATTTTCGTATATCACCGACAGAATAAAAAGCTGGCAGAACCCCGAGGGTGACCCGCAGGGTACGACCTGGCAGACCTATCAATCGCTGCTGGCTATCGGCTCGGGCGGCTGGACGGGGCTCGGCTTTGGCGAGTCAAGGCAGAAGTTCCTTTACCTGCCTATGTCGCAGAACGACTTTGTATTCTCTATCGTCTGCGAGGAGCTGGGATTTGTCGGCGCGATGGTGGTCGTGCTGCTGTTCGTGCTTTTCATCGCAAGAGGCTTTTATATCGCAAATCACGCAAAGGACAGATTCGGTATGCTCGTTGCTGCGGGCATAACGATGCATATAGGCGCGCAGGCGTTTTTCAACATCATGGTCGCCTGCAACGCTTTCCCGAATACGGGTATCTCGCTGCCGTTTTTCAGCTACGGAGGTACGGCGCTGGCAGTCCAGCTGGCAGAGATGGGCATACTTTTGAGCATCTCACGTCAGGCGAGAATGAAAAAGTAGCATTACGGCAAAGTTCATTTCAGGGAGCTGTTTGTTATGTACAGAGTTTTGCTTGCGGGCGGCGGTACGGCAGGTCACGTTAACCCCGCGCTCGCTATTGCAGAGATAATCAAGGATAAATATCCCGATACTCAGTTCTGCTTTGCGGGAAACCCCGATAAGATAGAGGCGGAGCTGGTCAAAAAAGCAGGTTACAGATTTGAGCCCGTGAGGATAGAGGGCTTTCAAAGGCACATAAACCCTGCAAATATCAAGAGAAATTTCAAGGCAGTGGGCTACCTTATGAAGTCGGGAAGGACCTGCAAGAAGATAATCAGGGATTTCAAGCCCGACCTCGTTGTAGGCACAGGCGGATATGTATCGGGTCCTGTGGTGAGAGCCGCCGCAAAGATGGGCATAAAGACCGCGGTGCACGAGCAGAACGCTTTTGCAGGCGTTACCAACAAGCTGCTTGCAAAGCACGTTGACCTTGTTATGTTAAGCGTAAAGGAAGCGAAAAAGTACTTTGACAAGGCAAAGCAGGTCGTTGTGACGGGACTGCCTGTGAGAAAGGCTTTCAGCAGGATGTCAAAGCAGGAGGCAAGGAAAAAGCTCGGATTTGACGATGATACTGTATGCGTGCTTTCGACAGGAGGCAGCCTTGGCTCGCTGACGATAAACAGATATGTGGCAAAGCTGCTCAAATACTATCAGGACAATGATATCAAGGTAGACCATATACATTCCTACGGTACATATGCCGATTACAAGGACTATGTCAAAACGCTCGAAAATGACGGCGTAAAGGTCAAGGACGACCCGCACAGGATAGTTGACAGCTACATAAATATGCCTGTCGCTATGGCGGCGTGCGATCTGGTGATAACCAGGTGCGGTGCCTGCGCGCTTACCGAGATAGAGGCTATGGGCAGACCTGCGGTGATGATACCCTCGCCGATGGTGGCTGAAAATCATCAGTATTATAACGGACTTGTGCTGCAAAATGCAGGCGCGGGTATCGTTATTGAGGAAAAGGACCTCACGGAAGAAGGATTTATCAAGACGGTCATGGACTACATAAATGACCGCGCAAAGCTGGAGGAGTCGGCGAAGAATGCGGCAAAGCTGCATATAACCGACACGCGCGAAAGGATAATGCAGGCGCTTGACAAGCTGCTTGAGAAGTGAAGAAAAAACGAAGTTAACTGTTAAGAGGATCATTAAATGGCTAAAAAGAAAAAGAATATCGCTGACGGCTCGGGCGATATGGATCCCATTAAACTGCCCGACCAGAAAAAAATAAGAGCACTTAATACCGAAACGCGCCGCGGAAGCGCGATGAATCAGTATGCTGATTCGCTGTTTTCAAATGACAAGAGCAGAAAGCAGGGCTCTTTTGAAAGAGCTATCCAATACGAAGACCCCGGCAGAAACCTTACGCTTGTTCCCGATGACGAGGAAGAGGAAGAAGAGGATGATCTCACCGAGTTTGCTGCAAGGCAGATGCCAAAGGCAACAGGCCTTAACAGAGGCGTAAAGCTTGGCGGTCAGTATGTCAGGAAAAAGACTATTGTTAAGTGGTGCGTTATCGCCGTTGCTTTTCTGCTGGCGATGATGTTTGCATTCCCGCCGATAATATCTGATGATGTTGATGCAAGCAAGATGGATGATAGCTTTGATATCTTCAAGGATATGGGCACTACCGAGCTTAAAAAATACGCTTCGGAGCATTATGCTGTAAATGCAGATCTTGAGAAGTTCTTTACATCTGAAAAGTCGGATAACTACCGCGTGGCTGAACTTTCGTTCAAGGTCAGAAATCTCTCGCCGTTCAAGGTGGAGATACCAAAATTCGTTGTTTCAAAAGTCGATAGTCAGTACAGCAACAATATCGGCTATATTGAAACAGACCTTGATGAAAACGGCAAGGATATCCCGATCACAGTATCTGCTTTCAGTACAGAGAAAATAACGATAAGAGTTGTTATCAACACTGCCGAAATGACTGAAAAGGAACTCAACGAGGCAGTTTCATCAATGATAATCTCAACAAAGGGAATGAATAAAAAGGTATTTGGTATATCCATACCGTGTGTGCCGTATTTTATCTTCGTATCCAATAATATCTGGTTGAATCTGGACTGATAGCTTTCACCGGATATGCGTGCTTTGCATAAGATAAGTCAGACCTTATTTTTCAGGGAGTGACGCTTATGCAAAAGCTTGTTATAAGAGGAGAAAAACGTCTGTACGGTGAGATAGCTGTGCAGGGTGCAAAAAACAGCGCGCTTGCCCTGCTTGCAGGGTGTACGCTGTGCTCGGGCGAGGTCAGGCTTACAAACTGTCCTGCGCTGAGCGATGTTTTCGCGGCTTGCCGAATACTTAACCGCCTTGGGTGCAAAAGCAGATACAGCGGTCATACCGCGTATGTCAACGCACAAAGCCTGAGTGAATGTGCTGTCCCCGAGGATATGATGCGCGAGATGCGCTCGTCTATCGTTTTTCTTGGTGCGATACTGGGGAGAAAGGGACAGTGTGAACTATCCTTCCCCGGTGGGTGCGAGCTTGGACCGCGCCCGATAGATATGCATATTTCCGCGCTTGAACAAATGGGCGCAAGGATAAGTGAGGAGTACGGCGTGCTGTGCTGCGAGTGTCCGTATGGACTTCACGGCGCAAGGATAAGCCTTGGGTTTCCCTCTGTTGGCGCAACCGAGAATATAATGCTTGCCGCTGTGCTTGCAAAGGGCGAAACGGTGATACTCAACGCTGCAAGAGAGCCTGAGATAACCGATCTTGGCAGCTTTTTGAACTGCTGCGGCGCAAGGATCTCGGGTCATGGGACTTCGACTATCGTTATAAGCGGTGTGGAAAAGCTGCACGGCTGCGAGTACGAGGTTATGCCTGACAGGATAGCTGCGGCGACCTACATGGCGGCTGCGGCGGTCACGGGCGGAGAGCTTGATCTGAAAAACGCAAGGGCGCAGGATCTTGAAGCGGTAATACCCGTATTTGAGCAGATGGGCTGTGCGGTGTTTACTTACGATGAAAGGATATATATAAACAGCAAACGTCCGCTGAAGGCGGTAAAAACTATACGCACGATGCCGTACCCGGGGTTCCCCACGGACGCGCAGGCTGTTGTTATGGCGGCGCTTACAAAGGCAAAGGGCACGAGCGTTGTGGTGGAAAACATTTTTTGCAGCCGATATCGCCACGTTGATGAGTTGGTGAGAATGGGCGCAGATATCAAAACGGAAGGAAAAGTCGCAGTCGTTGAGGGAGTGAAAAGACTCTGCGGCGCAAGGGTGAGGGCGTGTGACCTGCGCGGAGGCGCGGCGCTCGTGCTTGCAGGGCTTGGTGCGCAGGGCGAAACAGAGGTCGAAAAGGTATGCTATATCGACCGCGGCTATGAGAATATAGAAATGTTTCTGCGCCAGGCAGGCGCGGATATAACCAGAATGACGGTTTAGGAAAGAGAAGCAAAGCAGGGAAAGGTAAAATGAAGGATGTTGTAAGATCTGCTCCCGCAAGGGACGCGGATAAGGGAAACAATAGAAGATCAGGTCACGAACAAGGCAGTATCGTGGGTTATTGCGCTATTGCCTTTGTTTTTGTGTCCTTGATAGTTCTGGTGCTTTGCCTTACGGTGTTTTTCAAGGTGAAAATGGTCGAGATAAACGGCGTGACGCTCTACCGCGATGACCAGATACTCGGCGTGGGCGGCATACTCAAGGACGAAAATCTCGTGCGCACGGATACCGCGCTGATCAAGAAAAGGCTTGAGGAGAACCTTGTTTTTATCGAGGAGGCAAAGGTCGAAAAGAAGTACCCGTCTACGCTCATAATCAGCGTTACAGAGGCTCAGAAGGCTGCGGATATAGTTGTGGACGACAAGGTGTGTGTGGTGTCGGCATCGGGCAGAGTGCTTGAAATGGGCAATGCCAGAACAACAGGCGGCATACCCGTTGTGAGAGGCTTTGAGCTGACCAGCAAAAAGGTCGGTGATAAGCTTGCGAGCAAGGACGAAAGCAAGCTGAAGATCTACAATGATCTTATGAAAAACATCAGCGCTATCAGCATGGATAAGATAACCGAGATAGACCTCAGCAGCCGTTCGGGAATAATCATGCTGTATGACGGCAGGATAACGCTGGAACTGGGAAGCTCGATGGATCTTGATTACAAGCTCAACTATTTCAAGTCGGTCATCGACAGCAAGCTGTCGGGAGATTTCAAGGGCAAGCTGGTCTATAACGGCTCTGACAGCGGTATTTCGGCGATACCCGAAGGTGCCGCCAAGAAGGACGACGCTAAAGATGATACGGCCTCTGCCGAAAAAGACAAGGATAAGGACAAGGATAAGGATAAGCAAACTGATGCAAATGCCGCAAATGCTGCAAACGATCAGGCGGCAGATGCCAATGCTAACGCAAATGCAAATGCTAATGCGGATACCAATGCAAACGCTAACGCCAATGCCGACCAGAACGGCAGCACGAATTACGGCTATATGCAGCAGCAGGATCAGGGCGGCACGGGATATGACTACGGCAACGGTGCCACCGATCAAAACTACGGCGGATATGATTATAATTACAACAATGGCGGTACCGGCTATGATTACGGCGGCGCTTACGGTAATTACGATTACAACAATTATAATAACGGCAGCTACGATTATAACGCCTACGGCAATTACGATTACAACAACTATAACTACGGCGGTTATGACTATAACAACGGCGCTGCAAATTACAATGCCAACGGCACATATGACTATAACTACAACACCGGAGGCTACGGATACTGATACTGCGGAATTTGTTGAGTGTGTACAATTTTAGTGGAAAAATTGTTTGATTAATTGTTTTTTAATAGAATTTTTAAACCAATGTCAATAAAGCACTTTACATTTGCAAAAATATGTGATAATATAGTACTATCTAATAATGTGCAGACTGGGCGTATTGTGTCAAAGCGGCACAGTTTATACACTTTGGAATGTGAATAATTACAGATAAACATAATATAGGAGGATAAGGAATATGGGTTACGAAATCGTAGACGAGCCGGTAGCAGGCGCAAAGATAAAGGTCATCGGTGTCGGCGGCGGCGGCGGAAACGCTCTTAACGGCATTATCGCACAGGGTATCAAGGGTAATGTTGAGTATATCGCTGTTAATACAGATGCACAGGCTCTTAAAAAGTTTGATGCGGAAAATACTATCCAGATAGGCAGAAAGCTCACAAAGGGTCTTGGCGCAGGCGCAAAGCCTGAGATCGGTGAGTCCTCGGCACAGGAGAGCAAGGACGAGATCGCTGAAAAGATCAAGGACGCTGATATGGTGTTCATCACCGCAGGTATGGGCGGCGGCACAGGTACAGGTGCGGCTCCTGTTATCGCGGAGATCGCAAGAGAGCTCAACAAGCTCACCATCGGTGTTGTTACAAAGCCTTTCAAGTTCGAGGGCATCAAGAAGATGGACAGAGCTGAAAAGGGTATCGAGGCTCTCAAGAAGAACGTTGACGCTCTTATCGTTATCCCTAACCAGAATCTTATAGATACTGAAATGAAGAATCTGACGATGGCACAGGCTTACGCTATCTCTGATAACGTACTCAAGACCGATGTTATCGCTATCGCAGAGATCATTACAAGACATGACGAGATCAACGTTGACTTTGCCGATGTTACAACTATCCTCACCAATGCAGGACAGGCACACATCGCTATCGGTCACGGCGAGGGCAAGGACAAGGTACAGGATATCCTCAATCAGGTCGTTACATCAAGTCTGCTTGAAACATCTATCGCAGGTGCAAGAAGACTTATCGTTAACGTTACTATGTCGCCTGATCTCACCGTTCTTGATATGGCAGAGCTTACAGAGGCGATCTCCAATGCGGCTGACGACGGCGCTGATATCATCTTCGGTAACGGTACTGACGAGAACGCAAAGGATACTATGGACGTAACTGTTATCGCTGCTGATTTCACAGATAATGCAGAGCCAGCACCTGCAAAGCCTGCAAATCCTTTCGCAAAGTTCGCTCCGAAGGCTGCGGAGGAGGAGAAGAAGGCAGACGCAAAGGCTGACGCAGAGGCTATGCAGAAGGCCGGCGTGAAGGCTGCTGACAACCCGAATTACTATGACGATATCTTCAATATCTTCAAGAAGTAATTGAAAAAGCAAATAATATAATTACGATGAGGCAAATCAGTAATGGTTTGCCTTATCTAAACTTTATGCACAAACTATAGATAGTCCTTTGCGAGCCGTGGCGGAACTATATATAGAAATTGACAGAAAATCATTTGTTTTACGAAACTTTTTATTGAAAAACACTTGAATTTTCGTGAATGTTTTGGTATAATGGATATAAGGTCGTTATGGCACGCTGTATCGGTGAAGGACAGGAAAGATGTCCGAAAAAAATCCCCGAAAATGTTAGCCTTTGAGGGCGGCTTTTGACATAAATATTTAATGATTATTGTATTTTGGAGGGAAATATTATGGCAAGCAATGGATTTTTGAGAACGGTTAGAGTTGGTGGATTTGATAAGCAGGACGTTCTTGCTTACGTTGACGACCTTACCTCAAAGATTTATACCCTTGAGGCACAGGTAAATGACCAGAATGAGACCATCGAAAGACTTGAAAAATCAGCAGGCAGCGCTCAGAAGCAGGATTTTGAGGGCAAGAAGGAACTCGAGAAGAAGGTCGAGGATGCTAAAAATAAGGTAGCAGAGCTTATGGCTTCTACCGATACTATGAAGGTTAGGATAGCTGACTACGAGCAGCAGATCGGCGAAAAGGATGCCGAGATAGAAAGACAGAAGAACGAGATCGAAGAGCTGAAGGAAAAGCTTGAGCAGGCTGAAAAGAATGCAAGCAGCGGCGGCAACAACAACGCGGCTCTTGAGCTGGGCAACGTATTTATCGAGGCTCAGAATACTGCTAACAAGCTTGTTTCAGAGGCTAAGGCTAATGCCAAGGCTATGGAGGAAGAGGCTCAGAACCTTCAGAACCAGATCCTTGACGATGCTAACTCACAGGCTGAAAAGCTCGTTACATCTGCACAGGCTGAGGCTGACGCTACACTCACAAACGCTAAGCAGAACGCTGCTAATATGGTAGCTCAGGCAAAGGCAGAGGCTGAACAGACCACATCTACCGCAAATGCAGAGGCTGAAAGAGTCAGAAGTGAAGCTAACGCAGAGGCACAGAAGGTTACAAGTGAGGCTAACGCAGAAGCACAGAGAGTTACAACAGAGGCTCGTATGCAGGCTGATAAGACCATCAAGGATGCACAGCAGAGCGCTGTTACCATCAAGGCACAGTCCGCTGATATCAGAAAGAACGTTAAGGAGCAGTTCACTGCACTCAGCGATAACGTTCAGAAGCTCGTTACTACACTTAATGACCTGTACGGAACAAGCATCGGTTCTGTAAACAATGCAAGAGATCTTATCGATGACGGTCTTGCACTTGTTGAGGATCAGCCGGAGGCATAAGGGCTATGCCTGATTTTGCAAGAGTTGATTCGTCAGAACTTAAAGCCAGAAGCGCAGAGTTTCGCTGCGGCGATAAGATACTGCTGACAGGATATGTGTACACCGCGAGAGATGCTGCGCATAAACGCTTTGCTGCGCTGCTCGATGAGGGCAAGGAACTTCCTATACCTTTGAAAGACGCGGTGATATACTACGCAGGTCCTACACCTGCGCCGCAAGGCAGACCGATAGGTTCGTGCGGTCCGACAACATCGGGACGTATGGATAGGTTTGCGCCGAGATTGCTTGATCTCGGACTTGGCGGTATGATAGGAAAAGGCGAAAGGTCGCAGGAGGTCGTTGACGCTATCGTGCGCAACAAAGCGATCTATCTGTGTGCGATCGGCGGTGCTGGCGCGCTTGCGTGCAACTGCATCAAGTCCTGCGAGGTCGTTGCTTTTGATGATCTTGGCTGCGAATCGGTGAAAAAGCTCTATGTGGAGGATTTTCCGCTGATAGTTGCCGATGACTGTGAGGGCAATGACATATTCAAAAGCGGCAGGAAAGAATTCTGTACGCTGTGATATGATAATACGGCAGTCGCATCAGATCGGTGCGGCTGCTTTTTTTGTTCGTCAAAATGACAATAATTGCGCGCCCAAATGTGTAAGTTGTTACAAATATTTTTATTTGTAAATTTTATTTTAACGTTTCCCTTGACTTTCGATATTGGAAATGGTATCATATATGTACATTGGTGTATGGGGCGGTTTTGATATGGATAGTGCGCTTTCGGATTATAAGTCGATGAGCGATGAACAGCTTGTGCGCAGCGCGAAAAATGATAAAAAAGCCGTGTCGGAACTGATCGTCAGATATCTTCGGACCGTGCATTTTCTTGCGGGAAGATATTCTGCGGGCATCTATGAGGATCTGGTCCAGGAAGGGTTTATGGGGCTGCTGAAGGCGGTCAATACTTACAGACCCGATGAAAATGTCAAGTTCTCAACATACGCAAATGTGTGCGTCAAAAACAGGATCATCAGTTCTCTGAAAAGAAACAGCCTGATAAACGGTGAAGAGTTCACAGAGGAGATAGTGCAGTCGATGTTTGAAAACCAGATGGCTGCGGATCCCGAAAAGATCGTTATAGAAAACGAGAGTATGGACGAGGTCTATAAAAAGATCACTTCGGCTCTTTCGGAGCAGGAGTGGAGGGTATTTCAATTATTTTTAACCGGAATGGCATATAATCAAATGGCATTAAATCTTGGCGTTAGTGTTAAGTCGATAGACAATGCGATGCAAAGGGTAAGGCGAAAATTGAAATCCGTGCTGAAATAAGTGAGAAAGATACGCAGGTATCTTTTATATAGCCGAATAGCTTAATTGCAGAGCGTTGTTTATCAAAGGTGTCGGTGCAAGTCCGACGAGGCAAAATTTTTTTAATCGAGGTATAGTATTATGTACGAGGACAAGACATTAGTATGCAAGGACTGCGGTAACGAGTTCGTATTCACAGCAGGCGAGCAGGAGTTCTACGCTGAAAAGGGCTTCACAAACGAGCCGCAGAGATGCAAGGCTTGCAGAGATGCAAGAAAGCAGGCAAGCAAGGCTGACAGACAGACCTACACAGCTACATGCGCAGCATGCGGCGGAGAGGCTGTTATTCCTTTCAAGCCAAGAGAGGACAGACCTGTTTATTGCAGTGAGTGCTTCGCTAAGATGAAAGAGGAGCAGTAATACTAATATCAAAAGTAAAAGAGCCGCCAATGTGACGGCTCTTTTTTATGTTACATTTCGTTTAGTACAGGCGGGAGAGCGCAAGCAGCTTGTTTGCAGTCTGCGTGTCAGCACCGCCTCTGAGCATTCCCTGTGCTGCGGTGCGAAGCTTTGCGGCGCGGTCTTGCAGATAGCGCTTTTCTTCATCGGTCCTGCCCTTGACAAAGCCGTAGTGCAGATATTCATCGCTGCACTCGTAACCGGGCTCGGCAAATGTGACCTGCATTACAGAGTACACAAATCGTCCCGAAACGCAGGCGCTTTCGCAAAGCACGCTGTATCCGCTTTCGTAAAGCCTTTTGCGCAGTATGTCGGGCTTGGTCATCGGCTGAAGGACAAGGTTTATGCCCTCCTTTAGCCAGTCGCATCGGGTGACTATCTGCGCGATAAGCTCGCCGCCCATTCCCGCAACGACAACATCGGTGATGTCGCCTTTCTCAACGCTGTCAAGCCCGTCTGAAAGAACGGCGGTTATTTTATCCGACAGACAGCGCTCTTTTATATGCGCGATAGCTGAATTCAGCGGTCCCTGCGCTACATCACAGGCAAATGCTTTTTTGCACAGACCGTTTTCTATCATATAACAGGGCAGATACCCGTGATCTGTCCCGACATCGCAAAGCACGTCGCCTTTACAAAGACGCGCGCAGGCAAGCAGTCTTGCGTCCATATATGCACCTCAAAAAATACCGCCGTAACGCATATTACGGCGGCTCGTTTTTTTACTTGGATAAATGCGCGTTGATCTTTTTGACCATATCATCAGCGTTCACACCGTGTACCTCGCACGCCTCTTCAAGAGTTTCGCCTCTTGCAGACGGGCAGTAAAGACAGTGCATACCCATTTCTGTAAAGTATGGAGCAACGCTTTCGTCATAGTCCATAATATCGCCGATTATCGTATCCTTTGTAACTTCAAAAGCCATTTTTATTACCTCCTTGACTGGTATGATTATAGTATACAATAAAAGTATGAATAATTCAAGTATTTTTGAAATGGAATAATCAGGCGGGATATGTACACAATATGTTAGAAAAAAGATCGAAAGGCGAGAGGTATGCGACCTGATTATTCTAAGACGACGCTTTTGCGTGCAAATATAAACGATTCGCTTGATGAACTGCGGCGGCTGTGCGGCGATACTGCCGACCTCAATGTTATGGAGGTGACGGTATGCTCGGTAAAATGCGCGGTAGTGACGATAGAGGGGCTTGTTTCGACCTCGGCGATGGCTGACCTTGTTTTTCAGCCGCTGATGGAATTGAAATTCTGCACCGAGCCGCGTGAGATATTTGATTTTCTCACGCAGAAAAGTCTGCTTTCTACCCAGCGCCAGACGGTGAACAGCTATGCCGAGCTTGTGAGATTTTTGTTTTCGGGATTCTGCGCGGTGCTTATCGACGGGTTTACAAAGGCGGTCGTGTTCGGCGTACAGGGCTTTGAAAAGCGCAGCATCACTACTCCCGACAGCGAGCAGACAGTCCGCGGCGCGCAGGACAGCTTTAACGAGATAATAAGAAACAATCTTGCGCTTGTGCGGCTGCGAATGAAAACTCCGCAGCTTCGGTTTGAGATGCTGCAATGCGGAAAGCTGTCGCAGACGGACGTTTGCATAATGTACCTTGCAGACCGCGCCGATGCAAAAATGGTGCAGCAGGTGCGCACTCGGCTGAAAGAGATAAAGCTTGATACGGTGCTTTCAAGCGGTTATGTTGAGCCGTTTGTTGACAAGGCGTACCGAAAGTCGTTCTTTTCATCGGTGATGACGACGCAGCGCCCCGATATGACCTGCCTGCGATTGAACGAGGGCAGGATATGCGTGCTTGTTGACGGCTCGCCGTTCTGTCTTGTTTGTCCGTCGCTGTTCATCGACAGCTTTCAGACGATGGACGATTACTGCACGAAGCCGTACTATGCGACCTTCATTCGCTGGCTGAAATACTTTGCGTTCCTGCTGGCAGTCGGGCTGCCGGGGCTTTATCTTGCGCTGGTGATGTTTCACCCCGAGGCGTTCACGCTAAAGCTGCTGCTTAATCTGTACGTTTCGGAGGAGGCAACGCCGTTTCCGCTTGCGGTGGAGATGACGCTGCTGGTCATAATGTTTGAGATAATGCGCGAGGCGGGAATACGTCTGCCAAAATCGGTAGGCGGTGCGGTTTCGATAGTCGGCGGACTGATAGTGGGCGATGCGGCGGTAAAAAGCGGACTTATCTCGGTGCCGCTGCTGATAGTTGTGGGTATAACCGCGACCTCTGCATTTGTCATTCCGCAGCTTGACCAGCAGATATCTGTACTGCGGCTGGTCTTCATACTTGCAGGCAGTACGGCAGGTCTTTTCGGGATAGCGGTCTGCTCGGTGCTGTTTACGGCAAACGTCTGCGCGATGAACGAGATGTCGGTATCCTATCTGGCGCCTGTTCTGCCATTTGATAAGGCGCGTGCGGGCAGCGCACTTTTCAGGCGCAGCTTTTACACTTATGCTGCAAAACAAGAAACTGTGGGGGATAACTGTGAAACAAATAATGAATAACACGCTTTCGCCCTTGCAGCTTGCGGTGTTAATGCTGTGTGCGCGTTGTTTTTCGATGATGACGTATTTCCCTTTCACAGGGAGCAATGCGCTTTTATTTATGATAGCGATAGCAATATCGGCCGCACTTCAGGGGATACTGCTGATACCTGCGGCAGTGCTTTGCTCAAGGCGGGATAAGGGACTGTGCGAGATAGCGTTTTGCACAAGCAGGGCGCTCGGTCTGCTTGTGAGCGGCGCTTTCCTTTTGTACTTCATATGGGATATTTTTATCACGACAGGCACGTTTGCGTACTTTATGGACAGCTATTTTTCAAACCAGATCGCAAGGCTGCCTGCGGTGATCTGTGCAGGCGGTGCAGCGCTGTACCTTGGCGGTATGAGCAGCTCGGTGCTTGGAAAGTGCGCGGGGATATTTTTCTGCATTTTTGCATTCTTTGCAGGCATACTTGTTTTGAGCGCGATAACATATCCCGATACTGCGAATTTTCATCTTGCGCAGCGTGATATACCAAATGCGCTGGCAAACGATATCAAGGGTGAGTTTATCCGCAATCGCGAGCTGGTGATGCTTGTATTCCTGCTGGGAGATGTCAAGGGGTCAAAGCCGAAGTCGGTGTTTTGCTATCTGGCTTTGAAGCTGGTGATACTTGAGGTGCTGCTTGGGTTCGCAGCCCTCGTGCTTGGTGAGTTTGCACTTGCAACAGATACGCCGTTTTTCTATCTCTCCTGCCTGTCCAACTCGTCCGTTGTAGAGCGCTATGACGCGGGATTTATGTCGGTGTGGACTGTGCTTGCGGTCGTTCGGCTTGCGGCGGTGCTGCATTGCTGTGCAAGGTGCGTGCGGCTGCTCACGGGCGGCAGGGCAAAGGGCGCGGCTGTGTATGCGGTGCAGATCATACCTGCGGCAGCAACGCTGTACCTTTTGTCAAAGCGCCGCTGGAAAGGGCTTGCGTATCTGAATGAAAGCCCGTGGCTGCTGGTGTGTGCGGTCGGTTTGATCCCGCTTGCGGTGATGCTTGTTAAAAAGAGGAGGGGAAAGGTTGAAGATTAGCAGGTTTGGTGTGCATATGGCGCTGTTCTGCGCGGCGGTAGCTGCGATCGTTATCTTTTCGGGACACGATCATACAGTCGAGATACAGAACAGACTGCTTTGCCACGCGCTCGGCATAGATCATTCGGACGGCAGATTTGAAGTGAGCGCGCAGGTGTTCAAGCCCTCGGGAACAGGCTCTGACACGCCTGTTGACATCACGAAGAGCAACATCGAGATAGTCAGCGGCAGCGGAAAAACAGTCAGCGAGGCTTTGGAAATGTGCGAAAACACGCGCGGAAAGGAGATCTTTCTGGGGCATTTGCAGCTTATCTGTCTGGGTAAAAGCGTGGATCTTTCAAAACCGCAGGAGCTGTTTGAATTTTGCCTTAAAGATAAAAGTGTTTATCTCGGCGTTGATATCTGCCAAAGTGACACAACGGCAAAGGAGCTTATGAAGGTCGAACTGTCCAACGATATGCTTGCGACGGAAAACTATGTAGAGGTGATCGAAAGAAATGCCGAAAAGTCGCGTACTGTCCGATGCCGCCTGCTTGATCTGCTGAGCAGCGCGTCGGGTGAACAATGCGTGGCGATACCCGTTCTTACGGTAGTTCAGCCCTCACAGGAGGATAAAGAGCTGACCGAGCCTGTACTTTCGGTGAAAAATACGGCTCTGATAACAGGGGGCAAAGCGGCGGATGTGCAGCTTGACCCCGATAACTCGGCGGCACTGTTTTTGCTCCGCGACAGCAGCAAGGAGGCTGATATGGTACTGCGTGACGGCGGCGAGGCGTTCAGCGTAAGTATCAGCAAAAAACGATGCAGTGCCAAGATCATGCAGGGCAGCGGCGGGCTGCTTTATAAGGCGAAACTGACGGTGGTTGTTCATAGAATGAAGGACGCAGCCAATGTTGAAGAACCTCAGAAGATAAGTGAATTGGTCACGCAGGAGCTGACAAAGCAGTTCGGCAGCATTTTCAAAACTTGTGTGAACGAGCAGGCGGCGGATGCTTTCGGCATCAGAAAGAGGCTTCGCCAAAGCTACCCAAAGACATTTCTTGAATATGAGCAGGAGATCGGAAGCTTGTATAAAACGGCGCAGGGAAGGCTTGAAATAGAATGCCTTGTGGAGTAGACGGTTCGGCTGGATCGTCTATTTTTAGTTTACAAATTGTTTAAAAAGAAATTTGCATAAAGCTGTTGACAAACCCTGATATGCGTGATATAATAATTAGGCACTCTCCGAGAGGGGACAACATCAAACAAGCTGATGTGGTGCTACAGTATCTTGAAAATTGAACAATAAACGAAACGAAACCCTTGGAAATACTTTGAGTATATCGAAGTACGAAGAAGTCAAGCAGAAGACGGAAAAAGATCTGCACGCACAGCGAATTAAAGATGAGCTGAAAAGGGATCACAAAATCCGCAAGGATTTATGATACAACTTAATTAAGAGTTTGATCCTGGCTCAGGACGAA
>Ga0256404_1005692_pt1 | contig 21678 bp, 25 predicted proteins | sample RumenRJG_01DNA_FD_185990 | JGI IMG/M metagenome (GOLD analysis project Ga0256404, IMG submission 185990) | Bovine rumen microbial communities from Lethbridge, Alberta, Canada - RJG_01 | ecosystem: Host-associated > Mammals > Digestive system > Stomach > Rumen | place: Canada: Alberta | collected...
TCCAGACAAGTGAATATTGTACCCTTAGGATAATTTCTATCCACCCGCTCTTGCGAGCGGGAATCTCGGCTTATATCATGGGCTTATATCAGAGGATTTCTATCCACCCGCTCTTGCGAGCGGGAATAAGATCTAATATTTGATACGGAATATAATCCATTTCTATCCACCCGCTCTTGCGAGCGGGAATTCAACTACTTACGGCAGAACTGATACAACAAATTTCTATCCACCCGCTCTTGCGAGCGGGAATTTTTCTGACATCGGACGGCTCGGTCTGGGTTATTTCTATCCACCCGCTCTTGCGAGCGGGAATCGTTAAAGCGAACAAACGTTCGAATGATGTTCGATTTCTATCCACCCGCTCTTGCGAGCGGGAATAGCAGATTTATATAAAATTTCAGTCTTTTTCAGATATGAACTTGTACAAATCCGCCAAATTACAAGTACACTACTTAATAGATATGACTAGTTTTGAAAAAAAAATGCATAAATTAAAGATAAATTAATTGTACATCATTAACAATTACTATCCTGTTTGGCATGTTCAAATGACGTTTATAGAATGATTGCCCCTGGATCACTCAACTCTACGACTTCCTTTTTACCAATAGTACATACATCATATTTTGTATATTTTCCAAGTTTATAAATCCTTACAGAATCAACTTGTTTGTCGATAACAGCTTCCAGCTGTATCTTCAGTTCCGTCATCTTTACCGAATCGATATTCAATTCAAAAACTGAATCCTGCACCCTCTGTCCATATGATTTACAAACATTCGCAACCTTCTGCAATCTTCTACCATTGTCAAGAGTTGTATCAATGTCATAGGTTAATAGATATAACAAATGCATTCATCTCCAATCTGTAAATGGAGGATATTCAGGGATATCCCCTCGTAGATACTGCCCCAATAATTGAGCTTGCAGAAATGGAAGAACCTTGATAGGAACCTCTTTTCCCCATAATTTATAAAAGACCTTTTCCTCTTTATATTTTTCCCAATCTGAAAGTATCTTCTTCTTTCCGTCCGTAGTCAGCGAAAAAGTACCTCCGGCTTCTTCGAAATCATTTGCAGAAATTTTCTTTAGATTAATCGATTTAATAACGTATGCATCAACAACTGGTGATCGAAATTCCTCAACAAGATCACAGGCGAGTGAAGCTCTCCCAGGATGAATCTCATGCAAATACCCTAAATATGGATCCAGTCCATATGCACTTATTGCCGTAACACATGTTGTAGTCTCTATTGTATAGAGAAAAGACAATAATGAATTAAAGCGATTTTTGGGAGGTCTCCTAGTTCTTTCTACGAACCTCAATTCTTCACAGCAGCCATCAAGCAACTTATCAAATACCGAAAAATATTGGGCAGCACACTCTCCTTCTATTCCTCTAATCTGTTCTACCGAATTACTATCCATCAAAGAATTAATTTCAGACGCCAGATACGATCTGATCTTATCTATGCCCGGATACCTAGACCTATATTTTGACAACAAAGCCATTTGATTTATTGTTTTGCCAAGCACTATATTTTTTGCTATACAAATCTTAATCCGACTACGGAAAGCCTCATACTGTTTCATACGAAGAGTGACATTTCCAACCTCACTACCATCAAATGTTCCCAAAAATTTACCATTGGGAGAAATGTATGAAATTCTAATTTTTGCTCTATTGCAAGAAGCAATAAGATAAGCAGATATTGTAACATTGGAAATAATGATGATCTGTGATAACGCCACGAGTGGAATCCTCGTGATAATCTTTCTATCCTTTCCTATCTCAACGGAATCATGGTCTACATTGAGATACAGTCCATCCGTCATTATATAAAGTACTTTACCCACTACTATCATTCTTGCACCCCATATCCCATAATTTCTTCATATAGGTGTCCACAGCAAACTTTTTAGGAGAACAAATATCAAAAAGGGCACATTTCTCACATCTTCGCTGGTATTGAACTGGGAAAATATGATCCACCCCTTTTCCAGAATATAATTGATTCAAAGAATGCCGGATGGATGTTATTATTGCGGCTGTGTTTTGCCGAAGATTGTCAGAAATCTCAATATCCATCCTTTCCCTGGAATCGACATAGTAAATCACTCCATGATGTATTGGGATACCATACATTTCCTCCAAGCAAAACACCTGGCCACATAGCTGCTGTTCAAACTCTTTCTCTTGCCGTTTCTTTCCGTGTTTGAATTCAACTGGCTTAATCGCATATTTACCCTGTAAGAAATCAACAAAGGCTCCATTTTCCAGATTCTCATCAAACTCAACGTTGTCGCAAAATCCGTAGATTTTATATTGCTCACTTGATACATATAACCTAGAGACCGTAATATGCGGTCCCCTTCTGGTTATATGGCGTTCATCCACCACCCTATGCTCGTATCTGCCTTCAACCATATCCGCAGACCTGATATTCATGCCTTCTACATAACGGAGGTAGAATCTTCTTTTGCAATATGAATACTCACTGATCCAAGAGATGGCTATTTCATTAAGTTCTTCTTCCATTGGATTTACTGAATCATCAGATCCTTCAAGCTTAAATTACTTATCTCATCCTTTCCCCATGTTACTTCGTCATAGGGATTATCTTTTATTCCTAATTCAATTCCGGCAGGTAGATCTGATACATCCAGGAAGACATCATAGTCTGTATAAGACCTTGGAATATCGATACCTTCCTTCTTAGAAATGTGGAGCAGATTAAATAGTTTGTGTGCACCGCAACAACCAAGCATAGCTTCTTTTTCTCTCTCATCTGGGTCATTGTTCAAATCAGATACTCCGACGTGTTTAAAAATGATAAGTGGTGAAACGACATTCATGCCTGTTTTTGAAGATGACATATCATTATTGTACATTTGAAGAAGAGCTTCAAACAGAACATTCAAATCTTCTTTGGAAAATCCATTCTTTCTTGCCAGATTTGCGCTAACAGTTCCTTTCACAATATAAAGTCCATAAGGGATAAACTGTTTGGTACCCATAGTACGTTTTTTGTCAGAGCTCATCTTGGCATCTGCCTTGTCGAATTCATCGAGAGTGTCAAAATTCCCTTCCGTATAATACATTCTAGTTACGGTAATATTTTGTGGATCAATAGGATCTACTGATTTAGCAAATGCGATCTGAACAGTTCCTCTGATCTGGCCAGCGTTCCTTCCGGTAGATAAAACCCCACCAAAGGTCCGTCCATCCCAGTACTTCTGACAGAAAGCCTCTGCCGGAGAGATATTATTTCCCTTCTTCTTTTCTTCATCAGAACGAAGACATGCATCAAGTATTTCTCTATTCATAGACGTACCATTCTTGGCAAAAATATCCATTCCTGACTTTCCGCCATAAGCATCTATAACATAATTTCTAATCCTTCTTTTAATTGCCGCATCCGTAATGTATCCATATCCGGTATCAGGGTCCTGCCGTGGAAGATTACCCATATCCGGGTCTCCATTTGGATTGCAATTCTCAGCTTCAACCAATAACATGAACTCATAACGATTCTTCAGGTCCATAATTTAGTCCTCCTTCATTTCTTTCTTCTCTAACTCTGTATCCACCTTGTTATTTTTCTTATAAAAAGCTTGCTTTTGCTGAGCAAATCCAAGATCAAAAGCCCCCTGCTCTTTTACAGAAAGCCTTTCCGGGAAATATATTCCAATCTTTTCTGAAATATCACCAAAATTCTTTTCAAAAACTGATTTATAATCTATCAGACGATCTTCATAAACCTTAATATAATCGTTCAATATTGAGAATGCTTTTGCTGGACTCTTCTTTGCTTGCTTATAAAATCTTGACGATAGTGTCCGGTTCACTTTTTTCCCGGATTGTTTCAAGGACTCCTCTTGCAGCTTATCAATCACAGCAAGCCATCTGCCGCATTGATAACCGACGCTGACATTATCTGGTGTAATTTCCCTTTCCATTTGATAACCTCCACTTCTTAATAAAAATATTTTCTCTAATTCCAATATACAACCGGCATTTTCTTCACTAATATGTTTGTCTAGCGAAATACTGGCATCTGGATTAAAACAAATGTATTTGGTATATTGCTCTGTTGCTATTCTGAAAAAACGTTCTGGTATCTGAGCTCCTGTATATACCGCTTTAAGCAGCTGGTATTTTTCCTTGTGAAACATCGAATACTTTCCGTCTTTTCCTCCATCTTTACTGTTTAATTTTAAGGCATAAAGAATTTCGTAAATATTTTTTATTTTTTTATCATAATATTTATATTCCTTGGCATCTGAATCATAAAATGACATCGTTAACAAGCTGTCTTCATACCATTCTATCAAGTGTTGATTTAAGGACTGATACGTGTCGCTATACTCATTTTCAAAAAGCATTCTGCCCTTGCTTGGAAATGATATACCAACAATGTGATATTTATAATCTGTCTGATTAAGTGTCAAAGGTTCATAACCACTTTTTACAGCTAATAAAAGATCCCCATAATCTTCACCTCTCCTCTTTGCCTGAAGCATTTTTTTACTTATTGCAAGCGAGGGATCCTTTGATGATTTTTTCTTATCCTCCCATTTTTGCCATCTGCTAACTGTCTTCTTTATCACGTCATCCTGAATTTCTGAATCATACCACCAGCATATACCAAAATCTGGATTGTATTGATCGGCCTCATTCAATATGTAATCCAAGCCGCTCATGATGATATTAGCTTCTTCCTCACTCATGGGACAATCTATTTGTGCTCCAAACGACTTGGAAGCTGCTTTCGGTAAATCACCGGGGCCTCGCAAGGAGCTTGCAAAGATCGGAACCCCTGAACCAGCCTTTCCACCTTTCCACATAGGAAATGTCCCTGTTATTGGTGATATTTGCTTACCGGTAACTGCAGAATAATATCCTCTAGGTTGATTATCCTTCTCAATCGAAAGTCCTGCCATCTTCTGATAATAATCAATACATGAAGGATCTGTCTCAACATTCCTGATTCCTACTCGAAATGACAGTATATCAGTAGACAATTTTACTGATTCATCTTGTAACCCCATAAGGATGTTATCTCGAAACTCTTTATTGGAGTCGTATCTTTCCAAAAATAGGGTTATCGGCTTTAATAGCTCAATCCCAGCTTCACTTCCCATCTTTACTTGATTGACGTAGTTTTGATGCTTCGCAGTATATTTTTCATCCTTATCTTTAGATAAACCAGGTCCATACAGAACTACCAACGCATAATCAGCCAAAAACTGTGCTGAATAATTGCCTGTGAACCCCTTTAATTTGAATGGTTTATCAGGACATAGGGTAGTTTTTCCATCTGTGCAAAGTTCTATTCTTTGAAAATTTCCCAACTCATCCAAGACAATATGAGCTTTAACTACTTTCTTCCTGAATCCAGGAGTAGGCTTCAATCCAAAATTTAATGCCATATCGTAAATCGACTTGTACATTACTCCTCCTTCCGTCTGAAAACTTCCATGCTGTCATATTCCGGTATCTTAACGATACCGTTAATCATGTATGCATGAAAATATGACGGAGCATAGGAATCAAGATTTTTTTCTGATTTCTTGCTGGAAGTAACAATTGGGAAATGACTGTGCTGATCAAATATGTCATAAAGCATTATTCCTAAATCCCTACTTTCTTGAATAGGCTGTTTCGTTTCATCTGGTTCATCGAAAAAGCACATATACTCTTTTGATCCAAAATATGGCTGATAAAAACACTTTCCTCTTTTCAGACGTTTTTCAAATTCACCATAAAACTTTTTCTCTGCATTCGGATTCTTCCGTTTGTATTCATCTGTAGGAATGACAATTGCACGTACTCGATAATAAACATCTTTCAGTAGATAGGAGTGTCTCTGTGTCCTCAGATTATCACAATCTATGGACTCCAGATTTTTTTTAACGTCTGCTTTCTCCTTCACTTCATTACGCATAAACGTAATGGTATTGATTGGTTTTATAACTTCAATCGATGTTACCTGATATCTGAACTCAACCGGCTTACAAAGTATTGCCTCTAATATTCCCCGAATTGCTGATGGTGTAGGAACATCATAAGTGCTTCTCTCTACCTTTGCTTCAGTTCTAGTAAATAGTGCAAAGTCGCCCCATAGATCTATAACGATTTCCTGATTTCCCTTTTCATCTGTAACTATCAAAACACAAACCCTCCTTCTCTCTCTTCTCTAATAAGTCCCTTCTTCTGATCATAAATCGAAAGTTCTTCTACAATGTACCAGTTGATCTCTACATACCCGTCTGTATCACTTTTCTTTGCTAACAAACGTTTACAATGTCTGTCTAAATATTCCCGTAAATTCTTGTTACCATATAAGCGAACGGTCATATGGCTAGCTGCTTTCATTACCTTTTTGCTGATACAAAAATTATGAGAAGAAAGGACAGTATAGAGATCTTCAAATTCTGTTCTTTTGTACGGAACTATAATATTCAGTTCATCCTTATCCTCTATCAGTTTATATTTTTCAGATAATTTATGTGTGTCTAATTCCTCAACCGCCTCTACAATTTCATTCTTATCAGCATTCTCTTCCGCATCACCGGAATAGATTTCCCTATAATACTCACCGATTAGATGTAAATCATTTATATTCAGACCATGCTGTTGAATAACGTTCCTTGTCACATAGCTTTCGTTTCTGTAGACAGTCCCTGGATATGCATTATCATCCAGAACAAAAACATGAAATTCTCCAATGGATTTTCCATTCCTATTGATACGTCCTGCAGTCTGTATAACAGATGGAAGTGGTGCACATTCTCTCATACCTGAAGGAAAATCAAGATCTACTCCAGCTTCAATACACTGTGTTGCAGAGACATAGCAGTCGAGTCCATGAGCGATCCGTTCTTTGATTTCCAGAATTGTATCGGACTTATGCTCCGAACATAAAGCTGATGACAAAAGGAAGCAATCTTTCTCATCATATCGTTCTTTCAATTTTTCAAACATCTTAAGAGCTTTACCGGTCGTGTTAAAAACAAAAAGTTGCTGATTGGTATCAAAAAAATCTACTAATTCTTCATAAGTCTCTGGTGACTTGACAGCTGTTGAAATAGCTAATCTTCGAATTTCTCCATACCTCTTATACATCTCATTACAATCCGGCAAAATCTCTTTGTAATGTAAATCTTTCAGGCTTTTTCTAAGTTTGTAATCCGGCTGTGTAGCAGTTGAAAGGAGAACTGTTGTGTTAAAATAAACAGGCAATGCTTCCAACGATTTCATAGTAACATCTAAAAGATAAGAGGGAAGTGTCTGAGCCTCGTCGAATACAATGACAGCATCAGTGATATTATGTAATTTTCTCTCTTTAGATGCTTGTCCTCCGCATAAAGTTTCAAAAAAACTGACAGATGTTGTCACGATGATCGGATAATCCCATCTATCTGCATATAACTTTATCTCATCAGAAATATCTGTCTGACTATCTTGTTCAATACAGTTTTCATCTCCAAATATCTCCTGATACTCAGATGCATTCTGCTCAATAATTGATAGATACGGCAATACGACAAAGATCCGCTTTTGATTGTTTCTTTTAGCCTGCTCCAATGCAAATTTTATCAATGCATGCGTTTTACCGGTTCCGGTAGGGGCAGTTAGAGTATATAATCCCACAGGCAGCTCCCTACCTGCCTTTTCACATTGCCTATATACATGATTTCTTAAGCTGTTCAGACCCGAATTGTTCTTTCCGAACCCCCTCTTATCCCTGTAATCTTCCAGTTGCTTTATCAGTCGATCCGGATTAAGAACCCTCTCAGCCTTATATACTGAATAATCCTCTGAATCATAGAATGCCGCAGTTGAAGAATAATCCGCATCCACAAGACAGGAAAATATCATCCGTTCATAAAGCATTTTTGCCTCATTTGACATGTTCTCCGAATTTGGAAGGATATTTCCAGAAATTCTTTTCATTAAATCATGACTATTAACAAAGTCCGAAATCTGCTCTAATTCTTCTTTACTGCCCAAAGCATTTTCTTTATGATTATCCGTAATATTTCTTTTCCTGGAAAAATTAGGATATGCCATGTATTCACTATCGGCTATTGCTTCCTCATCTAACTGTCCGTGCAGATCACTATGATGGCTTTGTATGACATTACAAATCACTTGAGCAAAATAAGGATCATCTATCAGCTCTTCACTAACATTATTCCAGTAATATTCAGCCCCGACTATAGAATGATCGATATTATGAGCAGTACCATCTAGTACATTTTGAAACTTTTCTGTATGTTTACCCAAATCATGGAGGAGCCCAGCTTGTTCCGAAATTCTACTCCCGCCAAAAGAAGATGCGAAAAAAGAAGCCAAATCGCCAGTATGATATAAATGATCAATCAAATATTCATTCTTATCTGCACTCGTATGAGAGAAGAACTCTTTCATGTCTATCCCCCCTGTAGCATTAATGACAATTTGAAGATATGAAATAAATTTTACACAATTATAATAACACTGTAAGCGGTAAATCGCCAGTACCTTGTTAAAAATACAGCCAATCAGGAAAATCTTCTCCAAACCTGACAACGCTGCTCAAAATCTTTTATACAGTCGGTCTTACACTCACTGTCCAGACTGGGATGTATCTGACAGCTTCCGCTCATCGCTGCTTCCATATGGAAGTAGCCCGTTAACTTTCCATCTATTGGTGTCTCATAACGATAAATCTTCCTATCAATAAAACAGCATCTCCGACTTTGAAACAGCCACACCTCCTCTTTTACCTCCCCTCTTCAGTATTTCACCCGTAGTAAGGCACAAAAAATCGGGCACACACCGCCGCATAATGCCCGGTACTGCCCGATCATCTTCTACCTTGCACCCGCCTCGTTCCTCCTGCCGTGTTCTGCGATCTTTTGCAGGATTTCCGTAACTGATGCCATCAACATCTTTCTACAACGCCCCTGTAATCACATGATATATCTCACTTCATTTTCATCGAGAAGCTCGCTCTCCTTGAGATAGGGCGTGTTAAGTTTCTTCCCGTTCAGATAACATTCTCTGCAGCCGCTCTCCTTATGATCAGGATTTTCAATCACTATATGAAGATGTCTGCCCCTGAATTTCTTATCGATCGTAAGTCCGTCCCAGTCACCCGGAATGGATGGTGAAATCAAAAGTCCGTGCATATCAGGTCTCATTCCAAGTATTCCTTCCACGCATCCGGTCATGACCGTAGACGCTGTGCCTGTCAGCCAGTGGACGTGAGACCTTCCGAGATTAAGGCTGCGCTTTCCTTCCAATAACGGTGCCTGTCACCAAGATTTTAAACCAGTCTACTGCGGTGCCATGTTTTGCACAGATTCTGATTTAATAATTCACACACCATGATAAATTCTTCGGCATTTTCATCCACGGTCTTGAATCCGACATTCTTATACATCTTCACGGCGTAGTTTGCTTTCTGTACTGCAAGGGACGCTCGCTCATATCCCTGCCATTTCAGCAGTTCGAGCATCTTCACCATAAGCTGTGAGCCGATGCCCTGACCGCGATATTCTTTGTAAAGCGAAATGGCAAAGGATGGTGTTTCATCATCCACATGACCATAATCGTTCATGATCCTCGTCCAGACCGCTCCGACTACCTTGCCGCCGAAATCCGCCACTATATACCACGTTGGTGCCTGTCACCAACGTGCGTATTTAACGCCTTGATCAGTGAATCAAGCGGTACCGAGCCCACGCTGTCTGGCTTCAGCCCGTATTCTTCCGGATGATGCCGTAGCGCATATGAAATTTTCTTGCTGATGAATGTCAGCCTGTCCTTGTACATCTTTTATATCCTCCGAGTCGTATTATCCGTCCTGCCATAAGGCTGCCTTACGATGATATTGTATGATAATTGGCGTGTCACATTTCCCAGTATAGTACTCTTCCTCGATCAGCTCATCCCAGTCCCTCATCTCGATAAACTCCTCGCTGATGTCATTTAATAATAACCAAAACTCCTCTCCTATCATTTTGTAGACACCCCGGTCATTGTAATCAAGGCTCGCAGTAAGTACCCCATCTTCATATGAAGCAGTATCTTATCCCTCGCCAATTTCTGATGATTCGTACCAGCCCGGCATCCATTTCTTTATCGGCGGGACTCCGCCATCCTTCCCTAACTCATACCATTCGGCAAAATCCTTGATATCTTCGTTAGTGATTTTGTCGTACTCTCCGTTAAAGAGATACCCGACCTGCTCCTGGTATTGTTTTGCAATTTTCACCTTATAATAAAATGCCACCCAAAAGCTCATATCCGCACCTCTAATATCTTGTCCTCCGCTTTTATACAATTCTAATATGCCAAATGGATTTTGTCCTTATACTCGTAGTATAAAGATATTATCAGAATAAAATAAATCCGTTGCCATCAAGGCTGCCGCGTAATAATACCACCCTAGCTTCTTAAGATCATCGTAAGTGGGATCTTAGTCCTCCACCTTGCATATTGAAAAATCTGCATTTATGGCTTTAATATCCATAACTTTTCCTTTTATAATCAGTTGTTCGCATCCCTCTTTCGAAAGCTGAAACCCTTAAGGAGTGCTGTTCACTGTGTCTATTAGCACACCGCTTGCAACGGTCCCTCAAAAATCAGCGTCACACGATATAATGTATCACCGTGGAAGGACTTTCCTGAATATGCAGGCACCTGAGACAGATCGAATAAAAAAGGCCGCCAGATGAGCGACCGGAAAATATTTTATTAATTAGTCTCGTCTGAGGACCATTCCCTAAGTTTCTCCTGCAACAGCTTTTTATCTGGTAGATAAAGGGCATATTTTGATGCATAAATATTTGAATTTTCAGGAAGTGTCAGCTCGACCATGCTGTCGTCCTTGTCGCTACAAAGAAGAATTCCGACCGTCGGATTTTCATCTTCAGTCTTTTCGTAGCGATCATAATAATTCACATACATCTGCATCTGACCCAAATCTTCATGCCTAAGCTCTCTGCATTTCAAATCAATAAGGACAAAGCATCTGAGTAAACGATTATAGAATACAAGATCAACAAAATAATGATTTTCACTAAAAGTAAAGCGTTTCTGCCTGCCCACAAATGTAAATCCCTTGCCGAGCTCCAGAAGGAACTCCTGCATATGGTTAATGATTTTAGTCTCCAATTCTGATTCTGAATACTCAGGCTGCTCCTGAAGGCCAAGAAATTCCAAAACATATGGATCCTTTACCAGGTCAGATGGTTTTTCAATAATCTGTCCCTTTTTTGCGAGTTCCTTAACCTTGTCTTTATCAGTACTTAATAAAAGCCGTTCGTACAAAGAACTGTCACATTGCCGTTTGAGTTCCGAAAGGCTCCATCCATTTCTTGCTGCCTCAATTTCATAGAAATGACGTGCATCCACGTCCTCTATCCGCATCAGCTTTAAATAATGCGACCAACTGAGGTAAAATCTGCGTCCTGTGCTGGTTACTGGAAGATTTGAAGATTGGCTAAACACTGTTTCGCCAATTTGATCCTTTGAGTATACAGAATAAAACTGACGGATATTCTTGAGATTGCCTACAGAATAGCCCTTTCCATATTTATCCGTTAAATAATCGGACAGTGTTTTGATTACCCTTTTCCCATAATCAGCTCGATCTTTCCCCTGCATTTCCTCCTCAACAATAGCTTTGCCTATTTCAAAATAGGCATATACCATTGTCAAATTGATTGCCGTCTGAGCATGCTTTTTCGCCTGCTCTAAAATGCTTCCGACATTCTGAAGAAAGTCATTGTCAATAATTTCCGCCACCAGATTCTCCTATTCCAGCATGGATTACAAATAGATTGTTTGCCCTCAGGCATTAATATTATAAGGCGTAAAAATTTATCTGTAAAGAATGGTCAATTAATCAGTTATTTGCATCCCAATAATTCGCAGCTTCGTCGTATGCCTCATCCTCGTCATCATAATCTTCGTCTTCCATGAAGTCCTCGTAATGGTCTTCGGCAAAGGAGTCAGCATCACTGTAGCTGTGGACATCATAATAATCATTGTCCGACCTGGTATACGAATTCGAATCCGACCTGTAGCTGCTTGGATCCGAATCCGATGAACCAAGGCGTGTCTCACTTGAATCAGACATAATACTTTTGATTCTCTTCATCCCACTGACAGTACAGAACAATGAGCACGCCTATACAGATTAATATGATTGTGAAAATAATCCCTGGTTTCTTTGATTTTTTCATAAGACATCTTCCCTCAGTTTCAGTCCCTTAGCCCTCATCTTTGCAATGATCTCATCAGCTGACTTCTTCCCAAGAGTTCGTATTTTCATCAGGTCTTCCTCTGAATATTTGCAGAGATCTTCACAGGTCTTTATTCCGGCTCGCATCAGGCAGTTGTATGCTCTCTGTGAAAGGTCGAGGTCGCTTAACGACATAGCACAGCTGACAAAATTAACGTTATGAGAATAATATCAGATACGATAGTAAATATCATATTCTGGCATTAACAAATAAAGACCGCCTCCCGGCGGTCAATAATAACAACAGAATCCTTCTTTTATTTCCTAAAATTTCATTTTCACAGCCTCTGCAAGATATTCTGCCGTCTTGTCAATTCCAAGAAGGCTGCTGTTTATAAGAATGTCGGTGTGGTCAATGTCTCCCGGGGCATATCCTGCATAATTGATGTGGTATGCCTTCCTGGCTTCATCGACTTCGCGGATCATCAGCTTCCCATCGTTCTCGCTTAGGTGTAGATCCTCCACGCAGTGCTTAAGCCTGCATTTGTAATCAGCATAGATGAAAATCCTTATGACATTTGGCATGTCCTCGAGTGCGAAATCAGCACACCTTCCGACAATTATGCATGACTCCTTTTCTGCAAGGAACTGGATGATGTTCTTCTGTGCTTCGAAGATCTTGTCCTGCTTTGCAGTGGTATTCTGCCTTCCCAGAGGGTAGGCCATCCTCGAATAAATGTTAGTCCGGAGGGCAACAGCCTTCTCTTCATTCTCATCCACATCGGATGCCGGAAGCTGAAGCTTTTCTGCAGCCTGGTCAACTATATCCCTGTCATAATAGGATACGCCGAGGATCTCTGCCATCTTCTTCGCAATGGGACGTCCCATACTTCCGAACTGGCGGGTTATCGTAACCGCATATCTCTTATCTTTTTCCATAAATACCCTCTCCCTTCTATGCCATTATGACCCCGGCGGCCAGGAAGGCAACTATACTTAATCCGCCTCCTATCAGCACATACGGCAGCTGTGAAACTGCATGCTCCAGATTATCAATTCCTGCCACTCTTGAAGATACGAGCGTCGCATCTGCATAAAAGCATGCATGGGAACCAAATCCAGCTCCTGACATGACCGCCGCCATGACGAGCGGGGTATAGCATCCAAGCAGCGCACCAAGAGGAAGTGCTATCGGTACTACTATAGCACAAACACCAACAAGGGATGCAGTGCAGAAGCAAAGGGTCGCTACAAGGAGGAAGATGATAACAGGGAAAACCTGTGCGAACATGTAAGGACGAACGGCATTAATAATATATTCCGTCATGCCCATCTTGTCAGTCACAATCTGAAGTGCATATGTAAGGAGCAGCACGGCATCGACAGGAAGCATATCGTAAAAGCCCTTTAGCATAATCGGGAACAATTCCTCTGCCGTAACTATCTTTCTGGGAATATACATGACAGCGCATGTGATAGTAGCCGTGATGACTCCTGTCATGAGATCCCCAGTGATAAGCGTAAGCGCAATTAAAACACCGATAGGAACAAGGAAATCAACAATCTTTCCATCCTGCACATTATCATCAACCTGCTGATTATAACGGCGGCTCTTCTCGCTGTAAACCATGCCCGTCTTCTCTACTCGCTCATAAGCCTTCTTCATAGCTCCAAGCTTCGGCATCACGCCAATACAGAAAAGGAAACATATGACAAGGGTAATAAGTGAGTAAAAACTCATCGGGGAAGCCATAAGATATGACTTTACTGGATTAGTCCCCAGATCCTGGAATGCCTTCTCTTTTACGAAAATGCTCGTAAGGCATACGCCCCAGCCGGAGATCGGGACCATGACGCATATCGGGCCTCCTGTCGCATCAAGCATGTATGCAAGGGATTCCCTGGGAATCTTCTGCTTATCATAATGATTCTTCATGCAGGCACCGATCGTCATCGCATTCAGAAGCTCCTCTATGAATATTACAATGCCCATGATAAATGTCGCAACCATCGTCTTCTTTTCAGTGTTGCAGACCTTGTCTACTATCTTTGAGAATCCGAGATGGCCATTCGATGACTGGAGCAGTGAGATAAAGCAGCCGAACAGTCCGACAATCAGCATTACCCATGCATTATTTATCAGAGCTTCCTGAAATATCGAACTCATCTGTGTCAGGGGATGCGTAGGGTACAGTATGATAATCCCGATAAATGAGGCAAGGAACAGGCAGATTTCCACCCTCTTGGTAGCGATGGCCCCGATTACTACGAATAATATCAGCAGTACGCTTATAAGCCCAAGTGACATGATATGCCTCCTTTCGTAACTAGTAAGAATAAAGGGTATCAGGGAATAATTTATGATTCTACGAATTTATAATCATTCTTCTTAAGGGCAGCCATAGACTTTTCAGCTGCCTCAAGCGTCTTGTCAATGTCCTCTTCTGTATGGGAGGCATTCAGATACCACCTTCCGCCGAACATAAGGAATACGCCGTTCTGCTGCATATAACGCTGGAAGTTGTTTACTATATTTTTGTCAAAGCCCTCGAGCTCATCCTCAGTATAAAGCCTTCTCCTGCCGCCAGGGATGCCGAAAATTGTATCAAATACGCCATTAGCCTCAGTGATGGTAAGAGGAATGTCATACTTATTCGAAATAGCAACAAGCCCATCCATTAGTTTCTCCTGAAGTTTAAATACCCTTCCATATACTGCGCAGTCGTCCTTTGTAAGTTCGTCAAGCGTGGCTAAAACTGCAGCCATTCCAAGACCATATCCCGGATATGTACCTGGAACAAGGACATGGTTTCCTCTGATGCAGTCCATTATCTTCTTTTTTCCACCGACACATGAGACAGGTATGCCATTTGACATCGCCTTGCCCATTGTACATAGATCAGGCGTAATTCCGAGCACCTTCTGTGCTCCGCCAATGCTTACACGGAAACCTGTGATTACTTCATCCATGCACATTACTATGTTATATTTATCACAGAGTTCACGAATCTTTTCAACAAATCCCGGCTTTGGATAAAGACCTTCATGGTTCCATACGATGCCCTCAAAATGAATTCCTGCTATGATGTCATGATATTTGTCAAATGTCTCTTCAAGCATATCGAAATCATTCCATCGAATCATGATGGTGTCACGGCATGCAAGAGGAGAACGGCCTTCAGTATAGTACGGATCCTGCTCCGGGCCACCGTGAGTCGTGAAATCTGTATATGGGACTTCTGCTGATGGATCTGAATTGATCCTGCCGCCGAGCACATTATCTCCCCAACCTGCATAATTTCCTTGGAATCTTACAATAACATTTTTGCCTGTATAAGCACGCATAATACGGAAAGCCGCCTGTACAGCTTCCGAACCAGTAACAGTAAACTTTACCTCCTCTACACATGGCACAAGTTCAGAAAGCCTCTTTGCAACCTCAACATCCATAGGAGAGAATAAAAGGTTTGAACCGATTGCCGTTCCGTTGTGCTCGATGTATTCAACGATCTTTCCTACGAATGCAGGATTCCTATGTCCTAAGATATTCGGTCCCATTGAACCGTTATATTCTATGTATTCATTGCCATCCACATCGTAAAGATGAGTGCCCTCAGACCTTGCGATAAAAAGCCTGTGATCAGTTACATCCATTGGAATCCTAAGATTCGAATGGCCGCCTGGATAATATTTATTGAATTCACTTGTAAGTGCTTCGCTCTTATCTTTCTTTAACATGACTTTGCCTCCTAAATAAAAACAGTAATGATTGAGATATCTCTGTTATGCGGAAAGTTTATCAGTATTTTTTTCTTTGCTCTAGGAAATACCGGAACATGAATACTTAATAAATGCATTTATTTCAAAGTTCGCCTTCGCATTCTAATCAGAAAAACTTTCATATAATTCCACACAAAAAACAGGAGCCCGAAGCTCCTGTAATATCATTATTAATGGAATAATTTTATTATGCTGAATATAGACCAAAAATTTCAGTTGGAAGTTCTCCCGTAAGTCTCTTGCAGCACAGATTCATATGAGACTGGTCGTAATATCCTGCCTGAATTGCCAGATCAGACAGCTCTACTTGTCCATGCTTGTTCTGATGATAGTTACACATCCATTGAAATTTCGTAACTTCTTCAAACTGTTTCATCGATACGCCAAGGCTGGTCTTAACCACCCTCCGTAAATACCTGTCAGAATAACCGGTATCAGCAGCAAGATCCTGTATTTTTATATTTCCATTTGATTCCTTAATTCTCTTTACGACATAGTTAATAAGAATATTTTTATCATAAATATTTTTTCTCATTTGGTCTATAAAATACTGTGCTATGGTATCCCAGCGTTCTTCAAATGTAGAAGCTTCAGCCATTTTTTCTTCAAGGACTCTTCCGTCGTAAAATGTATCCCTCATAGGAATCTGGCAGTTTCCGATATCTTTTAGCCCAAATCTAAAAAGATTTCCTAGCGCACCCGTCCTTAAACGGACGCCGAAAATCGTCTTAACCATAGGCATGAAAGAAAGTTCATTCATTTTCTGGATTGTTGCCGCCCCTCCCATAAAGTAATTGTAACACTCATTATCAGTATAAAACGTCATGATATCAGCACATATATCAGGGAGTGCAATATTCTTTCTGTCATCGAAGTCATCAACCTCATACACCTCGCTGATGATTCCGGCAAGCGCTGCCGTATTGGGAAATAATTCTCTGTATGTACTATTATTCCGTTCAAGATATGGTTGAAAAGATAACAGTCCATTTTCACAAAGCAGGTCATATTTCTTTGTATGATACATATGATTCTCTTTCATGTACAAAAAAAGACAATAGAATCCTTTTAAGACTCCATTGCCTATTAATAAAACTATTGTTATGTTAAGTTAAGCTACGCTCGCACCACCATCAACATATATAATCTGTCCTGTAATCTGATCAGCATATTTTGAACAGAGAAAAAGCATCGTATATGCTATGTCTTCACTGGTCTGTGCTCCACGGGCGAGGGGAATATATGTCTTTAAATAATCCTTCCATGCCTCATCCCTATTATGTCCTTCTTTTTCTGCAGTGTCAAGAATGTCCTCCCACATTTTCGTAAGCACAATTCCAGGAGCTACGGCATTGACATTGATATTATAATCTGCGCCGCCAAACGCTGCAGACTGCGTGATATAGTTCACTGCCGCCTTGCACATTCCATAATGTCCGAAGCCAAGCCCATGCGGGAGATCACGCCTTCCTGCAAAAGACGACGTACTTACAACTTTTCCATGTCCGTACTTCTTCATACGGTTTACGGCGCACTGCAGTCCATTGTTGACCCCGATTTCATTGGTCATTACAACCCTCATCATTTCTTCCTGTGAACATTCAAGAAATGGTGTCACACAGTCAATGCCTGCATTATTTATTACAATATCTAAGCGGCCTGTCTCCTCTTCTGCCCTGGCAAGAACGGCGTCCACCTGCTTGATATCACTTACATCGCATGAAATAGCTACTGACTCATAACCTGCATCAACTATTTCCTCCATAACTTTAATACAGTTCTTCTCTGAACGGCTAGAAACATAAACCCTGGCTCCCGCCTCAGCCAGCATTTTCGCTACAGCCTCTCCTATTCCGCGACTAGCTCCAAATACGACTGCCGTCTGGCCTGAAAGATCGATTGTCATTATTCCCATAATAAATCCTCCTTCTTATGATTTCTCCTGAAGTTCAAACAACATGCCTTCCGGATCCCGGAAATACACCCACTTACATATAGTGCCATCTCCTAATTCAGCTACCTGTGGCTCCAAAAATGGATGAACATCATGTTTTTCAAGCTCGTCTACCCATGAAGCTATTTCATCAACATAAAGGCAAAGGTGAAGCCTTCCGGCACAAGCTGCAGTTTTAGGAATATCCACCGGCACAGGATCGGTAATCTCAATAAACTCTAGCATCACCCCATCAGGGGTCTCCATAAAAGCCTCCCTGTGGCAGTGGGTCTTAGGATTTCCCGCGATACCCATGGCGATGCCTTCTTTGATATCATGAAATTCCTCACTTGGACCACTCAAAAGCTTAAGTCCCAGAACCCCATGATAAAAATCAATTATTGTATCAAGGTCTTTAACAATGAAACCAACATGGCTCGTCGAAAGAATTTTCATATGTCCTACCCCTTCCTAATGACCACAACAAAAATAATGCCATTACATTTCTGATAAGAGAATAATAATATGCAGCATGATAATCTTCTAGGAAAAAACGGAATATGCTGAATAGGGGTAATCGTCAGAAAAAATCATTTTAATAAACGCATATATTAGTATGTCATAACTATTAATATACCTTTTTGATCTCCGTCACACCATATTGCCGTTTGAATGTTCCAAGATCTACATCATTCTGAATCAGCATTACCTCTTCAAATTTACCGGTTGTTTTGTCACGGAATCCAGCCACCTGTTCGCCGTTGCAGATTGAGCACTTCAGAACGGCTTCCTTGTTTGCCGTGTCAATTGTAGTTTTGTTTGTTTTCTTCTTAAAAAACATAAAACCTCTTATATGAAATTGGTCATCTATTCATAACCGCATTTTCAGGACAGACTGAAAAACATTGTCCGCAATGCAGGCAGTGGTTCTGATTTATGACTGCAGGGACAGCAGAAATGTTAATGCATTTCTGCGGGCAGGCTTCCTTACATATTCCGCAGCCAGTGCAAGCATCGGTAATATAATATCCTCCGTATGTCTTTTTCTGTTCGACAGCCTTTGCAATCACAATTCTGTCACGGAAAACATGCTCCGGATCACTGATGTCAAAATAATCTCCTTCAGCATCGCAAAGCTGAAAAACCTCCAGCGCAGACCTGGTGTCTCCAGGGTAGATCTTCTGCATATATGCATTCTTCTCAAAAATTTCGTCAAGCTTATTATTCCCAATATTTTGTACTGTTCCGCGCAGGGAAATTGCCTTTTTATCTTTAACAGCTGATAATGCAATAAACTTCTGCTCCATCAGCTGTGCATAAAAAGCCTTTCCTTTCGCTGTCAGAAAATAAACGCCATCTTTGTCCCAAAGCATCATATCAATCGCCCTGGTAACCGGGCGGCCATCTTCTCCAACCGTAGCAACTATCGTAGAGTGTATGTCCTCAACAAGTATTTTTGAATAATTTTCTGTATTCATCCGAATAACCTTTCAGCTGTAATGCCTAATACGAAGCCGCACGCCAAGTTTCTGCGCAAGCTTTCTGCATTGTTCCTGTTGTTCCAGCGGAAGCACATCGACGATAGTCATCTGCACATCAGGAATCGATTTGCCACATTCTTCCGTAAAGGAAAGCATAGCTTCAAAAGCACCTGGAAGAGTCGGCCTTGTGACATTATTATATAACTCCGCATTCGGCGCATTAAGACTGATGGAAACGGCATCCAGTACCTCGGAAAGCTCAGGAACAATATCATGTCCGTTCTCAAGGCTGCCAAGGCCATTGGTGTTCAGGTGGATCTTCAGGTGGTATTTCTCCTTGGCATATCGGGCAGCTTCAAGAAGAACCCCGAGCTCGCAGGTCGGCTCCCCATATCCGCAGAAAACCAGCCACTTATAACCGGAGAAGTCGAACTTATCCATAGTTGCCTTGACTTCATCAAGTGTCGGATTTACCTTGTGCCATAGCGTCTCAGCATCGCCAAGACCGTTACTTAGAAAACGGATACAGAATGTGCACCGGCAGTTACACTTATTTGTAATATTCGCATAGATCTGATCATTATATGTATCTAATATGTCTGCCATATATGTGTCTCTCTATAATAAACAATTATTATTCCCTGCTCTTAGTTATTTCCAGCGCTTGCGAAATAGTATCTGAAGTCAAAAGAGTGTCAATATCCACCCATACTCTATTACTCCTTACTATGCTCTTTCCAGTCTTTACGTCTTTTTGAGGAATTATCGCTGGACCAAGAGTAAAAATAAAGTGCGTTTCACTTGACTTCTTATGGGGAAGTTCTGGAACATATTTATATAATTCATCAGAAACATCATAACCTTCAATATGGTGGATAGACTGCAGTTTTCCATTATATCTGAAAGCTATATAATTCGGCGGTTCCTTTGGCCAGCCTCCCTTTCCGCCAACAGGGCAACAATATCTATTGTACTTTTTTACAATATCTAAATACGTTATATCCCCCTCTATCTTTTCGCCGTCCACCGTCGTTATTTCGGCTTTTTTTAATCCCAAAGACACAACATATACTCTATTTGAATCTTTATTCTGCGTAGTCATAATACGTTTGATATACCTCTCTATATCATCCAACACATACTTTTCTTTGTTTGCCGAATTTGGTCTTACCTTTTCTACAAGGTTACAAATACTCTTCCAAGACAATTGTTTTACAATAGTTCCCGGAATAACAGGAAGATTATTCTTAGCATATTCGTCAGAACATTCAGACATAGAAACAATCATCTTATTCCTTACAGGACTTCTCTTAAAGCTCTCCTTTTCTGAATACATATGAAGCTGATCGTAGCCTGGCAATTCCCATCCACGCTTAGCCTCAATAATAATAAAGAAATTTCTGTAATCTTCAATTTCTAAATCTGTTATTCCTTTGTCGTCTTCACTAACCTGATATCTGATAACAGTATTATCTGTATCAGCATGGCAGCCTGTAAGAGAAAATGCTACAGCATCCAACAATTGTGGGCATTTCACAAGTGCCCATGCTATGCTTTTTGTAATATCATTCTCAAGGGTTCCAATCAGATCAAAAACCGTCTTTACTGTTTCCCCGTGCACCACTAATTCTGACATGAATTAATCACCGTCTCTTATTAATATAATAATAGCCTATTCATTTAACTGTATTGCCTGTATTGTCTCTTCAACTACCTTCAAACATTCATCCAACTTTTTATTAATGTCTTTACCCCAAAATCTAATTACAGTCCAGCCCAAATACTGAAGTTCTTTATCTATCTTATCATCTCTTTCAATATTTTTTCTAATCTTTGGCACCCAGTATTCAGCATTATTAGATTTTTCGAGTTTTGGTTTTAGAACCTCCCAGTATTTTCCATGAAAGAATTCTCCGTCACAAAATATAGCAACTTTATATTTTATAATTGCAATATCAGGCTTACCAGGAAGCTTCTTCCAATTCTTTCTGTATCTATATCCTTTAGCCCATAAAGCTTTTCTAAGCCGTATTTCTATGCTTGTATCTTTTGAATGGATATGCTGCATATTTTTTCTTCTCTGTGCTTTTGTATGATTATCCATATTATAAGGATAGAGTCCGTATAATGGTGTAAATTCAATAATTCAAAAGAGCCAATGGCTCAGCCCTCAGGTATAATGAGAATCGCGACATTCAACATAGTACCGAAAGGAAAACCAATGGCTCAACTCAATATT
>Ga0256404_1005693_pt1 | contig 21672 bp, 16 predicted proteins | sample RumenRJG_01DNA_FD_185990 | JGI IMG/M metagenome (GOLD analysis project Ga0256404, IMG submission 185990) | Bovine rumen microbial communities from Lethbridge, Alberta, Canada - RJG_01 | ecosystem: Host-associated > Mammals > Digestive system > Stomach > Rumen | place: Canada: Alberta | collected...
TCTGGAGAGAAGAATACATAATCAGTTTTAGGATTGCGTTTTCTGGATTTTCTGCCCATAAAAAAGGCCCCTGCAGGAGGACCTCAGCACTGTCAGAGTGCTGTCCTTTCTACAGGGACCACTTTAGAGCGGGCGGTTTCAATTATTTCTACCAAACGGTGCTTTTCCGGTATAATATACAGGTTGCACAGGGAGATAGGACATTTCATGAAAAGTGAGCAGTTTGATATCAATAATACGCAGGTACAGATGATCCTGGTAGTCAAGCTGCAGCAGCTTCAGAGGGAAGTCCTGCCGACCTTGACCTATGGATGCCTGGAAGAATATGTCAGTGAGAAGCTCTGGAAGGACAAGCTTCCTTCTTCGCTTCATGACGCGGCTGATCAGATCCTGAGAGTCACTGCTGATGATATCGTGCATTATATGTCAAGGAAGGCACTGTTTGAAGGAAGACGCGGAAAGCTGTCTGACTTCGCAGATGTAATTGGAGGAAAGTAGTCATGGAATCAAAGAAGAAAAAGAAAGGCCTGGCTGGGTTCTGGGCGGTCCTGGCAGTCATTGCCGTGCTGATCGGCAGTACTTTCGGGGTGATCCGGGAACATCTGAATCTCGGTCTGGATCTGGTCGGAGGATTTGAGATCCTGTACGAAGTCACGCCGCTGGAAGATGGCGGAACGGTCGATATGACCGCAGTCACCAACAGCATTCAGAAGCGTGTCAATGTGCTCGGGGTCTCGGAACCGGTCATCACCGTAGAGGGAGACAACCGGATCCGGGTTCAGCTGGCGGGTGTTGCGGATCAGGAAAGTGCCCGTGAGATGATCGGCACGACTGCCAATCTGACATTCCGTGATGTGAATAACAACCTGCTGGCGGATTCTTCCATCATCCAGGAGGGCGGCGCATCACTTGCCTATCAGGATGGCAAGCCGGTCGTCTCATTGAAGATCGCGGATGAATCAAAGTTTGCCGAAATCACGAGCACCGTCTCAAAGATGAGCAGCGGCGACAACATCATGGTCATCTGGCTTGATTATGAAGATGGCGATGATTACAAGACCGAAGCTGCCAAAGCAGCCCAGGGAGAAGAGCCGAAGTACATCAGCGCTGCGAGCGTCAACAGCACGATCAGCGGCGACTGCATCATCGAAGGAAACTTCACCGCTACGGAAGCTACCACGCTTGCCAATCTGATCAACTCCGGCTCACTGCCGGTGAAGCTGACGGAAATCAGCTCCAACGTGGTCAGTGCCGAATATGGCCAGGATGCCCTGTCCAGAACCGCATTTGCCGGACTGATCGGCGTCATTGCGGTCATCATCTTCATGATCTGGAACTACCGCATTCCGGGCGTCATCGCTTCGATCATGCTGGCGGCTTATCTCTGGACAGTATTCGGAGTATATGCTCTGATGGGGGCAGTCTTCACGCTGCCTGGCATCGGCGCGCTGGTGCTCGGCGTCGGCATGACCGTAGATGCGAATATCATCAACTATGAACGCATCCGCCAGGAACTCTGGAAGGGACGTTCCGTACGTGCTTCGGTTGCAGAAGGCCAGAAGCTTTCCTTCTCGGCAATCTTCGATGCGCAGTTCACGACGCTGCTTGCCGGTCTCATCATGTATATCTGGGGCAATGGCGCCGTCAAGGGATTTGCGACGATGCTCATCGTGACCGTGTTCATGACTCTGATCGTCAACGTAGCTCTGTCGAGATTCTTATTGAACCTCGTGGTGAACAGCGGTGTCCTTGACGACAAGCCGCAGGCATTCGGCGTGAAGAAGAATCAGATTCCGGACATCACGAAGGGTCAGGAACAGTTCTACTTCGGACGTTTCCATGGCGTGGATTATCTCAGCTTTGCCAAGTATGAAATCCGTACGGCACTTGCAATTCTTGCGGTTGCTCTGGTCTTCGGCATCGTCAACACGGCAAAAGGCAATGGCTTCATGAACCTCGGCATCGACTTCTCTTCCGGTACGAAGCTGACCATCACGAGCGAATCGGCAGTCACGATCAGCGATGTGCAGACCGAGATGGAAAGCCTCGGCTATACGAACTTCAGCTACCAGGAAGCAGGCGATACGACCGTTTATGCGACGACGAAGGATTCTCTCAGCACCGAGGATCTGGAATCGATCAAGAGTGCGTTCAAGGATCTGTACGGCGAAGAGCCTGGCGACAACGTCGTCACTCCGGTCGTCGGCAGAGAACTCGTGCGCAATGCCTTCATTCTGACGATCGTCGCTTGGATCGCCATGCTTGCATACATTGCGTTCCGCTATGAATGGAACTACGCAATCGGATGTCTGTTCGCCCTGATTCACGATGTCCTGATCACGCTGGCCGTGTTTGCAATCTTCCGGCTTGAAGTGAATACGGAAGTTATCTCGGTGCTCCTGACGATCATCGGCTATTCGATCAATAACTCGATCGTCGTCTTCGACCGGGTCCGCGAGAATATGAAGAGCGAGAAGAACAATATGAAGCCGGAAGACTACCGCAGGGTCATCGATACGTCTCTGGATTCGACGCTGAGCATGTCGGTCTACAGCTCCTTGACGACGCTGCTTCCGGTCATCTTCCTTCTGATCTTCGGATCGGATTCGATCTTCACCTTCACGTTTGCCATGTTCATCGGCATGATCTCCGGAACGTTCTCTTCCCTGTTCCTGGCTCCGGATGTCTGGTATTACATCCGCACGCATCATAAGCCGAAGAACCGCAAGCCGAAGAAAGAACAGAAAGAAAAGCTTGACGAGTACACGATCAAGGGAATCAACGCATAAGGAATCCAACAGACAGCGGAAGAATCTGCTGTCTGTTTTTGAGAAAGGACAGAGTTTATGGAGATCCAGGCAGTACTATTTGATTGCGACGGACTGATGTTCGAGACAGAGATTGTCTCCCAGCTGATGTGGAAGAATCTCATGGACCGATACGGCGTGAAGCTGCCGCCGGACTTCTTTCTGAAGATCACCGGTGCTTCCAGAAATGACAGCGATGCGTATATGCGCTCGATTCCGGGTCTGGAAGAACATCTTCCGGAAATCTACCAGCGCCGCTTCGATCTGTCGTTCTGGGGTCATATCCAGAACGACTGCCTGAACAAGAAGGGGCTGCTGGAACTGGTTTCCTATCTGGAAACTCATAAGTATCAAATTGCCATCTGCTCCAGCAGCTCTGTGGACTATGTGAAGGCGCTGCTGTCGACGGTGTCGAAGCCGATTTCCTATGATGCTCTGATCGGCGGCAATCAGGTGTCTCATGCCAAACCGGACCCGGAGATTTTCCTGAAAGGGGCAGCAGCTGTTTCTGTATCGCCGGAACACTGCCTGGTTCTGGAAGATTCCAAGCAGGGTATCCTGGCGGCCATGCGGGCAGGCATGCACCGGTGCTTCATTCCGGATACGATCGTTCCGGATGAAGAGATGAAGGAAGCTATGGAGTTTCAGTGCAGCGATCTTTCTCAGGTGATTGATCTTCTGAAACAGAGCAGGCAGGGGAATTGCCTGCCGCAGGAAAGAACTATATAATTTTCGAAGCGCAGCGGGGAGTGTTTTATGGAATGGAAAGATCTGAAGGGGAAGTATCCGGTATTCTGCTACCATGATTTTGCAATCATCGAGAGCGATACGGAACTGCAGGTGCATTTTGATTTTGAAATCGAAGGACTGAGTCATTTCAATCCGGAGTTCACGCTGAAGAAGCCGGAAGGCTCCGTGAATGCCGGCAATCTCAGGGTAGTAAGAGAGATGGCTTTCTCGCTCGGCATGATCGAGCTCATCTCGTACTGGAAGCTGACCTGCAGCCATCAGGTGATCGTGGAATGCGGCTTCCTCGATCAGAAGCAGATTGCCTGGTGGAAGCATCTGTATTACTGCGGACTCGGAGAATTCTTCTACCGCAATCACATTGATCTGACCGAGGAGAATTTCATGGATCTCACGGCCATCGGCGAACGGGCCATCGGCGAAGAGGATCCAAGAACCTATCACGGCAATCTGATCCCGGTCGGCGGAGGCAAGGATTCGTTCGTGAGCCTGGAGCTTCTGAAGGGCATGAAGGCAGATAACGATGCGTTCGTCATCGGCCAGGTTCCTTCGGCGATCCACTCTGCCGAAGCAGCTGGTTATACCGGTGTGCATCTGATCCAGGCGGAACGTTCGCTGGATCCGCGCATGCTGGAATTCAACAAGCAGGGCTATCTGAATGGCCATACGCCATTCTCCGCACTGGCCGCATTTGCCAGCTGCCTGACGGCAGTGATCTACGGTCGGAAGTATGTCTGCCTCTCGAATGAGGCAAGTGCCAATGAGTCGACGATCCATGGCTCGAAAGTCAACCATCAGTACTCGAAGACGTTTGAGTTCGAGCAGAATTTTACCCGGTATCTTTCCAGGTATGTCACGGATCAGGTGCACTACTTCAGTCTGCTGAGACCGCTGTCCGAACTGCAGATCACGAGCATTTTCGCAACCCTGAAGCAGTACCATTCCGTGTTCCGCTCGTGCAATGTCGGGCAGAAAGAAGAAAAATGGTGCGGGCACTGCGCGAAGTGCCTGTTCGTCTGCATCATGCTGAGTGCGTTCCTGAAAGACGAAGACCTGCTGAACATCTTCCATGCGGACATGCTGAATGATGAAACGATGCAGGATCTCTTCGAGCAGCTCACCGGCATTCTCGATGACAAGCCGTTTGAATGCGTCGGAACAAGAGAAGAAGTCAATGTGGCGATCGCGATGTCGATCCGCCATCACGAGGCTTCCGGCACGCCGCTGCCGAAGCTTTACGAATATTACAAGGGCACATCCTACTATGAATCTTTCCGCAATCGCACGCTGGACTATCAGATGTGGAACCGTGAGAATCAGGTGCCGGCAGAGTATGCAGAACTGATTCATGAAAAACTCAATGAGGCACAACGCATATGGAATTAGAATCCTGGAAAGCTGAATTCGAAGGAAAGAAAGTCCTGATCTGGGGCTATGGCATGGAAGGAAAGTCTTCCTATGCTTTCATCCGGTCCCTGCTTCCCGATCAGAAGCTGATGATCGCAGATTCCGGAAACGAAGACCGTCTGGAAAATATCAGGAAGGAAACGTCAGATACGGAAGTCCTTTCAGACGCTGCCGTGGATTTCTCTGAGTATGATCTGATTCTGAAATCCCCGGGAATCGTCATTCCGGAAGGATTTCCGAAAGAACATCTGTCCGGCGAAGCCCAGCTGTTTCTGAAGCATTACCGCAATCAGGTAATCGGTGTCACCGGCACGAAAGGCAAGTCCACGACGACCAGCCTTGTCCATGCAGTATTATCTGAGAAGTACCGGACGCATCTCGTCGGCAATATCGGAAAAGCATGCTTCGACGTGATTCCGGACATGCAGGAAGGGGATCTCGCTGCATTTGAACTTTCCTGCCACCAGCTGGAATTCTGCCCGTACAGCCCGCATGCGGCAGTCTATCTGAATCTGTTTGAAGAACATCTCGATCACTACGGAACCCTGGAACGCTACGGGGCCGCGAAGGCAAATATCTTCCGCCACCAGCAGAAAGGCGATCTCACGATCCTGAATCAGAATCTCCCGTACTGCAGGGAAGTTGCGGATGCCATTCTGATCGGAAAAGACATCCGGGCAGAAGGCAATCATCTCATTGTCCCGGGACATGAGATTGATGTGAACGACTGCCGTCTGATCGGTTCGCATAACTATCTGAATCTGGCGGTGGCCTATGAGATCGGGCTTCGCTATGGCATCTCGGACAGCCAGTTCCTCCATGCGGCTGCAAATTTCCAGCCTCTGCATCACCGGCTGGAGGACCTCGGAGAATTTCATGGCATCCGCTATGTGAACGACTCGATCTCGACGATCGGCCAGTCCTGCATCCAGGCCCTGAAGACGCTTCCGGAAACCGATACGGTTCTTGTCGGCGGAATGGACCGCGGCATTGAATATCAGGAACTGGAAGACTATCTCGCTTCCCGGAAAGATCTTCATATCATCTTCATGTATGCGACCGGAAAGCGCATTTATGAAGAACTGAAGGAACAGGGCAGACTGACGGACAATATGGTGCTGACTGACGATCTTTCTTCGGCAATGGCAATTGCCAGAACGGCAACCCGCCCGCATCATATCTGCCTGCTGTCTCCTGCCGCAAGTTCCTATGATCATTTCAGGAACTTTGAAGAGCGCGGCGATGTATTTGCGAGGATGGCCAAGGATGAATTATAACCTTCACACCCCGGATCTCGCTTCCATCACAAAACGCTTTCCGACTTCGCCATTAGCTGCAGCGCTGATCGCTTCTTCTTCGCTTTCAGAAGAACAGATTGAAGAACTGCTGCACGGCTCTGATACGCCGACGGTCTCTTCGGCGATCTGCGTGCAGAAAGCTGCTGCCAGAATCCTTGCCGCAAAGAAAGCCGGCGAGAAAGTATTCATCGGCGGTGATTATGATGCCGACGGCATCTGCAGCACTGCGATCATGAAAGATACGCTCGACAAGCTAGGCATCCCCAATGGCTACTACATTCCCAACCGCTTCAAGGAGGGCTACGGCCTATCTGCCTCGACAGTGGAAGCTGCGGCGAAGAAGGGCTATACGCTGATCCTGACCGTCGATAACGGCGTCAGGGCATTTGATGCGATCGCCAAGGCAAAGAAACTCGGATTATCCATCATCGTCACCGATCACCATGAAATCCAGGATCCCGTACCGGCAGAGATTGTCGTCCATCCGGATTACATGGAGCCGGACTATACAACGCTTTCCGGAGCCGGGGTAGCCCTGCAGATTTCCAGGACGCTGATCGGCGACTATGCGCCGCATACCTGTCTTGCCGCAATTGCGGCAATTGCAGATGTGATGCCGCTATGGAAAGAGACGAGGCGGATCGTGAAAGCAGGGATGCGCTTATTGAATCAGAATGCGCTGCCTTCGGCATCCGCACTGCTTCGGGAGGGCTCTGTCTTTGATGAGACTTCGCTTTCCTTCCAGATCATCCCGAAGCTTAACAGTGTCGGAAGGATGAATGACATCTCGAATGTGAATACGCTCGTGCCATTCCTGCTGAGCAGGAATCCGGACACGATCCTGCGTTATGCTGCTCAGCTCAATCAGGTCAACGAAGAACGCAGAAACCGTTCCCGTTCGATGAGCCTGAAAGCAGAGAAGATGGTGGATGAAGAAGACTTCCAGCTGATCTTTGATGAGTCGTTTGAAGAAGGTATCTGCGGCTTGGTGGCGGGGAGAATCGCCCAGGAAACGCATCACCCGACGGTCATCCTGGCAAGAAGCGGCAATCTCTATAAGGGCAGCGGCCGCAGCGTTGCCGGCTTCAATCTGTACGACTTCTTCTCGGACTTCAGCGAGCTTTCTGCCTTCGGGGGTCATGCGATGGCCGTCGGGCTTTCGATTCCGGAAGAACAGTATGAACCATTCTGCCGGCATGTGAAGGAGAAGATGAAGGAGACTTCGTTCATCTATGAAGAACCGGTTCCGGAAGCAGTGCTGATTCCATCGGATCTGATCACGCTGGATCATGTCGCGGATCTGAAGCTTCTGTCTCCGTATCCCAAGGAGATGGTTCCTGCCGTCTTTGCGATTCAGCGGCCTGTGACTGAGCATGTGTTCCGCAGTCCGAAGGTCGTGAAGTATTCGTTCGGCAATGACAGCACCGGGTTTGACGGGGTGCTGTACACGCGGAAAGGGATTCCGGCTCCGGAGTCTCCGGTCTTTGCGGCAGGACCGCTTTCGATCAATCGCTGGCGCAGTCTGGTCCGGGTGCAGATGGACCTGGAAGCCGTTGAGTAACGCCTGTTTGACATAGACCGGAAAGTTGTATAATAACGATATTCACATGAGGGAGGAGAGATACACATTCATGGCCATTGATCTGAAAGACTACATTGCCAGCATTCCTGATTTCCCGACCAAGGGAATCCTGTTTCGCGACGTAACCCCGATTCTGGAAAACGGTCCGGCATTCCAGGAGGCAGTACGTCAGCTGACTGATTATGCAAAAAGCGTGAATGCGGATATGATTGCCGGTCCGGAAAGCCGTGGATTCATTTTCGGCTGCCCGGTTGCGATCAGCCTGGGAGTCGGATTCGCAGTTGTCCGCAAGCCGGGCAAGCTTCCGCGCGAGACCATTTCCTGCAAGTATGATCTGGAGTATGGTTCCAATGAGCTGTTCATGAACAAGGACAGCATCAAGCCGGGACAGCGTGTCGTCATCATCGACGACTTACTGGCTACGGGCGGAACTGCGAAAGCAACTGCTCAGATGGTAGAACAGATGGGCGGCGTCGTTGCGGGCTGCGCATTCGTCATCGAACTGGATGGTCTGCCTGGCAGAGAAACACTGAAGGATTATGATGTCTTCCGCATCATGAATCTCTCCGATCACTGATCTGGCTTTTAAGAATGCACTGAAAAATCGAAGAGCTCTTCTCTTCGGTTTTTTGTAAAGAAAGGGGGTGCGGGTCAATGGCAGAAGTCAAGAATGCAGGCGTCAGCGACGTGCTGGAGGAAGCGGGAAAGTATATTCATAAACCGGAGAATCTGGCGCTGATCCAGCATGCGGCAAACTATGCGGCAGAACACCATGCTGGCCAGTTCCGGCGCAGCGGCGAACCTTATACCGTTCATCTGAATAATGTAGCCTACATCCTGGCCACGCTGAAATGCGGACCGAAGACCATTGCCGCAGGCTTTCTGCACGATACGATTGAAGATACCGGCGTCTCGAAAGAAGAACTGGCCGCCGAATTCGATCCGGAGATCGCAGATCTCGTGGAAGCCGTCACGAAAGTCGGAACCCTCGAATACAAAGGCAAAGATGATCCGGAATACCAGGCAGCCAATCACCGCAAGATCTTCATTGCGATGGCGAAGGATGTCCGCGTTATCCTGATCAAGCTCGCCGACCGTCTCCATAATATGCGGACGCTGGAATATCAGCCGGAAGCCAGCCAGCAGCGCATTGCCGCAGAAACGCTCGACGTCTATGCGCCGATTGCCCACCGGCTTGGTATCAGTTCCATCAAGAACGAACTCGAAGATCTTTCCTTCTATTACCTGAACCGCGAAGAATACTACCGCATCGCGCATCTCGTTGAGGCCAAGAAGACGGAACGCGATGCGTCCGTGCAGAAGATGATTGCCGAGATTTCAGCCATGCTGAAAGAACATGGGCTGGAATTCCGCATCTTCGGCCGCTCCAAGCATCTGTACTCCATCTATCACAAGATGGTCGTCCGCAACAAGCGCTTCGATGAGATCCTCGATCTCTTGGCGATCCGCATTGTCACGAAGACTGAGCTCAACTGCTATGAGATCCTCGGATACATTCATGCAAAGTACCGGCCGATCCCGGGCAGGCTGAAGGATTATATCGCCGTTCCGAAGACGAACATGTACCAGTCCCTGCATACGACGATCATCGGTGATGAAGGCAAGATCTTCGAGGTGCAGATCCGTACCGAAGAGATGGATGCCATCGCTGAACGAGGCGTTGCCGCACACTGGCGCTACAAGGAAGGCTCCAGATACGATCCGAAGACCGAGCAGAAAGAGATTGAAGACAAGCTCTCCTGGTTCCGCGACTTCGCCGTATTCACCGGTGAGAACGAGAACGAATCTGCTTCGGAATACATGGCCACCCTGCAGAAGGATGTCTTTGAGGCAAACGTCTATGTCATGACGCCGAAGGGCAGGGTCATTGACCTTCCGAATGGCGCCACCCCGATTGATTTTGCCTACCGCATCCATACCGATGTCGGCCATACCGCCGTCGGTGCGATCGTCAATGATGCGATGGTGCCGCTGAATACCGAGCTGCATACGGGCGATGTCGTTCAGATCAAGACGATGAAGGGCACCGGCCCTTCCGAAGACTGGCTGAAATTCGTCAAGACGAATCAGGCTAAGCAGAAGATCAAAGCCTACTTCGCCAAGAAGGAAACCGAAAAGCGCGAGCAGCTGATCGATGCCGGCGAGAAAGTGCTCAGCGATGAACTGCGCAAGCGCGGCTTCGATCCGAAAGACTGGATGGACAAGAAGAAGCTCGAGAATATCTCGAACCAGTTCTCTGCCCAGACTTATACCGATCTGATGTACGGCTTAGCTGTCAAGACGATCAACCCGACCTCTGTCTGCGAGAAGCTGACAAACCAGAAGCGCTCGCTGAATGACAACGAGTCCATGCAGAAGCTGCTCTCCCGGGAACCTTCCCGCAAGCAGCACGTCCAGACTCGTACCGGCATCATCATTCCTGGCATCGAAGCCATGAAGCTTTCGATTGCCCAGTGCTGTCTGCCGGTATATGGCGATGACATTGTCGGCTTCGTGACCAAAGGCGAGGGCGTCAAAGTCCATCGGGCCGACTGTCCGAATGTCGCCTCGGAAAAAGCCCGCATCATGCATGTCGAATGGGACGAGGAGAATCCGGATCGTGTCTATGACAGCGATCTGACGATTTCTGCCCATGACCGCAGCTTCCTGCTGACGGATATCGTGACAGCTGTCTCGCAATCAAGAGCACCATTGATCAAGGTCAGTGCGGATGCCAACCAGGAAACCCTGATGACCCTCATCAAGCTGAAGATCCAGGTTCATAATCTTGCCCAGCTCACCACATTGATCGCAAATCTGCGCAAGGTGGAAAGCGTGATTTCTGTCGAGCGGGCGGTGCACTAGAAACGCTTGCCCAACCCGATCTGCGCATGTATAATGCAGTCGTACAAATTCCTAGACGAAGAAATTTCCTGAAGAAGGACTGGCAGAGACATTCCGGCTGGTGAAAGGAATGGTTCCCGAAACAGGAAAACGACACTTCCGAGAAGACTCCCGAACTCAGTAAGGAGCTCCGTATTCCGCGTTAAGGACCAATGAGTGCATGAACCTTCCGGTTCATGAATCGAGGTGGTACCGCGCAATCCAGCGTCCTCATCTGAAGGACGCTTTTATTTTTCTGTAAGGAGGATCCATTCATGAATTATCAGACTCCAAGAGGCACGTATGACATTCTGCCTGATGAGATCAGCCGCTGGCATGAAGCCGAAGCCCTGATCCGCGAGAAATGCCGTCTGTACCGCTACCATGAGATTCGCACGCCTTATTTCGAATCTACCTCCGTCTTTGCCCGCAAAAACGACAGCTCCGATATGGTCAACAAGGAGATGTACAGCTTCGGCAGCGGCGACGAAAGCTATACCCTGAGACCGGAAGGAACGGCAGGCGTCATCCGTGCCTTCGATCAGCACAAGCTCTACGGCTCGATGGAAATGCCGGCCAAGTTCTATTACATGGGACCGATGTTCCGCCATGAGCGTCCGCAGAAGGGCAGACAGAGACAATTCACGCAGTTCGGCGTCGAAGCCTTGGGTGTCCGTTCTCCGCAGCTCGATGCGGAGTGCATTGCCCTTGGCATTGACATTGTCAAAGCCCTCGGCATCCGTTCTGTGAAGGTATGCATCAATACACTCGGCGATGATGAGTCAAGAGCTGCCTACCGGGCTGCTCTGAAGGAATACTTTACGCCGCATATCAATGAGCTCTGCAGCGATTGCCACCGCCGCCTGGAACAGAATCCGCTGAGAATTCTCGACTGCAAGGTGGATGCCGAAAGCCCGATACTCAAAAATGCTCCGCGGCTCAGCGACTATCTCAACGAAGCCTCGAGACAGTACTTCCAGGAAGTGCTTGCTTCGCTGGATGCGCTTGGCATTCCGTATGAAGTTGACGACCGCCTGGTAAGAGGCCTGGACTACTACACGCATACGGTCTTCGAAGTCAAATCCGTCCGTCCGGATGCCGGCGCCCAGTCGACGATCTTCGCCGGCGGCCGCTATGACCATCTGATCGAATACTTCGGCGGACCCGAGATGTCCGGCATCGGCTTTGCGATCGGCATGGAGCGTCTGCTGTCTCTGGCTGCAGATGAAGGCCATGTATTTCCGGATGAGAATACGACCGATGTCTATGTCATCGGCATCGGCAATACTGCTTCCTCAGTGCTGCCGTTTGCTGAACAGCTGCGTACGGCAGGCTTTGTCACCGAAGGAAATCTTGTCGGCCGTTCCCTCAAGGCGCAGTTCAAGAGCGCGGATCGCAGCGGCTCGAAGTACATCGCTATCATGGGCGAAGAAGAAGTTCAGAACGGCACCGTCAACCTGAAGAAAGCAGGCGGCGAACAGGTGAATGTCCGCCTCGATCAGGCGATCGATACTCTGAAGCAGTGGGAAGAAGGGAAATAACAGAATGGAACGCACATGTGGAAACGGCACTCTCAGAAAAGAAGATGCCGGCAAATCTGTCACGCTGATCGGCTGGGTCAGCAAGAGAAGAAACCTCGGAAGCCTGGTCTTCGTGGACCTCAGAGACCGCTCTGGCATCTGCCAGATCGTCTTTGATGAGACGATGGCTGAGCAGGTGAAAGACGTCCGCTCGGAATACATCCTGCAGGTATGGGGAAACGTACAGCTGCGCAAAGATGCCAATCCGAAGATGGCAACCGGCGAGATCGAAGTCCATGCTGAGAAGGTGAAGATCATCAACACCGCCAATACGACGCCGATCACGATCAGCGACGACACCGACGCTTCGGAAGATGTCCGTCTGAAGTACCGGTATCTGGACCTCAGAAGACCGTCTCTTCAGCATAATCTGATGGTGCGCCATCGCATCTGCATGATTGCCCGCAATGTCCTGGATTCCGAAGGCTTCGTCGAAGTGGAAACTCCGATCCTGGCTCGCTCGACCCCAGAAGGGGCAAGAGACTATCTCGTTCCTTCCAGAATCTACAACGGACGCTTCTGGGCGCTGCCGCAGTCCCCGCAGATCTTCAAGCAGCTGCTGATGATCGGCGGCATGGAGAAGTATTTCCAGATTGCTCGCTGTTTCCGCGATGAGGATCTGCGTGCAGATCGTCAGCCGGAATTCACTCAGATCGATATTGAGATGAGTTTCATCGATGAAGAAGACATCTTCGCAGTTGTCGAGCATCTGATGAAGGAAATCTTCCGCGATATCCGTCATGTGGAACTCGAAGACCACTTCATCCGCATCACCTGGAATGAATGCATGAAGCGCTTCGGATCCGATAAGCCGGATCTGCGCTTCGGCAATGAGATCCAGGATCTCTCTGATCTGTTCAAGGACACGCAGTTCCATATCTTTGCGGACTGCCTGAGCAACGGCGGTGAGATCGATGCGATCAAGTTTGAAAACGCAGCTGACAAGTACAGCCGAAAAGCTCTTGATAAGCTGCAGGAATTCATCCGTTCCGGCTTCAAGGCACATGCGCTCGCTTACCTGAAGATGGAGAACGGAGTGCTCTCCGGTTCCATTGCCAAGGGGCTTTCCGAAGAAGAGAAGCAGGCAGTGATTTCCAGACTGGACCTCAAGGACAATGATCTCGTCCTGGTTGTTGCGGACAAGCCGCGGGTTGCAGAAACCTCTCTCGGTGCACTGCGTGTGAAGCTTGCCCATGAACTCGGACTCGTGAAGAATAATGTCTTCAAGTTCCTGTGGGTTACGGAATTTCCGATGTTCGAATGGTCTGAAAGCGATCAGCGCTGGGTTGCGGCACATCATCCGTTCACTGCTCCGAAAGAGTCTGATATCGACAAGCTCTTCACGGATCCGGAACACGTCAGCTCCCGTGCCTATGACCTCGTGCTCAATGGCTATGAACTGCTCTCGGGTTCCATCCGTATCCACGATCAGGAACTGCAGGAGAAGGTCTTCGAAGCCATCGGCCTCACGATGGAACAGGCCAAGCAGAAGTTCGGCTTCTTCCTGGATGCCTTCAAGTTCGGCACTCCGCCTCATGGAGGAGTCGGAATCGGTCTGGAACGCCTCTGCATGGTGATTCTCGGAACGGACAATATCCGTGATGTCGTTGCCTTCCCGACTACCAACAGCTCGCTGGATCTGATGAGCGAATCTCCGAATGTCGTCGATGACGATCAGCTGAAAGTACTCGGCATCGAGATTTCAAAGAAACAGTAATCTTCTGAAAACTATTACAGAAGACCTGGATCAGGAACCTCTCTTCTCGCATCATTGCCGGTTGTCAAGACTATACATGAAGAACAGGGATCTGATATAGTTTAATTGCCGGAGGGAACACATATTTTTCCAACACATTGATATAAGGGAGTTCTGACTGGCGACGCCTGTTGTGAATGCCCGGTGCGCCCGGGAATCCTGATGGAAGACCAAGGACACCCACCTCTACTTAAGAGGGAACATATCAACCTTCCGGTAATATTGAGAAATGAGCGGACATCAGTACGGTGCCCGCTTTTCTTTCGCCGCATAGTTCTGAATTCTGCACAATATGACTGGAAATACGATCCCAGCGTGCATGATTGAGTACGATTCAGAGCTGATGCTGGCAGTGCACTGCCTTCTGAGAACGGCGGCGGATCATGGACCTGCTGTGCCTTTTCCGTTAATTTTCCCGTAGGAAACATGGCAGTATTTCTGCAGAAAGACTGAGCAGAAATTCTGACTCTTCAGAACAATAAAATCTTCTTCAGAGCATTGTGCGGAAACACATTTCTGCAAGTTCAGAATCTTCAGGACTGCAGTTTTTTTATCTGCGGAACGATCATCTATTCTCCGCAGGCCGATTTCTGATAGACATTTAAGCATCAGCGATAAATACAATATATTTTTAACTAAGATACATTGACAGATGAGGTAACTAAGAATATATTATGGGTGTGAGGTAAAGGGTATGAAGAAGAATGAAACCGAGAAGAAAGCATTGCGGAAAGACCAGAAAGAAATCCGCATCTACCATGCGCCGGTAACGGAATGGGAGAAGAACATGGCAAAGGTTCATGGCGTGATTGATTACACTGGAAGGAGAAGCTGATGGCTGGAATTGCTGCAGATCTGATCCGTGGGAATACTGATCTCATCATTCTCCGGTTTCTGAAAGATCATGATAGCTATGGCTATGAAATCAACAAGAAGATTCGGGAACTGTCAGAGGGAAAGTATGAACTGAAGGAAGCTACCCTGTATACCGCCTTCCGCAGACTCGAGCAGGATGGGCTGATTGAATCCTACTGGGGTGATGAAAACAACGGAGCAAGAAGACGGTATTACCGGATCACGGATTCAGGAAAAACAAGGTATGAACAGGGGATTCAGGAATGGGAAGATGCCCAGAACCTGATTGAAAAGCTGATCCGCTCGGATGATCAGAAGTGAGCGACCAAGAAAGGACAATGATATGAATCGTCTCAGAGTTTATATTGAGGGATTATTTGCCAGCTTTGATTCTTCGAAGGAAGTAGAAGAGCTCAAGGAAGAACTGCTCGCCAATTGCGAGGACCGGTATCAGGAATGCATCGAAAGCGGACAGAGTGAGGCAGAAGCATTCATGACCGTGATCGATTCCATCGGAGATCTTTCCGGAATTCTTGAAGAAATCCGGAAAAAGGAGGGCAGAAGCCCGATGAATCTCCGGAACTCCCTGCAGGTGATGGCTGCCTCTCAGCAGGAATCAGATGAATCAGAAACTACGGAAAACTATCCGAAAGAAATCACGGAACTGGAAATCAATGTTACCAGCACTGATGTTGTTCTGGTCGGAACGGACAGCGGTCTGCTGGAAGTGGAATGCGGCAGCAATATGGACCAGCATGTGTCCGGGAATAAGCTGACGATCCAGGAACATACCCGCATCAGCAGGTTCTTCGGGTTCAGCATCTCCGATGGTTCCGATAAAGATCTGATCGTGCGTTTTCCGAAAGGACTTCAGAAGGTCACGATTCATACTGCTTCCGGCGACCTGAACTTTGAGAAGCCGATGGCAGAGGAATGGTCTGTTACGTCTGCCTCCGGGGATCTGAACGGGGAACTTGCTCAGGCAGAACGCTTTGCGATCAGGACTGCTTCAGGTGACCTCGATCTGTCATTCCCCGGGTTTGAACAAGGATCGATCACGTCCGCAAGCGGCGATGGACATCTGAACCTGAAGAATGATTTTCAGGATCTCAGGATCAAATCTGCTTCCGGTGATTATGAGATTGATACTTCCCGTATTTCCGGAGCAGAAGTGAACTTCACATCGGTGTCCGGAGATGCGGAAATCCGCACGCATCTGATCCAGGGAACCAACCGGATTGATGTCACGACGACCAGCGGAGATCTGCAGGTATTCTGATGACAGAGAAAGGGAGCAGCTGAATGGCTGCTCCCTGCATGCATGATTCCTTGCTTCAGCTGTGGCGCCGATGTTTCCGATTGCGGCGCTTTTTTCTGACTCTCGCATTATGGATCTGCACATGGATGATGCGGATCAAGAGAAGAATCAGAACAATCAGGGCTATGGCGAAGACACGGTGATTCGTCCAGAGATCATCCAGCCTGGCCAGGATCACGGCAAGCGTGCTTCTGGATACGGACTGATCTGAAACTGCTGAAGCAGTATAGAGAATCTGATCATTCACTGACACAGAATAGGTACCAAGCTGCTGACCTGCGCTGATGGGTGCTTCGATCGTTTCCGGAAGATCTGAGACAATGGAGACTTCTGCATCTGACGGAAGATCCATGGTCACGGTATCTGCTGCGGACGTTTCTAAGGTTGCCTCCGGCAGGGAATAGACGACCGGGATCGAAGCGATGGACTGGCCAGCTTCTAAGATGGTTCTGCGGCTGTAGTTCCGGGCATACCAGTTATAAAGCGTGGCCGCATCGGCGACATGGCCGGTTCCTTCGCTCTGTCCGGTGACCAGGATCAGATGCATCCCATTGACTTCGGCATGACTGGCGAGACATCTGCCGGCTTCTGTCGTATAGCCGGTCTTCCCGCCGAGGAAGCCATCGATGGAATAGCTGTTCTCGCCATTGTTGACCATGGACCAGACAGAGGAGGAGAGCGTTACCGTCGTGCCGGACGCATCAATCGGTCCGGTCGTATAGGAAGGGGTTAAGAGAATCTGACAGAACGTATCGTTCTGAATGCAGTACTGCAGCAGGATGGCCATATCATGGGCGGTACTGTAATGATCGCTGTCATGAAGACCGGTCGCATTGGCAAAGTGCGTATCATTCATGCCGAGTTCTGCAGCTTTCTCATTCATGAGATCGATGAAGGAGGAGACACTGCCGCTGACCGTGATCGCAGCTGCCTGCACGGCATCGGCACCGCTGGGCAGGAGAATTCCATACAGCAGGTCTTTCACCGTTACCGTATTGCCTGGCCAGAAGCCGGCGACGCTGGCATTGGCCTCGATGAGGCCATCCCACATCGCATCGGTGATTGTGACTTCCTGATTGAGATCGAGATGCTCAATTGTCAGGATCGCAGTCATCATCTTCGTCATCGAAGCAGGTTCCATCCGCTCTTCGCCATTGCGGTCCAGCAGCACCTGGTTCGTATCGGCATCCATGAGATAGCAGTACGTGCTGGTGATGGAAGGCGCATTGGTTTCTTCGTAATCCGTGATGGAAGTTTCAGGAGGAGATGCAGATTCTTCGGCAGAGACAGGAACAGATGTGCTGGCCGACAGCAGCACGAGACAGCAGGCTAATCGCAGTAATTTCATGACATTTATTCTAGAACCGAAGACACCTGATAGGCAACGCAGGATTGAAAAGGGGAATGTTTCAAGATAGAATAAAAGCATGTTTCAAGGCAGATAGAGGAGTGAGGTTATGTCAGTATTCTGGTTTTCCCTTTTGTGGTTTGTATTAGGCGGCGCCGTCGGCGCGCTGATCAGCTTCTATTTCACAAGAAAGAATTTCGAGAAGCAGCTGAAGGAGAATCCTCCGGTTACGGAGAAGATGATCCGGGCAATGTTCATGCAGATGGGCAGAAAGCCTAGCGAAGCGCAGATCAAAGCGGTCATGCGCTCGATGCAGCAGAAATAACAACAGGAGAAAGCCTTCCGGAAGGCTTTTTCATTTTTTCAGAAATTGCTGAAATAATATACAGAATTGCATATTTCATGGATTCATGCGGGAAATCCCGCAGAAAACAAGTTCATATTTCATGAAAATTTGTCATATAATGAACCCGTAACATAACAGGAGGACATATGAGTTCAGAGAAAAAGGTTTTCCAAGCAATGGATGGAAATACCGCTACTGCGCATAGTGCTTATGCGTTTACTGAAGTAGCAGGAATCTATCCGATCACACCGTCTTCACCGATGGCTGAGAACGTTGATGCATGGGCTACAGCAGGCCGCACCAACATCTTCGGCGATAAGGTTAAGGTGGTTGAAATGCAGGCAGAAGGCGGCGCTGCTGGTGCAGTTCACGGAGCTGCTCAGGGCGGTGCACTTGCGGCAACGTTCACTGCATCCCAGGGACTTCTGCTGATGATCCCGAACCTCTACAAGTGGTCCGGAGAAATGCTGCCGATCGTTCTTCACGTCGCAGCTCGTACATTAGCAACTCATACACTTTCCATCTTCGGCGATCACCAGGATGTCTATGCATGCCGTCAGACTGGTGTTGTCATGATGTGCTCTCACTCCGTTCAGGACTGCATGGACCTGGCTGGCGTTGCTCACCTGATTGCCATTGACGGTTCTGTACCGGTCATGCACTTCTTCGATGGTTTCCGTACTTCTCACGAAATCGACAAGATCGAAGTCATGGACTATGACTATCTGAAGTCTCTGCTGCCGGTTGATAAGCTCGAGGCATTCCGTGCGCATGCGATGAACCCGCATACCAATCCGATTGTCCGCGGCGGCAACGAGAACGATGACGTCTTCTTCCAGGCTCGTGAAGCTCAGAATGAGCACTATGCAGCAGTTGCTGATATCGCTGCTAAGTACATGAAGGCTGTTTCCGAGCACACTGGCCGCAACTATGCACCGTTCACCTATGTCGGTGCTCCGGATGCTGAGCGTGTCATCGTCGCTATGGGCTCCGTTACGGATACCATCACCGAGACGATCAATACTCTGACTGCAGAAGGCGAGAAGGTAGGTCTGATCAAGGTTTATCTGTATCGTCCGTTCTCCGTCAAGTATCTCGAAGCAGTTCTCCCGAAGACGGTCAAGAAGATTGCTGTTCTGGATCGTTCCAAGGAAATCGGCTCCAGAGAGCCGCTGTATCTGGATGTCTGCGATGCCCTCAAGCATCATGAAGGCCTGACCATCATCGGCGGCCGCTACGGACTGTCCTCCAAGGATACCAACCCGTCTGACATCAATGCAGTTTATGAAGAACTCAAGAAGGAAAATCCGAAGGAAGAGTTCACGCTGTCCATCAACGATGATGTGACGCATCTGTCTCTGGATCCGGTTCCGCTGAAGGTGAAGTCCGATTATACTTCCTGCCTGTTCTTCGGTCTTGGTTCTGATGGAACTGTCGGCGCGAACAAGTCCACCGTCAAGATCATCGGCAACAACACGGATCTGTATTCCCAGGCTTATTTCCAGTACGACTCCAAGAAGGCCGGCGGCGTTACCCGTTCGCATCTGCGTTTCGGCAAGTCCCCGATCCATTCTCCGTACTACATCGATCAGGCAGACTTCATCTCCTGCTCGCTGGACAGCTACTGCTACAAGTTCGACATGGTCCGTCAGCTGAAGGAAGGCGGCACGTTCCTTCTGAACACAACCTTCTCTGCAGACGAGATTGCTTCCAAGATGCCGAACCGCATGCTCGCAGGTCTTGCTAAGAAGCATGCAAACTTCTACATCATCAACGCTACCCGTCTGGCGATCGAGTGCCATATGGGCCGTCATACCAATACGATCCTGCAGTCCGCATTCTTCAAGCTCAATGAGCAGATCATGCCGTACAGCAAGTCCCTCGAGCTCATGAAGGACAGTGCTAGACATACCTATGCTCGCAAGGGTGAGGATGTCGTCAATGCCAACATCTCCGCAATTGAGATGGGCGGCTCCGGACTGGTCAAGGTCGATGTGAAGCCGGAATGGGCTGATCTCGACTGCAGCGCTCCGCTGTACACGACCACAGGCGATCGCCACTATGATGATTTCGTCCAGCGCATCAACGCCCTCGAAGGCGAAGATATGCCGGTATCCGAATTCATGAAGGAAGATGTCATCGATGGATCGATTCCTGAGAACATCGCATTCCGTGAGAAGAGAGACATTGCTGCTCTGGTTCCGGCATGGGATTCTGCTAAGTGCATCGAGTGCGGCAAGTGCGGATTTGCATGCCCGCATGCTACGATCCGTTCCTTCCTGCTGACTCCGGAAGAAGAGGCTAAGGCTGCTGAGATCGCTAAGGAAAATGGTGCTGAGTGGTCCGTCAAGGATGCTTCCCCGATGTACAAGGGAGCTAAGGATGCCGGCTTGAAGTTCCGTATCCAGATCAGCCCGATGAACTGCGTAGGCTGCGGCGTCTGCATTACCGTCTGCCCGACCAAGGCACTCTCTGCTATGGATGTCAACACCCAGCGCAACGAAGAGCCGGTTGCTGATTACCTCTACAAGAAGACTTCTTACAAGCCTCAGTATGGCAACCCTGCTACCGAAGCTGGCATATCTCTGATGCGTCCGTACTTCGAAGTCTCCGGCTGCTGCCCGGGCTGCGGCGAAGCTCCGTACTATCGTCTTGCTACCCAGCTGTTCGGCAAGGACATGATGGTTGCTAACGCTACCGGATGCTCGATGATCTACTGCTCCGCTATTCCTTCTACTCCGTTTGCTACGGATGAGAATGGCGAGGGTGTCACCTGGGCAAACTCCCTGTTCGAAGATAACGCTGAATACGGCTTCGGTATGGCTGTTGCACAGACTTACAAGGAAGCTCGTATTCTGAAGATCATGGAAGAGAACCTCGATAAGGTTGAACCGGAACTTAAGGCAGACTTCCAGACTTATATCGATGCGAACGATGACCGTGAGAAGCAGAGAGCTGTCAAGGACAAGCTCGTTGCTGACCTCAAGGCAAGCTCCAACGAAGCAGTCAAGGAACTGCTCAATATGGAACGCGATCTCGTCGGCAAGTCCGTTTGGATCATCGGCGGCGATGGCTGGTCCTATGATATCGGCTACGGCGGACTCGATCACGTCATGGCTAACAACCTGAACGTCAACGTTCTCGTTCTCGATACCGAGACCTATTCCAACACTGGCGGACAGGCTTCCAAGTCCTCCCAGGCTTCTGCAATCGCGAAGTTCGCTGCTGGCGGCAAGCCGACTGCTAAGAAGGACATGGGCCAGATCTTCATGGAATATGGTACCTGCTATGTTGCTTCCGTATCCATGGGTGCAAATCAGACTCAGACCATCCGTGCATTCAAGGAAGCTGAGAGCTACAATGGTCCGTCCATCATCATCGCTTACAGCCCTTGCGCAGAGCATGGTATCAAGGGCGGCCTGATCAAGGCTCCGCTTGTCCAGAAGGCAGCAGTAGAGTGCGGCTACACGGTTCTGTACCGTTATGATCCGCGTCTCGAGAAGCCGCTGACCATCGACTCCAAGGAGCCTGACTGGACGAAGTTCAATGCCTTCCTGATGAATGAGGCTCGTTACTTCAATCTGCCGAAAGTCAGAGGCGAGGAAGTTGCAGAGAAGATGTTCGCAAAGACACTCTCCGATGCACAGGTCCGTTACAACAAGCTTGTCAGCAAGGTCAAGCTGCAGAACGAACAGTAATTCCTGAATCACGAAGAGACATCTCTCAGAAATGGGAGGTGTCTTTT
>Ga0256404_1005695_pt1 | contig 21669 bp, 19 predicted proteins | sample RumenRJG_01DNA_FD_185990 | JGI IMG/M metagenome (GOLD analysis project Ga0256404, IMG submission 185990) | Bovine rumen microbial communities from Lethbridge, Alberta, Canada - RJG_01 | ecosystem: Host-associated > Mammals > Digestive system > Stomach > Rumen | place: Canada: Alberta | collected...
CGTCCGTATTCACCTCGGATGTCTAGATATTCTAATTAGTTTAGAATGTTTTGTTCTGTATGTGGTTTTCAAGGTACGAAGCACAATGTTACGGATGATCGCGTTCAAGCTTGCTTGAAAACGCGATTCAGACGTTAACATTGTATTTTGTGCCGCCGCTCCAGCGAGGAACACGGAGTGTTCCGAGCCCGGAGTGAAGTGCGCAGCACTTCAGCCGGCGTCACAAAATGGAGATGGAGAGATTCGAACTCTTGACCCCCTGCTTGCAAGGCAGGTGCTCTCCCAACTGAGCTACACCCCCATAAATTCCGGCGTCCACCTGCTCTCCCATACCGTCGCCAGTATAGTACCATCGGCCGCCTGCGTCTTAACTGTCGTGTTCGGGATGGGAACGAGTGTTTCCCACAGACGTATCGGCACCGGAAATTGATTACCCTGAACCTGAGTAGTTTCGGTACGGCCGACGAACGGGTACTCGTATCCGTTCGTCCGGCGGACCGGAACTATTCAAGGCGAAGCCTTCATGAGGGATCCGAAGGATCCCGAACTCAGGTGAAGGGTTCTCCTGAACCTTTCTTATCAAAGACCAGACAGTACGGACAACCCCTACTCTTTTCCTTAGAAAGGAGGTGATCCAGCCGCACCTTCCGATACGGCTACCTTGTTACGACTTCACCCCAGTTATCCGCCCCGCCTTCGGCAGCTCCCTCCGATTGGTTGGGTCACTGACTTCGGGCGTTGCTGACTCCCATGGTGTGACGGGCGGTGTGTACAAGACCCGGGAACGTATTCACCGCGACATGCTGATTCGCGATTACTAGCAATTCCAGCTTCGTGTAGTCGGGTTGCAGACTACAGTCCGAACTGAGACGTTATTTGAAGATTTGCTCCCCCTCGCAGGTTCGCTTCTCTCTGTTTACGCCATTGTAGCACGTGTGTTGCCCAGATCATAAGGGGCATGATGATTTGACGTCATCCCCACCTTCCTCCCGGTTATCCCGGGCAGTCTCGCCAGAGTGCCCAGCTTTACCTGCTGGCTACTGGCAATAAGGGTTGCGCTCGTTGCGGGACTTAACCCAACATCTCACGACACGAGCTGACGACAACCATGCACCACCTGTGTGGGGTGTCCCGAAGGAAAGGCCGTTTTGCCGGCCGGTCACCCCCATGTCAAGACCTGGTAAGGTTCTTCGCGTTGCTTCGAATTAAACCACATGCTCCACTGCTTGTGCGGGTCCCCGTCAATTCCTTTGAGTTTCATTCTTGCGAACGTACTCCCCAGGTGGAATACTTAATGCGTTTGCGACGGCACCGACATCCTTTGGATGCCAACACCTAGTATTCATCGTTTACCGCGTGGACTACCAGGGTATCTAATCCTGTTTGCTCCCCACGCCTTCGAGCATGAACGTCAGTTACTGTCCAGTAAGCCGCCTTCGCCACCGGTGTTCTTCCCAATATCTACGCATTTCACCGCTACACTGGGAATTCCGCTTACCTCTCCAGCACTCTAGCCGCACAGTTTCCAAAGCAGTTCCACGGTTAAGCCGTGGAGTTTCACTTCAGACTTGTGTGGCCGTCTGCGCTCCCTTTACACCCAGTAAATCCGGATAACGCTTGCCCCCTACGTATTACCGCGGCTGCTGGCACGTAGTTAGCCGGGGCTTCTTACTCAGGTACCGTCATCTTCTTCCCTGCTGATAGAGCTTTACATACCGAAATACTTCTTCACTCACGCGGCGTCGCTGCATCAGGGTTCCCCCCATTGTGCAATATTCCCCACTGCTGCCTCCCGTAGGAGTTTGGGCCGTGTCTCAGTCCCAATGTGGCCGTTCGTCCTCTCAGATCGGCTACCGATCGTCGACTTGGTGGGCCGTTACCTCACCAACTATCTAATCGGACGCGGGTCCATCCTGTACCGTCGGAGCTTTTACCCCTGTGCCATGCGGCACTGTGGTCTTATGCGGTATTAACAGTCATTTCTAACTGTTATCCCCCTGTACAGGGCAGGTTACCCACGCGTTACTCACCCGTCCGCCACTAAACTTATCAAAATCCATCCGAAAACTTCATTCAATAAGTTCCGTTCGACTTGCATGTGTTAAGCACGCCGCCAGCGTTCATCCTGAGCCAGGATCGAACTCTCATCTTAAATGTTCGACCAGGTTTAGGATAACTCTGACATCAGTTATCTTACCCGTTCTTTTACTTGGTAGTACTTAATTAGAAATCTCTTTTTGACCGCCGTTTGCCGGCAGCTCTGCCGCAGTGGGCACTAGGACTCATCCTTCGCGCTTTCGCGCTCGGCTTCGTCAAGTGCCTGTTGCGTTCGAGCCTGCAGCGCTCACATCGGACTTTCGTCCGCTGTTCGCTGGCAGTCTCTGAAGGAATTTCAGGGTTGTGTGTACTGTCTGTTATTTGATTTTCAAGGTTCTTTTGTTGTGCCTCTCTCGAGGCGACTTGCATACTATAGCACCCGGTTCCGGGGATGTCAACATCTTTTTTAAAAAACTTTTCGAGAAAGTTTTCGGGGCCGGAATATGGCGTTTTCCGCCACTCTTCCGGCTCTCCAGGACTGTTTCGAGCTTGATTCTTACAGTGCCTTCCCAATCAGTGCCTTGCTACTTAAAGCACCTTCTCAATCAGCGCCTTGATGCTGGCCAGGTTCTGCTGGCCGACCGCGCGGTTCACCGGCTCGCCGTCCTTGAACACCACCAGGTTCGGAATGCTCATCACCTGGTACTCCTGCGCCAGTTCCTGGGCATCGTCCACATTGATCTTCGCGAATTCAATCTGGGGAATCGTCTCAGAGAGCTTCTCCAGAACAGGGGCAGTCATCTTGCAGGGGCCGCACCAGTCTGCGTAAAAGTCCACCAGGACCGGCTTCTCGCTCTTCAGAACCTCTGCCTCAAACGTATCTGCTGTCACTGTCTTTACCATATGGAACCTCCTTAAGTGCAAAACATCAAGCATCAATCATGTAACCGAAAATCGCAATCCGCTTCGCGTCTTGCTTGCATGGCCCGCTGCCGCTTTCAGGGACATCGGGCCAAATTGTCAGTCTGCTTTCCCCTATATATTAGGAAATAACTGAAATCTTTTCAACTTGAAACTGTTCTGAGAACTGTTCTGAGGACCGGATATCGAAAAGAGATCTTGTCCTAGTTCCAGCGCGTGTCAGCCCTCTGCCGGTCGCTTTCTGGCAGCCACCAGCTTGCAGATCTTCTGGCCTCGGCCGGAAAATTTCTCCTCGTACTCGGTCATGACGTTGTCGGCGGCCTCCGAGGAGGCGTGCAGGTCCTCGTTGACAGAGAGCAGCTCCCATCCGGCCTCCGGAATGGCCTCTAAGGACCAGGCGAAGAGGCCCTGGTTGTCCGTCTTGAATTCCACCACGCCCTCCGGCGCGAGGATCTGGTCATAGAGCTTGAAGAATACCGGCGAGGTCAGCCGCCTGGAGGCGTGGCCCTTCTTGGGCCAGGGATCGGAGAAGTTCAGGAAGATCCGGCTGATCTCCCCCGGGGCAAAGAGATCCGGAAGGCGGACCGCATCCACCGCCAGGAAGCGAAGGTTCGGCCGAAGCACATCCGCCGGGAGCGAGAGCTCGCCCCGGTCCTGGAGCAGGGTCCGCTGAATGGCCTTCATGAGAACCGTCTCGAAGCGCTCCAGGCCGATGTAGTTGGTCTCTGGGTGCCGGACCGAGAGGGTGCGGATAAACTGCCCCTTTCCCATGCCGATTTCCAGCTCCAACGGGTGGTCGTTTCCGAAGAAGCGGTTCCACTGACCCTTGTTTGTCTCGGGCTCGTGGGCCACATAGGCGCTCGCCGCCACATAGGCCTCACAGCCTGGAATATGTCTGAGCCGCATTCCGTTTCCTCCTGTCTTTTCCGCGGAATCAGCAGCCACTGCAGCTGCTGCGTAGATCAATGTGCAGATCGATGATGAATGGCCAAGGTCAATGGATAGATGAATAAAAAATGGCCAGAAATATGTGCAGATTAATAGGCAGATCGCCGGGATTGCCTGAATAGATACAAGGATATCAGCTTTTCCGAAATGCCGCAACCCACGGAAAAGGGGTGCAAAACTTTTCTGTCACTGCTATAATGGTTTAAATAATATGTAACTGTTCAGCACCCGGGCAAAAACAGGAAGTCACGAACAGGGACCTGTTTACCGATTTACCAGACATGGGTGCCGAACAGATATAGACAGTGTTGTTAATGACTCATGGAGGAAACCCATGGCGGAAGGAAGAAGAACGGTGCGGGAGCTCATTCAGGAAGGTCTCAGGGAGACCGAGCGCCTGCTTTCCCAGAAGCAGTATAACCTGGCGATGATCAAATCCCGCCAGACCCTTGAATATATGGTAAAGAGCCTTTGCCGCAGGAACGGGATCCCCGACGGGGACCTGGTCGACATGATCGACAATCTGTACCGGCAGGACGTCATCAGCCGCGATACCCTGGCGAACTATCACAAGATCCGGAAGCTGGGCAACGAAGCGGTGCACAACAACGACAACAACGCCTACAACGCGAACAACGCCTATCTCCTGCTGAGCCAGGAGGCCTTCAATTTCCGGAGCCTGTCCTCGTCCCAGCAGCGGCAGCAGCGGGACCGCCGCTCGGTGAGCGCCGCGGCCAGAGGCACCCGGAAACCCCGCAGGTCCGCTCCTTCCCAGGCGCCGGCCTTCACGCCCTTTGATCTTCTGAAGATCCTGATCCCGATTCTGGCCATCATTCTCGTGGTCTCCCTGTTCCGTCTCTTCAAGCCGGACAAGCCGGCGGAGACCACCGCCGCAGTCGAAACCACCGCGGCAGAAGAGACCACGGAGGCCGCCCTGGAGACCACCGCTCCCGAGGAGACGGAGCCCCAGGTCATCACCGTGTACACCACCAACGCCTCCCTGAACGTGCGCTCCGCGCCCTCCAGGGATTCGGAGCGCCTGGCCACCATCCCGGCGGGCACCACGGTGGATTATGTCTCGGCCTACAACAGCGAGTGGGCCATCATTAACTACAACGGCGGGCAGGCCTATGTCGCCTCCCAGTATCTGACCGCGGCGGAAATGCCTGCGGTCCAGCAGTAAAAAAAGGAGCTGTCCTTGCTGAATCTGTGTGTGAGAGCGCGGCGGAGCGCCGGAATGCGCCTTCCGGCCGCGCTTTTTTCTATCTGCCTTCTTCTGACCATCTGCTTTCCCCGCCCCGCCTATGCCGCCGTCCCCTGGCCGGATGAAATCCTCATCGAGGCAGACGGGGGCATTTTGATGGATGCCGACTCCGGCTGCGTTCTCTACGGGAAAAACCTGCACGAGCGCTATTTCCCCGCCAGTATCACCAAGATCCTTACGGCCCTCATCATCATCGAGAACTGCAACCTGGACGACGTCATCACCTTTTCCCACGACGCCGTCTACAACGTGGAGCGGGGCTCCACCAACGCGGGCTACGACACGGGGGACCAGCTGACCGTGCGGGACGCGCTCTACGCCATGCTCCTGAAGTCGGCCAACGAGGTGGCCAACGCCCTGGCGGAGCACTGCGCCGGTTCCGTGGAGGCCTTCGCCGACATGATGAACGAGAAGGCCCGGTCCCTGGGCTGCCAGGACTCCCATTTCGCGAACCCCTCGGGCCTGAACAACCCGGATCACTACACCACGCCCTACGACTACGCCCTGATCGCCCAGGCGGCCTTCAAAAACCAGACCTTCGTGGAGTTTGACTCCACCACCTACTACACCCTGCCGCCGAACAGCGCCTACAAGGAGCCCTTTACCGTCTACTGCGGCCACAAGATGCTGAAGCAGAACTCCGGCCAGCACTACGACGGGATCATCGGCGGTAAAACCGGGTACACCTCCCTGGCCGGCAACACCCTGGTGACCTGCGCGGAGCGGGACGGCATGAAGCTCATCACCGTGGTCTTGAACGGGCATTCCACGCACTACACCGACACCAGGGCCCTTCTGGACTTCGGCTTCGCGAACTTCCGGAACGAGCGGATCGGCGAGACCGAGACCGAGTTTTCCAGGCTGGAGAACGAGCTGGACCTCACCGGGACCCACTCCTCCCTCCTGCAGCTGGACGAGTCCAGGACCGTGACGCTGCCGAAGGACGCCCTGCTCTCTGACGCGGAGCCCTCCGTCTCCTATGAGATTACGGAGAAGGATCCGCCCAATTCCGCGGCGAGGATCCAGTACCTCTACGACGGCCGGGTCATCGGAACCACCTGGCTGAAGGCGGCCGCGGAGGTCTCCGTGGACCGGCCCACGGAAGCGGGATCCGGAACCACCGAGACAGAGAACGGCGAGGGCCTGCAAAGCGGGCTGCTCCACGTGCTTCCCGTCGCCGGCGGCGTGCTCCTCGTGCTGCTCCTGGCGGCCTTCGTCTGGCTCCGCCTCCGGGCCCGGCAGGAAGACGCCGAGCTGAGCCTGGCGGAGTCCATGCGGCACTTCCAGCAGGATGACCGGGCGAGAGGCCAGGAGGGCATCTACAACGACAGCTCCGCCTCCGTTCACCACTTCGATTCCGCCTCCGGGCACAGAAAAAGCCATCTCCGCAGAAACGGAAATGGCTGGTTCAAACGAAGGGGGTAATCGGCAGAAGTCGATCGGTCGATCCGCAGCGGGCGGCCACAGCATGTTGTCACAGCAGGTGACCGCGGCCGGCGGTCAATCCCGGCCGCTGCCCTTTCTCCGCCTTCTCCGGCGGCGCTTTCCGAGCACCTCCTCCTTCTTTTCCATGAGGCGCTGGATGGCATCCTCTTCCACAAATTTGATGGTCTTGATGACGTAGACGCTGTCGTCCGGCTGGTGCTTGATCCGGATTTTTCCCCGCAGGTGCCCGTGCTCCGGACAGCAGGCAAGGCTGTAGTAATACCGCTGGTTCGATGTGAACCAGCGTATTTTTTTGCGCAGAAGACGGCCGCAGCGGAAGCAGAGCAGGTCTGTCACCGTCTTGTCCTCCATGGCCTCCTCCTTGCCGGGGAAGCTCCGGGACACGTACTTTGAGTACTCCGGGAACACCAGGTAGATCTCTTCCGAGGAGTCCTTCGGAAGGCGATAATAGTCCACGGAGAGGTAGGGCTTCAGCGGCTCAAAGCCCATGCGCTGCATCACGAGCCCCGTGTAGCGGGCATCGTCCAGGGCCCGGTGAAAGGGGTGCTCCCTGCGGATGCCCAGCGCCTCCACGGCCTTATCCAACGGCGGACGGTCCTTGCCCCGCGTCTCCTCCGTCAGGTGGTAGAGCTTCTGTACGTCGTAGTAGAGCAGCGGGTAGGGAAAGACGTCCTCCATGCCGTAGTAGGCCATGTTCCGCTGCAGCTCCGTCAGGTCCATGCTGCCCCAGGTACAGAAAACCGGGCGGATCTCACAGTCCTCCTCCCCCTCGCGGCACCAGGCCAGGAACTCCCGCATGACCTCAGGGAAGGGGGTGCCCTTCTTCTTCAGCTCCTCCATGCCCACGTGCATGATCTCCAGCACCTTGAAGTGTAGCCGCTTGTAGACCTCCGGCCGGATGATCCGGGAGAACTCCCCCTCGGGCGTGAGGTTCTCCGACAGGCGCACGGCGCCAATCTCTATGATTTCGAACGGGAGGCCGTCCACCTCCCCGGCTTTGCCGTCCGCGCTCTGGTTCCACTCCAGGTCAAAAACGATGTAGCGCAGCTTCTCCCTGCCGCCTGTCCCTTCCAAAATCCGTCTGCCCTCCAGCTGTCTGTTTTTTACCGCGCACGGAATCGGCCCCCGAGGTTCGGTCTTCCCCGGGAGCCGGTCACGTCATGATGTTCTTCTTGCTTCGGGCGGGACTTTTCAGGAGGATCGCTCCCCCGTCCCGTCACCCGTTCAGAATCGAAAAATACTTGTCGAGAATCTCCCGCTGCATCATCTCCCGCACCCGGGAGTTGATGGGGTGCGCGATGTCCCGGTATTCGCCGTCGGCCGCCAGTCTGCTCGGCATAGCGATAAAGAGACCCTTTTCGCCCTGAATCACCTTGATATCATGTATCACGAACTCATCGTCCAGCGTGATCGATACCACGGCTTTCATGGAGCCTTCTTTTTCAATCCGTCTTATTCGTACGTCCGTAATCTTCATCGTGCCTCCTTCGGCACTTCTGCGGGCGGCGATTTGAATCTGTGAAGCAAAAAATCAAATGGTGTATCTTTCGTTCTTCTCGATCACAATTTTCACGTCGTCCGGTGTGCCGATGTGCGTGCTGTTTGCTTTGATCGTGTCGCGGCTCTCAACGATGCAGTTTTCGATGACCGTATTGTCCCCGATATAGACGTCATTCAGGATTACGGAATTCTTGATCACACAGTTGTTGCCGACGTAAACCTTCCGGAAGAGGACCGAATTCTCTACCGTACCGTTGATAATGCATCCGCTGGAAACCAGGGAATTTTTCACGTGGGAACCCGGGTTGTACTTTGCCGGGGGCAGGTCCTCCACTTTGGTGTAGATCTCCGGCTGCTCCTTGAAGAAATAGTTCCGGACGTCCTTCTTCAGGAAGTCCATGTTGGTCTTGAAATACGAATCCACGCTGGCAATGTTGCTCCAGTAGGAATCCAGCTTGTAGGCATAGATCCGCTTCAGGTTCTTGTAGCGCACCAGGATGTCGCGCACAAAGTCGTAGCGGTCCTCGGCCGCACAGCGCTCGATCAGCTCGATCAGCTGGCGGCGGCGCACCACGTAAATGCCGCAGGAGTAGACGCTGGACTCGGCGACCATGGGCTTCTCTTCGAACTGGGTAATCCGTCCGTCATCAGCCACGTCCACCACTCCAAACCGGGTGACGTCCTCTCCCTCTGCCGCGTCTCTGCACACCACCGTGATATCAGCCTTTTTCTCGATGTGGTATTCCAGGACCTTGTTGTAGTTCAGCTTGTAGACGCCGTCTCCGGAAGCGATCACCACATAGGGCTCGTGGGAATTCTTCAGGAAATCGATGTTCTGGTAAATCGCGTCAGCGGTTCCGCGGTACCAGTCGTTGGAGGTTGCCGTGATGGTGGGCGTGAAGACGTACATTCCGCCCTGTTTGCGTCCGAAATCCCACCACTTGGAGGAGCTCAGGTGCTCGTTGAGGGATCTGGAATTATACTGCGTGAACACCGCGACCTTGGTGATACGGGAGTTGGTCATGTTGCTCAGCGCAAAGTCAATGCTGCGGTAGCTGCCGGCAATGGGCATGGCCGCGATCGCTCTCCGGCTGGAGAGCTCCTTCATCCGTTTTGAATTTCCGCCTGCAAGAACAATTCCGACTGCTCTCATTTTACAACACCTGCCTTTACAATCGCGTCGCCGCTCTGAAGTATGCCGTCAGGATAATCTTCCGGTGCCGTCTTTCCCCAGATTGCCGTGTTCTTTCCGACCTTGACGTTGGCCGGGATCACGGTGCGCTCACCAATGGTGACCAGATCCGAGTTGTAGACCCGCTGGTCGTAGCTGCTCTCGCGGAATTCTCCCACGCCGAGCTCCGCGTTCTCGCCGATTTCAACATCTTCCGCCACGATTGCCTTGTAGACCTTGGCGCCGGCCTTGATGACAGAGTTCTTCATGATAATGGAATCATGGATCTCCGCACCGGCCTCCACCACGACTCCGGCGCCGATCACGGAGTTCTTCACGACTCCGTAAATCTCCGAGCCCTCGCCGATAATGCTGCGCTCAACGGTAGAGGTCTCCGCGATGTACTGCGGCGGGATAATGTCGCTCTTCGTGAAGACACGCCAGTACTCCTCGTACAGGTTGAACTCGGGGATGATGTCGATCAGCTCCATGTTGGCCTCCCAGTAGGAGGAGAGGGTTCCGACATCTTTCCAGTAGCCGTTGAACTCGTAGGCGAACAGGCGCTGGCCCTTGTCGCGGCAGTAGGGAATCACGTGCTTGCCGAAGTCGCACTCCGGCACGTCCTTCAGGGTCAGCAGGGCTTCCCGCAGGACCTTCCAGGAGAAGATGTAAATGCCCATGGACGCGAGATTGCTTCTCGGCACCTTCGGCTTCTCTTCAAAGTCAGTGATCCGGTTGCTCTCATCGGTGATCATGATGCCGAAACGGCTCGCCTCTTCCATGGGTACCGGCATAACCGCGATCGTCACGTCGGCCTTGTTGGCCTTGTGATAATCCAGCATAACCTCGTAATCCATCTTGTAGATGTGGTCTCCCGAGAGGATCAGCACATAGTCCGGATTGTAGTTGTCGATAAACTCCATGTTCTGGAAAATCGCGTTCGCGGTTCCGCTGTACCAGTCGCTTCCCTTGGCGCTCTCATAAGGGGCAAGCAGGCTGACTCCGCCCACGTTCCGGTCCAGATCCCACGGAATACCGATCCCGATGTGCGCGTTTAACCGCAGCGGCTGATACTGCGTGAGCACACCGACAGTGTCTACTCCCGAATTAATGCAGTTGCTCAGCGGGAAGTCGATGATTCTGTACTTTCCGCCGAAGGATACCGCCGGCTTGGCGACGTTCTGGGTCAGTACGCCGAGACGGCTGCCCTGTCCTCCCGCAAGAAGCATGGCAATCATTTCTTTCTTAATCACGATATCACCTCGCAGTATGAATGGCTCCCTGAAAAAACATTGTAGAGATACAGAATCAGTATATCATAGATTCCCTTTAAATGTACAAAACATCACACAATTCAAAGCAAAAACTGTCAAAATTGCAGGGTTCGTGATAGAGTGGGAGCAGGAGCCCTCAGAATCATACAAGCACGGTATGAAAAGCGGACAGTTTCGATCCGCCCCGCTTCCTGCTCATGAAGCGGTTCTATCGTGCCCGGTGCCAGCAGCGCGTTTTACCCGGCAAGGAGGCGGGCAGCAATTGAAAACACCTGTTTTTGACTTTGTGACCCGCTACTGCGAATCCGGCATGTCGAGACTTCACATGCCCGGGCACAAGGGAAAGGGCCCCCTCGGCATCGAGGCCCGGGACATCACCGAGATCCGGGGCGCCGACGTGCTCTCCGAGGCAGAGGGGATCATCGGGGAGAGCGAGGATATGGCCACCCGCCTCTTCGGGAGCGGGAGGAGCTTCTACCTGACCGAGGGGTCCAGCCAGGGAATCCGTGCCATGCTCTTCCTGGCCCTGAAGCTTCAGCCCCCGGGCCGTCCCGCAGCCTCCCGCCCCCTGGTCCTGGCGGCGAGAAACGTGCACCGGGCCATGGTCTCTGCCCTGGCCCTCCTGGACGCGGACGCGGCCTGGATCTACCCGGAGCAGGCCCCCGAAAAGGCACCCGACTCCGTCTGCTCCTGCCACCCCACGGCGGCGGGCGTGCGAAGCGCCCTCACCCGTCTGAAGGAGGAGGGCCGCCTGCCCTTCGCCGTGTACATCACCAGCCCCGACTACCTGGGCATGCAGGCCCCCGTCAGGGAAATCGCTGAGGTCTCCCACGCCTTCGGCGTCCCGCTCCTGGTGGACAACGCCCACGGCGCCTACCTGCACTTTCTGGAGACTCCCTGCCACCCCATGGACCTGGGGGCTGATCTCTGCTGCGACTCTGCCCACAAAACTCTCCCCTGCCTCACCGGCGGGGCCTACCTGCACCTATCCCCGCAGGCCGCCTCACGGCTGCCGGCCTCCCTGGTGCGCTCCTCCCTGGTGCTCTTCGGCTCCACCAGCCCCTCCTATCTGACCCTCCAGTCCCTGGACCTGGTGAATGCCGCCCTGGCCGGGGACTGGCCCGGACGCCTCCGGGAGACCGCCCGGCGGGTCCGGGGGCTCCGGGAATACCTGCGCCTCTTCGGGCACGAGGTCCTGGAGACGGAGCCCCTGAAGCTCACCTTCTCCCTGGGCAGAGGGGCCGGGACCCGGGCCGCGGACCAGCTCAGGCGCTGGGGTGTGGAGCCGGAGTTCTCCGACGTAAACTACGTGGTGCTCATGTTCTCGCCGGACAACACCGCCCTGGACTACCAGCGGGTCCGGGAGTTTATCAGGCACGCGGGAAGCCCCGGAAAACCCCCCGCATTCGATCAGGCCCGGCTTTCCGGGCCCGCAGAGTCCGGACAGGGTGCCTGCGCCCCTGCCCCGGACATTACTTCCTCGGACGTCGTCTCCCGGGATGCCGCTGCTCTGTCCCTCTGCCTCCGGCCCCTGGAGCAGGCTATCTCCGTGCGGGAGGCGGTGTTCCTTCCCCAGGAGGAGATCGACGTGCGGAAGGCCGCGGGCCGGATCATGGGGGCCGTCACGGTCTCCTGCCCGCCGGCGGTGCCCATTGCGGTCAGCGGCGAGCGCATCACGGAGGACCTGATCCCGGTGTTCCTGTCCTGCGGCATCGAGACCGTCTCGGTGATTCTTTGAGGACGCTGCTTTATCTCAGTGCCCGTGTCCTCCTGTCCGTGCCATGACCGTGGGGTCGACAGGCTCTGCCTGCCGCCCGGTACGGCTGAACCTCGGGCTTGTCTCAAATAAAGCGAGAACGCTGCGGCGGATGTCGGTCTGCCGCAGCGTTCTCTTTTTCTTACGCTCTTTTTCTTACGCTCTTTTTCTTACGCTCTTTTTCTTACGCTCTTTTTCTTTCGCTCTTTTTTCGTTCTTTTTCTTTCGCTCTTTTTCTTGCCGGTCAGAGGGGTTCTCTGGTCTCCCCGTATACCGCCGCCTCTGTCACGATCCGCTCCAGCGGCACGTCCCAGGGGGCCGCGGGGATTTTTTGCACTCTCTGGACCTCAAAGGCCGCGCCCCAGATGACCGCTTTTTTACACCGGGAGAGAAAGCGGTCGTAGTAGCCCGCTCCCATGCCGACCCGGTTCCGGCCCTCGTCAAAGGCCGTCAGGGGACAGACCACCAGGTCCACCTCCTCCGGCAGCACCAGCCTGGAAGAAGCGGGGTCCGGCGCCAGGATCCCAAAGCTGCCCCGCTTCCAGAATCCCTCTCCCGGCCCCGCTGCCGCGCGGGCCTCCATCTCGGTCCGGCTCACGCAGAGCGGGAAGGCCACCTGCTTTCCGGCCTGTTCCGCCTCCTCCGAGAGCAGGGAGAGGTCCACCTCCTCCGGCATGGCCCGGTAGAGAAAGAGGGTTTTCGCCCGCCGGAAGGCCTCGCTGGCCGCGATGTACCGGCAGATCGCCAGAGAGGCAGCCTGCCGCTCCTCCGGCGGAAGGGCCCGCCTGGCGGCCCGCTTCTCCTTCCGGATCGCGGCCTGGGCCGCCCGGAGTTCCTCCGGGTCCGGCGTCTCCCGCCGGCGCGGTTCCTGCTCTCCCATTGGGCGCTCCTTCCTTTCCTCCGCCATCAGGCGTTCCTCTTTTCCGCCGTTATCGGGCATCTCTCTTTTCCGCCGCCTCTGTCACGTGCCGGGCCAGGACCGCCGTGGTCACGGCCCCCACGCCCCCCGGCACCGGGGTCAGGAAGGCCGCCGTCTCCGCGGCCGCCTCCGCGCAGACGTCTCCCGTCAGGGAACCGTCCGGAAGCACGTGGATGCCAACATCCACCACTGTCTGTCCCGGGGCGCAGTGCTCCGCCGTGAGAAGGCCCGCCTTCCCGGCGGCCGCCACCAGGATTTCCGCCTCCCGGCAGACCGCCGGCAGATCCCTGGTGCGGGTGTGGCACATGGTGACGGTGGCGTTCCGGTTCTGCAGGAGCAGGGACACGGGCTTTCCGATCACCAGGCTCCTGCCCACGACCACCGCCCGCTTCCCCTCGATGGCGATCCCGTAGTGGTCCAGCAGGGCGACGCAGGCCTCCGCCGTACAGGGCGGGAAGCCGGGGCCCTTTCCCATAAAGAGACTGGCCATGGAGCGGGGCGTCATGCAGTCCACGTCCTTCTCCGGGGCGAGGAGCTCACAGGCCAGCTGCTCCGCCTCCCGGTCGGGAAGCGGACGCATCATCAGGCAGCCGTGGACCGCCGGATCCTCATTGATCTCCCGGACGGCTGCAAGCAGCGCCTCTTTTCCGCAGTTCTCCGGAAGATGGTACTCCCGGACGTCAATGCCGGCCTTCTCGCAGCGCTTTTTCGCGTTCCTCTCATAGGCGCTGTCGTCCGGCCGCTCTCCCACCCGGAGAATGGCGAGGCAGGGGATCACGCCCCTGCTTCTCAGGGCATCTGTCCGAGCCTTCAGGTTCTCTGTGATCGCCGCCGCTGCCGGCGCGCCCTTCAGCAGTACTGCCATCGGTCTCTCTCCTTCCTGCGGCCGGCTCAGCGGTATTCCAGGACCTGGAATCCCGGCCACTCCTCCGAAAGCTGGAACAGCATCTTCTTCACCGGCTCGCTGGCAATGTCCGCCCGGAAGACCACCCGGCGGGGCAGCTGGCCGGAGTCATCCGGCTCCTCCCGGTCAATGGACTCCACCTCTACGCCGTAGTCGTCGGCGACGGCGAGCATGGGCCACGCCGCGTCGGCCCGGGGAGCCGTCACCACCCGGCAGACGATCCGGGAGGAGTGCTCCGGCGCCGGGACCAGGGAAAAGAGCTTTTCCCGGTACTCCGGATTCCAGTCGAAGCGCAGCTCGTACTGGTACATGCGGCTGGTGGCCACGATCTTCTTCACCACCGCCAGGTATTCGGCCCGGCGCTCCTCCGGGACCGGGGCTCCCAGGCGCTCCAGCATCTCCCGCTCGCGGGAGGACTGCAGGGTGGAGCTCTGTCCCTCTGCCGCCTTCGCGATGGCCGCGTCCCTGGAGCAGTCCAGGCGCTCCATCAGAAGCCGGCGGATCTCCTCGTCGATCGCGTCGATCCGGGCGCGGACTTCAGCGAGGGTTCTCATTCGCAGAGTCCCGCGATGCACTCAATTTCCACCAGGCCGCCCAGCGGGAGCTTCGCCACCTGGACGCAGGAGCGCGCCGGGTAGGCCTCCCCGAAGTAGGACTTGTAAACCTGGTTCACCGCCGCGAAATCGTTCACGTCGGTGAGAAAGATGGTGGTCTTCACGATGCAGTCGTAGCAGCTGCCGGCCTCCTTCAGCACGGCGCCCAGGTTCTTCATGGACTGGTGGGCCTGCTCCTCGACACCCTCCTTCAGCTTGCCGGTGGCGGGGTCAATGCCCAGCTGGCCGGAGCAGTACACGGTTCCGCCCGCCTTCACGGCCTGCACATAGGGGCCGACAGCGCCCGGGGCGTTCACAGTTGCGATCACTTCTTTATTCATGACAGGTATCCTCCTTTTTTGAATCAAGAACTCCCCCACTGAGTTGACAGAGTCCCATAGTCACCCTCGCCGGCCAGCCGGAAAGACGGCCGGTCAAAAATCATAGTATCAGAAATCCCGCGGCTTGTCACCGCTCCCGAAACCCGGAGGGAAGTCCCGCAGCCCCCGTCAGGGTCATGTTGCCCGCGCTGTCACGGCGCCAGGGCGCCGAGGGGCGAGAGCTTGATCACGAGCCCCAGGGCCGCGCAGATCAGAATGGTCTTCGGAATGCTGGTATTCTTCTTCACCAGGAGCCAGAGAGCGAAGGCGCTGATGAGAAGGGCGATCCAGTCGATCCCCGCCGACAGGTAGTTGGTGCGGGACAGGGACGTCACGGTTCCGAACAGCAGGCCGATGACCGCAGGACGAATTCCCGTCAGCCCCCGCTCCACGCTGGTGTTTTTCCGGAAGCGCTCAAAGAAGGCCGCCACCAGCAAGGCGGTGGTCAGGTTTGGCACCATGACCCCCAGGTTCGCCGCCAGGGCCCCCAGGACCCCGGCGGTGCGGATACCGGCGAAGGTGGCGGAGTTATAGCCCAGGGGCCCGGGGGTCATCTCCGCGATGGCCACAATGTCCGTCACCTCGTCGATGGTCATCCAGCCGTGGGACAGCATCTCGTCCCGGATTAACGGCACCATGGAGAGGCCTCCGAAGGAGGTGAAGCCGATCTTCACAAAGCTCCAGAACAGCTGAAGATAGATCATTTCCCAGCCCTCCTCTCGTAGATCTCCGTGATGAGGAAGCCCGCGACGATCCCCATGAGGACCAGCCAGATCACGCTGAGGCCGAGGAACTCATACATGATGTAGGCCAGAAGCGTGACCAGGAGGCAGGGCGGGTACCGCATGGCCCCCTTCCACATGCCGATGATCGCGGACAGGAGGATGGGCACCACCGCCGCCCGGATCCCGTAGAGGGCCGCCGCCACGATCGCGTTGGTCCGGAAGAGGGCGTAAAACCTGGCGACTCCCCAGAGGATGCAGAAGGGGGGGATGATCATCCCCAGGAGGCACGCCACGGCGCCCGCAGCCCCGGCCATGTGGTAGCCGAACATCACCGACACGTTGCCGATCATCACGCCGGGGAGGCTCCGGCCCACACTGGTGATATCCAGGATTTCCTCCGAGGTGACCAGCTTCTTTTCCTCCGAGTAGGTCTTCTGAATCTGGGCCACGATGCTGTTCCCGCCCCCAAAGGTGAACAGCCCGAACTCCAGGAACTGCAGAAACAGCTCCCGGGCTGTCGTCTTCTTATTCTGTTCTTCCATAAACCGATCCTTACTTACTGTCTGTTCTACTTCTGTACTGCTTCGTCCCAGCGCCCTTTCTGCGCTGTCCCTTTACTGTACAACAGAGGGGAATGCCGGGGCAAGCACAGTTTTTCCCCGCCGCTTTTTCTTTCCCTCTGGCTCTGTTACAATGTGTGATATCAGGGTCAAAAGCCTTCTCCCACGGCAGGCTTGCCTGCAAGTGGGCGCAGGTGCTTGGGGTGCGCCCCACATGGAAGGAGTATCGAATATGCCACTTTTCCCGGAATCCGGTGGCCACTTCCGGCCGGAGGGCCCCTCTGTGGACGTCCTGGATATGGCGGACGCCAGGGAGCGCCGCGCCGCCATCCAGGCGCAGCTTTTGAAAAAGCACCCGGTCCCCCTGATTTCCTTCACCCTGAACATCATGGGGCCCGTCAAGGTGTTTCCCCTCTCCGTCCGGACCTTTTACGAGGGGGTCCGGCTCATTGAGCTGCAGCTCTCCGCCTTCCGCCTGCCGGTGCTGGAAAAGCAGGTCCACGAGGCCCCCACGGGAGACGAAGCCTTCTTTTCCGTGGACGCGCCCCTGAAAAAGGTGAAGGAGGTCCTTTTGCGGCTGGAGGAGCACCTGTCCGCGGGGCGCCTGTTTGACATGGACGTCATCGGCCCCCGGGGGGAAAAGATCTCCCGCACGGACCTGGGCTTTCCCGGCCGAAAATGCCTGCTCTGCGGAAAGGACGCCTTTGTCTGCGCCAGGTCCCGCTCCCACACCGTGGAGGAGCTCCTGGACCGGAGCGCCCTCCTCATGCAGACCTACTTTGAGGAGAAGACGGCGTCAGAGCTCTCCTCCCTGTCCATGCAGGCGCTGCTCTGCGAGGTCAGCATCACCCCCAAGCCGGGGCTGGTGGACCGGCACAACAACGGCGCCCACCGGGACATGGACATTTTCACCTTCGAGGCCAGCGCGGTCTCCCTGAACCGCTGGTTCTCCCGCTTCGCGCTCTGCGGCATGCGGAACGCCGGGAAGCCCTACGGCGAGATTTTCGCCTCCCTCCGCTCCCTCGGCATCGAGGCAGAGGACGACATGTTCCGGGCAACCGGCGGGGTGAACACCCACAAGGGGCTGATCTTCGCCCTGTCCGTCTTAAACTGCGCCATCGGCATTGTCTGCGGCAGGGAGGAGCCCCTGACAGAGGACCGCCTCTCCGAGACCTGCCGCCTGCTCTCTGCGGAGGTCGAGGAGGATTTCCGGAGTGCGAAAAAAGAGGCCGCCCTGCACCCGGACGCCCTGACCCACGGGGAGAAGAGCTGGATCGAGAACGGCCTACGGGGCGCCCGGGGCGAGGCCCTGTCCGGCTACCGCACCGTCTTTGAGAAGGCGCTTCCGGTCCTCCGGCACTGGCGCTCCTGCGGCTGCTCCATCAATGACAGCGGCGTCCTGACCTTGCTGCACATCATCGCGGAGACGGAGGACACCAACCTGGTGAGCCGCTCCTCCTTCGAGGAGGCCGCAGAGCTTCGCCACAGGATCTCGGAGACCCTGAAAACCGGGCAGAAGGAGGATCCCGCGGAGGAAGCCGCCCGCCTGATGGCCTTCGCAGAAGACCTGGACCGGGAGTTCATCGCCCGGAACTTAAGCCCCGGCGGCAGCGCGGACCTTCTGGCCCTGACCCTCTTCCTGCACCTTTTGGAGCAGCGGGAGGAGGAGCCCCGCCTGCTTCCCGCGGAACACACCTGACAGCGTCTTTCCACCCACCGAGCGGACCCTTGACCCTGCCCTTAACCCTTGCCCGGATCCGGGCAGACTGGAGGCCTCCTTGTCCGAATTCTACACCGTCTCCGAAATCCGTCCCAGCGACCGCCGCTCCCTCGCCGAGGTCGACGCGCTCCTCGCCGCAGAGGGCATCCGCCGCGACAAAAACCTGGACTACACCTGCGGCCTCTTCGACGAGGACTACAACCTGGTGGGCACGGGAAGCTGCTTCGGCAGCACCCTCCGCTGCCTGGCCGTGAGCCGGGAGCACCAGGGAGAGGGGCTCATGAACCGCATTGTCACGGAGCTCGTGAACGAGGAGTTCCGCCGCGGAAACACCCACCTCTTTGTATACACCAAGTGCAGCTCGGCCTTCTTTTTCCGGGACCTGGGCTTCCACGAGCTGGTCCGGGTGGAAGACCAGGTGGTCTTTCTCGAGAACCGCAGGGACGGCTTCCGCAGCGCCCTCGCGAAGTGGAAGCAGGAGACCGGGGCCTTCCTTAAGGCGCATGGCCCTGAGCCGCACACCCTTGCGGCGTACACCCCTGAGAAACACGGGGCGGCTTCCGGCCCCGCAGAAGCCTGGGCCCCCGCCGGGCAGACCCAAGCCGGTGCCCAGGAAAAGCCCGTGGGCGCGATCGTCATGAACGCAAATCCCTTCACCCTGGGCCACCGGCACCTGGTGGAGCAGGCGGCGGCCGCCTGCAGCCTGGTGCACCTCTTCCTCCTCAGCGAGGACCGGAGCCTGGTACCCTTCGCGGTCCGGAAGAAGCTGGTGCTGGAGGGCACCCGGGACCTCCCCAACGTGCTTCTCCACGAGAGCGGGCCCTACATCATCTCGGGCGCCACCTTTCCCAGCTACTTCCAGCGGGACAGCGCCGCGGTCATCGAGAGCCACGCCCGCCTGGACCTGGAGATCTTTTCGCGGATCGCCGCGGAGCTCGGCATCACCCGCCGCTACGTGGGCGAGGAGCCCTTCAGCGAGGTCACCGGCATCTACAACCGGATCATGCAGGAGGCCCTCCCCCAGCGGGGCGTGGACTGCGTGGTCGTCTCCAGGAAAGCGGCCGATGCGGGCCGCCCCATCAGCGCCTCCGACGTGCGCTTAGCTTTAAAGACCGGCGACTTCGAGGCCCTGAAGGCCCTGGTCCCGGAGAGCACCCTCCGCTTCTTCCAGAGCCCGGAGGCCGCCCCGGTGCTGGAGAACATCCGCGCCGCGGAGAACGTGATTCACTACTGAGAAGCGCTGGTTTTCAACTCAGTGGGGGATTGTCACCCGCCACTGAGTCAAGCTTGTTTCTTGTACCCACCGCCTATAGAGGCGGGGGACTCCCCCACTGATATGTAATGACCGTTGTCAAGGGGCGACTTAACAAAAATCATCACAAACTTATTCTGTTGTAACCGAAGGCATCGTGAAAGAGCTTTAGGGTATCAGTTCCCGGCATTGGCCACTCTGATATACGTGGATTCAGGGATTTCTCCCCTTACCTACAGGTCAATGGTCCGCCGTGAGCCCTACCGTCTGAGATCGTGGATCACAAAAGTGCCAACATAGTGGGATCGTAGATAGCTCGAACCTTGAAGAGTCTAAAGCTCTTTCAGGATGCCTTCGGTATTGATGAGTTACATGCCGTTTATGACGGCGCAAGCCGGCTTACAGCGGCTTGATTACCCACTATCACAGCGGGATGGCGGCGTCAAGGCTGCGAAGCACCGCCGCAGGCGGCTTGGCCTTGGCGCTGACAGCACGATGTGATACCTCATGCTACATTACCGGTTATCATGCCCCACATGAAGCAGGCAAGTTCTCTGGCAACAGCGGTTTTTGCTACATTTGTCTTCTTGTTGTTTTTAAGAACCATGCGATAGTACTTTCTGCGCAAGCGTTCGTTTGCTTTGTCAGCATAAGCAATCACCTCCGGCGGATTTCCATCCTGCCGGGCTTTTAGCGCTTTAGATTTATAGCCGATCTGTCCGCGACTGTAACTTTGTGCTGCTTCTACTAGCAAAGAGCGAACATGACGGTTTCCAGCTTTGGTAATCCCAAGGCGGTGCTGGTTGTCACCGCTCGAATCCTCGCCGGGAGTAAGTCCAATGTAGGAAGCGAAGTGCTGAGCAGAAGCAAAACGCTTGAAGTCGCCGACTTCAGTAAGTACCGCCAGAGCGGTCACCGTTTTGACACCCAAAAAGCAGGACAGTTTTCGGACATTCTCCTGGTAGGTTTCATTTGATGCAAGTTCCTCAATACGTTTGTCAAACCGCTCCAGCTTATCGGTGAGATTGTCATAAGTCAGGAGATACTCCTGCAGAATCTCCGCATACAGGCCTTCCGGTTTTAAGGACCTGAGCCAATTCAGATGGGCCTGTGTCCAGTGATGGGTTGTACCATCAAACCTGTAGTTATGCCGCAGGCAGAAGGAAAGGATCTGCTGCTTCACTTTTTTAAGGGCGAGCTTATGATCGTCTCTCATACGGATATATTCCTTGGTCTGCTCATCCTGCTCTGTCGGGATATGGACCGGCGAATAATCCTGATGGGCCAGACACCTGGCAATTAGTGCTGCGTCACGCTTATCCGTCTTGACCTTTTTCCTTCCCGTCTGCTGAAGCATGGTAGTAGGCGCAAGGATGACGCACTTCACCTTATGATCCGTCAGCTGGTGATATAACGTGAACCCGAGGCAGCCAGCCTCATAACCGCATATGAAAAGGGCATCGTCCCCGTAATGGAACCGCATGGCCTCAATGTAGTTGATGACCTTGCTGTAATGACCATCGACCTTCTGAGGGTATTCAGCTTTCTCTTTTTCGTTTGTGTAGCAGCAGAGAGAGAAAGTTTCCTTGTGAACATCCATTCCAACGTAGACTGTGCTATACTTCATTTGATGACCTCCATTTGTATGCGGTAATCCCTGTTACCATTTGTCTTTGCCGACTTGTAGTATACAGGTAAATCCACGAACCTACAAATCGGAGGTCATTACATATTGTCTGAGTTGAGACCATGACCGCAGACGCGGCCATGGCCCTTTTCGTTACCCCTCTAATCCCCGGATGAGGTTCACCATCTCGATGGCGCCCAGGGCGCACTCGTAGCCCTTGTTGCCCGCCTTGGAGCCGGCCCGCTCGATGGCCTGCTCGATGTTCTCCGTGGTCAGCACCCCGAAGAGCACCGGCACCCCGGTCTCCAGGGAGACCGCTGCGATTCCCTTGGACACCTCGTTGCAGACGTAGTCGTAGTGGGTAGTGGAGCCCCGGATCACCGCTCCCACACAGATCACCGCGTCGTACTTCCCGCTGCCGGCCATCTTTTTCGCGATCAGCGGGATCTCGAAGGCCCCCGGCACCCAGGCCACGGAGATCTGCTCCTCCGGAATGTCGTGGCGCCGCAGCCCGTCCAGCGCCCCCTCCAGAAGCTTCCCGGTGATGAACTCGTTGAACCGGGAGGCGATGATCCCCACGCGGATGGGCTTCTCAGCACTCGATACCAGCTTTCCCTCATACAGTTTCATAGCTTCTGCTCCTTTCGTGCTTTCATTGGTTAATCCCGCTCT
>Ga0256404_1005696_pt1 | contig 21669 bp, 20 predicted proteins | sample RumenRJG_01DNA_FD_185990 | JGI IMG/M metagenome (GOLD analysis project Ga0256404, IMG submission 185990) | Bovine rumen microbial communities from Lethbridge, Alberta, Canada - RJG_01 | ecosystem: Host-associated > Mammals > Digestive system > Stomach > Rumen | place: Canada: Alberta | collected...
CCAGCTCTGTCTTTTTCGTGATTTTTGGGTATCCACGCTTGCCGAGCAGGTAGCCTTCCAGCAGAAGCCTCTTGCTGTGGCAAAAGCAGCTGTTTTCTTTTCTATTCTTTCGTGCTATATTCTCCATTAGGTTTTCTTCCTCCTGTTTTTTGGTCTGTGCAATTTCCATTATAACAGAAGGTTGAAAACCTTTTTATTTTGGGGAATTATATTTTACAGCTTACCTGGGCGTATTTCTTCTTATTCTTTTGGAGCAAATTGCCTTGTTCGACAAATGTTTTCTGGAAAAGAACATCTTGCCATTTTTTACACTGCCCACAGGCAGCGCCATGGAGGGCGCGTCATTTGTTTGCAAAGGAATTGGCGAATTTTCGCAGAAAAGTCGTAGTAAAAAATGGCAAGGAGGCCATTTTTTACGGGCTTTCCACACTTCGCGGACTAGCCGCCGCTCATCCCGCTGGCGCGGGACTAAAGGTGTTCCAATCCCGGCTAGGTTCCTTATGCTAATGCGGATTTTTTCCGTCACTGGGACCTGCTAGCTCATTTTGACTGTTCTTTAATCCATTTTAGCAGGCGTTACGGGCGGCGTTTGAGCCCGTAGAGGGGGTAGCACGCAACGAAGTGCGGGCGCAGGGGGAGACTTCCCCCTCATGATGTAACAAATCTTTTGTTATACTGTTGAAATTAATATAACTTAGGGATAAACTAAAGGGAAATGGCTATGAAAAAAATTTCTATAAAAACCTTACGCAAGACAGTAATTTTAACTGCGGCTTTTTTTGGGCTGACGGTTTTTGCATCGCAATGTTTTGCCCAGTCATCCCTTAATTCAGATGACAGCGCCCGCAAAGACAGACAGTATATCGAAATCATAAATTCTCTCTACTATTATATACAGCAGAATTATGTAGACGAAGTGGACGCACAAAAGCTCTACGAAGGTGCCCTGCGCGGTATGCTCGAAAGCCTTAACGATCCGTATTCAGTGTATATGGACGAATCAAGCTGGAGAAGCATTACCGACACAACGACAGGAAGCTTTGGCGGAGTGGGACTTAGCATTACAAAGCCTACGGAAAACAAGCCGGACAAGCCTGCCTACGTAGAAGTTGCCCAGCCAATAGACAATTCCCCGGGTGCAAAGGCAGGAATCCAGGCTGGAGACCTTATTACGGAAATAGACGGAGTGGACACTTCCACAATCACTATGGACGAAGTGCTTTCCAAGTTGCGCGGAACAGTTGGCACAAGCGTAGAAGTTACTATTAAGCGCGGAAAGAACCTTACCTTTAAGCGTACCCTTGTACGTGCCGTAATAGAAAACCCGACCGTAAAATACGGTGTTATAGGAAAAACCGGCTACATACGCCTTTCTGAATTCTCTTCAACAACGGCTGAGCGTATGCAGGAAGCCCTTGATTCCTTTAAGGATTCAAAGGTAAACGGAATTATCGTGGACCTCCGCAACAACGGCGGTGGACTTTTGACCGCTGCGGTAGACATTGCGGACAAATTCATAGACAACGGAATTATTGTTTCTACAAAGAGCCGCCTTGCCATGGAAAATGCCGTTTATACTGCAAGCCGCCACGAAACGACTGTTGCCAAGGGAACGCCTGTTATAGTCCTTATAAACGGAGCCAGTGCCAGTGCCAGCGAAATTCTTGCCGGTGCGCTAAAGGATGCCAAGGTTGCCTATCTTGTGGGAGAAAAATCCTATGGTAAGGGAAGCGTCCAGATTCCAACTCCGCTTATCAACAAGGACGGCTTTAAGATTACGGTTGCCCGCTATTATTCTCCGAGCGATGTTAACATAGACAAAGTTGGCATTCCTCCGGACAGGGAAGTTGCATATCCGGAATTTACGGAAGAAGAGGCAAAGCTTTATGCTTCACTTCTTGATTCGGGCAAGATAGAGCAGTATGTGGAAAAGCATCCTGGAATGACGGAAGACGACATCTATTCCTATGCAGAAATTTTGCGCCGCAGCTACAGCCTTGAGTCCCGCATTTTGCGCAAGCTTATCCGCAACGAATGTGACAGGGCAAAGCCTTCCCGCCTTTACGACCTTGACTACGACCTTCAGCTTAAGGAAGCGCTTAATATAATTGAGCACGAGAATTTTGCCGCCCTTATTTCAAAGGCAAAGACTCTTAAGCAGATAGAAACGGAGCGTAAGGCTAAGGAAGAAAAAGACGCATCTTCTGCTCCTGCAAAGAAATAGGTCTTTGTAAAGCCCATGCGCCAGTTTGTAGCAGAAACTGAACCAGACAAAAACGGTTGCCTATATATAGAAGGAAAAAAAGCCCGCTACCTTTCTGCGGTTTTGCGTTGCGTGCCCGGAGACATGCTTTACGTAAGGCTTCCTGGGGGCGGGCTTCAGCAGATGACGGTTGCTTCTGTTGATTCTGCAAAGAAAAGACTTGTGCTTCAGCTGGCAGGGGCTTCCATTGCTTCTTCCAGCAAGGAATCTGCGGCAAAAGCCCTTCCTGTAGCGCAAAAGTCCGGTGCAGAACTGTGGCTTTTTCAGTTTGCCGCAAAGCCTGCCAAGATGGAGCTTATTGTCCGCCAGGCGGTGGAATGTGGTGTAAGCAGAATCATTCCGGTGGAAGGGGAATTTTGCCAGAGGGGTTCCCTTGAATCTGTTCAAAAAAAGACTTCCGGCAGTGACGGCCGCTGGGAAAGAATTGTTACGGAAGCCAGAGAGCAAAGCGGTTCCCCTGTGGAAACTCAAATTTCACCAAGCCTATCTGTTGAAAAATCTCTTGATTTGTGGCACAATCACTTAAAAGAAATTAACGCGCAGCAAAACAATCTTTCATTTGTACTTTATGAGCGGACGGAAAACACAATGCCTTTGCATAGGGCGCTTGCATCTGTAGAAGATGTAAAAGCAGTGGCCCTTTTTGTAGGGGCAGAGGGAGGAATTTCACCCGCAGAATATAGCTATCTTACGCAGAATGGGGTGCAGGGGATTCATTTTGCTACCAATATATTGCGTTGTGAGACGGCTGCCCTGTATGGGATTGCGGCAGTTCAAAGTGCTCTTGTGGAGAAGGAATTATGGCAGTTCAAAGAATAAATGTTTTAAATGTTCCGGTAGACATTTGCTCTGCTTCTGACATGGAAGGTCAGATTATGGAAATGCTTGCAAAGCCAGGCACCAAGCAGATTGTATTCCTTTCCATTTGGGACTTGCTCAAAGCCCGCAGGCGTAATGACTATGCAGAGTGCGTGCGTAACGCAGACCTTGTTCTTCCCATATCAAAGAGCATCTTGCAGGGCGCAAAATTCCTTAAAAAGGACATACCGCTAAAGCACAACCCGTTCAACACTTTGATAAGCATAATGTCTATTCTTGAGACCCACTTAAAGTCCATCTATCTTCTTGGCGGAAGAAAAAAGACCGTTATGGCTGCAACAAAAAACGTAATGAACACCTTTAAGACTTTGCAGGTTGTTGGCCGCTACGTTGGTTACTATCCAAAAAATGTGGAAGACGACATTATCCAGGCAATCTACAAGGCTTCCCCATCGCTCGTACTCGTCAGCGAAGGAATAAAGGAAAAGGACTGCTGGTCCTACAAAAGGCGCAACCGCTTTTCTTCCAGCATTTTCCTCTATTACCGCGATGCAATAGGAATCTTTGGCGACAGAATCAACCGTGTTAGCGAAACGTCTTTTAACCGCAATACAGAAATTTGGCACGAGGTAATTAAGAATCCGCTTAAGGTTTTCCTGATTTTCCCTTGGTTGCATTACAACATTCTTTTGGTTTGGTACAGGCTGTTTAAGAATAAGGAGCAGTCGGTTTGAGTATATTAAAAAATGGAGAAGGGGTATGCAGTTTTTATTTCCGGAGACAGCGCTTCCTGTAGGCACTGTCAGGAAGAAACCGGCATCAGCTTACGAAGGGTAAACAAAAATTTTAAGATTCAAAATGTATTCAGCCTAAAAGATAATCCTCTTTGTTGTTTTATTGATTTTGCGGATTTTAATCAGATTGAACTGATGAATATCGTTGACCACCTGGGCCACTACAGTTCTGTTCCCGTGATTTTGTATGTTAACGGCAAATTTTGTTCAGTCAGGAATATGTCGCAGGGCTTTTCTTGGTACAAGGGACGTGTCGGCTGGAATACAATAGCTTCTTCCGTAATTGGGAAGCCTTCTTTAGCAAGTGTCCCAAAGAGCAATTCATGGCGGCTCGATTTTGAGTCAAAACTTGAGCTTGCAGCCTGCGGTAACGAAAACGTGCTTATACTTGGTCCAAGCGGGGCTGGAAAAACTTGGACTGCGGAAGAGATTCACAAAAAGTCCTCTAGAAAAAACTCTACCTTTGTAAATGCAAGTGCTGCAGAATTTAATTCCGGTCTTATAGAAAGTCAGCTTTTTGGCAGCGTAAAAGGAGCCTACACAGGTGCCTGTGGAACAAAAGGTTTGTTTGAAGAAGCAGACGGCGGCACTCTTTTAATAGACGAGGTTGCGGAGCTTCCCTACACTTTGCAAAGCAAGCTTCTCCGCGTAATAGAAAGGCGCACTTATTGCAAGGTTGGCTCAACAAAAGAAATTCCCTTTGACTGCAAGCTGATTTTTGCCACGAATGCAGACATAAAGACTTTGGTTGCCAAGAAAAAGTTTAGGCAGGACCTGTATTACCGCATAAGCCAGCTAAAGATAGAGCTTCCTTCACTTAGCAGCCACAAGGAAGACGTGGGGCATCTTGCAAGGGAATTTGCCCTTTGCTGCGGAGTTTCTTGCTCTAAGGCTGCACAGGAAAAGCTTGAGAGCAAGGCTTGGCCTGGAAACGTAAGGCAGCTTAGGAATACTGTTGAACTTGCCAGCACTTCCTGCAAGGTTCATGGACGTACGGAAATTTTGCCGGAAGACATTATATTTGCTGATTGAATTTTTTGTGGCAATTTTTTTTGCTACACTACAGCGCTACGATAAGCAATGCCGTTAACTTAATGAACTGTCGGGGCTGTCCAAAAAGTTTAAGTCACAGTGTCATTCCGAACTGCTACGCCACATTCGCACGCACTTGCTACGAATGTGGATTCGGAATCTATGCACTGCATATGGTGTAGATGCTGAAATTGGTTGCAAGCAACCGCGTTCAGCATGACATTGCTTTCAGGACAGCCCCCTCTCTTCAACATCGTATTTGAGATTCTGAGTCAAGCTCAGAATGACATGAAGTTAATGGCATTTCGCTAACGGCTATTGCTGCTTTTCCACAAGGGCAGCTGCTTTTGTAAAAATTTTTTCTATATATTGGGCTTCCCCTTCTGTGGTTGCGGCCCTGGACAGCATGTTGCGCCAGAACATTTCCATTTGGGGGCGGCCGGTGCGTACAAAAAAGCCTATCTTTTGCAGGTTGTCTGCAATACTCTTTACGGTGCGGTCAATGCGCTCAAGGCTAAGGGGAGTGTAGCCTGTCTGGGAGCTGTTCTTTTGCCTGAACAAGTGGTAGCAGACGAGTTGTACGGCATGGCTTAGGTTAAGGGATGGGAATGTGTCGCAGGAAGGAATTGTTACGCCCATGGTACATTCAAGAAGTTCATCGTCTTCTAGGCCTGTCCTTTCGTTGCCAAAGACAACTGCCACTTTGCCGCTTGTTAGGGAATCCGCCAGGGAAGCAAATTCTTCGGGCAAGAGCAGTTTGTTCATGCGCTTTTTTCCACGCCGTCTTGTTGTTCCCGCCGCACAAACGCAGTCAGCCGTAGCTTCTGTTATGGAAGAATAAAAAGTTGCATTTTCATAAATGTTTGCCGCATGGATTGCAAGAATGCGCACCCGCTCTTCGTCTATGTCTTCTTTTTTACCGACAATCCTTAGGCAGGAAATACCGCTGTTGGCCATGGCCCTGCAAACCGCCCCTATGTTACGGCTTTCTTCCGGCCGGGACAAAACAATTACAATGTTGTTCAGATTCATGCAATGACTATAGCACTTTGCAACTGTTTGTACTATAATCAATCTTGAATTACGGAAAGTGTATGAAAAATGCGGTTGTAATTGGTGGAACAAGCGGAATCGGCTTTGAACTGGCAAAAATCCTCTGTAAAAATGAATGCTCTGTTTGCGTAAGTGGCCGCCACGACCCATGTGAACAAGGCCTTGAATTTATTCCCGCGGATTTTACTGGCGGCCACCTGGACTTGGATGAATTTCCCCCGCTAAGAGAAAAACTTTGCAAAGCGGACATTCTTTGCGTAAGCTACGGGCCATTTGTTCAAAAACCGCTGCATCTTACCACTGCCCAAGACTGGCAGACCCTTGCCCTTTATGACTATGCCCTTGCCGGAATTGCGGTAAGTTCCGTTCTTCCTGGCATGATGGAGAGAAAATTTGGCAGAATTGTGCTTTTTGGCGGTACAAGAACGGAAAGCGTGCGCTCTTACAAGACAAATGCGGCTTATGCGGGTGCAAAAACTGCAATATCTGTATTGGTCAAGTCTGTTTCTGCCGAATATAGAAAATATGGGGTAACTTGCAACGCTGTCTTGCCGGGTTTTGTAAACGGTGCAAAAGACAAAAGCGATGCAGTTTCTGCACATTCTGTGGCCCAGTCGGCATTTTCCCTTATTCAGAATGAAAATTTGAACGGGGTGCTGCTGAATGTTGACCGCGGATGGCAACCATAGCGATTTAAAACAGCCTTGAGAAACTTTTGTTGACGAACTGTTTTAATTGGTGTAAAATATATTAAAAGGGACTGTTGACAGGTATTCCTGAAAAACAGTTGGAGGAATATGGCTAACAACAACGAACTTGTTTCTGGTTTTGATGATGAGAGAGATGACAGCTTAAAAATACAGTTGGAAAAAATTGAGGAAATAAACAGTTGCGTTGCCATTACATTAAATGGTTATATCGATACCTACAATTCTGTTTACTTTCAGAAGCAGATTGGTAAAGTTGTAACGACCGGCTATACAAACCTTATCTTTAACTGTTCAAGCCTAAATTATGTTTCCTCAACCGGCATTGGCTCTTTTACAGCCTTCCTTAAGCTTGTAAAACCAAAGGGCGGAGACATTGTCCTTCTGAATATTCAGCCAAAAGTCTATGAAGTCTTCCAGTTGCTTGGCTTTAGCCAGTTCTTTAACATTAAGGAATCTTTGGACGATGCAATTGACTTCTTTAGGACAGGAACTTCCGTAGAAAATTCCATTTTCCCCAAGATTTTTAACTGTCCTGTTTGTTCACGCCGCCTTAAGGCAACAAAAGCGGGCCGTTTCCGCTGTTCAGACTGCAAGTCAATTCTTGCAATAGACCAGCAGGGTCACGTCTTCTTGGGATAGGTTATTTTTTTGTAAACAGCAAGCGGCTTCTTTAGGCCGCTTTTTTTGTTTTAAAGCCTTTGCAAAGTTTTATAAAAAGCCGAAAGTTGAGAGACAGTTTTAAAACTCAGATTTTGTCATGCTGAATTGATTCGTAGCAGTTTGGAATGGCACTTTGGGAACAGGCTCATCAGTGTTTACTTTTAAAAGTGAATTTGTTGTGGATAAGTTGAAGAAAAATAAAGGAATTCTGTGGAAAAGTAAAATTCCGTTTTTTTGGGTAGCAAATTTCTTTTTACAGAATAGAGATTCTAGTTTTATTTTATTGTAATATAATGAATTAATGTTAAAATATCCACAGTCTGCATAACTCTGCGTAATATATTGAATTATAAACAATCAGGTGAAGGTCTGCTTTTGCAGAGGTAACAAATTGTGGAAAACTTGTGGCTAAAATATGAATAAAGGAAACTTTCCTGTGGAAAAGTGGGATTTTGACTGTGCTCAACCAGCGAGGTCTTTTGCATATCCCCAAGCAAATGGCCTGTAGCCCGGATTGGAAGGGGCCGAAGGCGACCGGACGCAAGGCCGGGCCGCGCCCGCAAGGGGGCAAGCCCTGCAAAGCCGGATTTGAAATTTTTTACCTTTAATGCCTGCATTAAAGGGACAGTAAAAAAAGAAAGCCAGCTCCAGAAAAATATGCAGAAAAGTCGATTTCAGTGATTTTTAGGATGTCTCCATTGTTTTTTAAGCGTAATCGTGTTATTCTAAAAGTAAATGAATAGAAAATCTCCTGCGCGTAATGCGTTAAATTTGTTTTTTTACTTTTGCATGATTGTAATAGCCTTTACCTTGATTTGCGCTGCCGTCTTTACGGTTTATAAATTGTGTTCAAGGCTTGTTTCGGGGCACGGTTCAGTTTCTTTTGATCCGGTGCTTTTTGTCCGCGGAATCTTTATTTTTGCTCCGATTGTGTTGATTGCGAGCGGCTCTTTTATGCTTTTTTATCTTATGCGCCATTCTTCTTCTTCTTGGCTGCCTCTGATTGTCTACATTATTTTGTACGGAACTTCATGGTTCATTCTTATTCCTATGGATTTGACCATGGAAAAGAAATATTCGGAAAAGCACACCTTGCTTGAGGAATACAATTCAAAGAGGAATATTGTTTTGTCTTCCGGATATTTTAGGGATTTGTACCAGCATAAAGACGGGAATCAGCAGGGCGAAAAGTCTGTTTGGTATTATTCAAGCGTAGAAAAGAACAATGTTGCGACCGGCCTTGCGATTGACTTTGGAACGGCTTCTGGTAAGGGTGTAGGTTCGCTTTACACTTTTAGCGATGCAAGTTTGGATTTGTCTCAGAATGAATTTTCGGATCCGCTTATAGAGAAAAATGTAAAGATGAATTCGGTTGTTGCGTATACGGTCAACTTCCTTAGGCTTACGAGCATTATTTTGCGTAAGGCATTTTTTGCGGGAACCCTTGCCTGGTATGCATACCTTACCATGGCACTTGCCCTTCTTGCTGTTGCGGGTGTTAGGCATATTTCCAAGTGGAGGCTCGTGAACCTTGTTGCTATTTCTTTCTTTAGCATAGCCATTATTGTGATTAACAATCTTATTTATACAGACTCCATAATGAATCCTGTTACCAATTTTATGAACAACCTTCTTTCCGGAGTGCCAATAAAGACTGCCAATCCTTTTGCCGTTCTGTTCAATCTTTTGACTTTCCTTGTTCTTACGATTGCCGGAATAATACGCGACATACACCACAGGATTGAAGTTGCAGAAGAAGAAATAATAGAGGATTTGTAAGATGAAAAAAATAATTAATATGCTGATAATCTATACCATTCTGATTTATTTATGCTGTCTGGGCGTTTCTTTTGCCTACAGGCCCATCCCGGAATTGGTAGAGGGTATGTCTACAAAATACCGCTTTATACGCTCCATTTATTATTTTTTGATTTTGCTTCCTTCCATTTTCTTGAGCGGATTTGCTGTTTCTTGCGCGGCAAACTGGCAGCATCACACCGGCAACTCAAAGAAAAGGTTTTCTATGGCTATGCTTTTGCGCTACCGCAACGTAGTCATGATTTCCATTGGTTTGGTTTTTATTCTGATGATGAATGCGGAGGTTTTGAAGCCCCTCGTTAAGGATAAGAAGGAATGGATGGAAAAGTCTCCGTCTGAGCTTAAGTATTCTTTGGAAACGGCTAATTTTTATCTTATCCAGGCGGAACAGGGGCAGGACCCTTACCAGAATGCCCAGCTTGCGGTTCAGTATGCAAACAGGGCTTTTTCTATTGCCCCTTTAAATTCAGATGCGATTCTTACGCTAAAGAAATCCAAGGACAAGCTTGAGCTGGAAAAGACCAGGACTTTTGCTTCTGCAAAGAGACGTTCTGACGATGCTTCTGATGAGCAGAGTTCAGATTTGGACCGTTCCTATACTATTAAGGAGTTGGTTCAAAAGTCAAAGGATTGTGCTGCTCAGGAGATGTGGTTTGAGTCTCATTACTGGGCTGCCCTTGCTGTGGAAGCCTGCAAGCAGGAAGGCATTACCGTAGAAGAGGCTGTTGTTCTTTCTAACGAGGCTTGGGAAAGGCTAAAGGATCCCCGCGGTGAAGACACAAGGGAAGAGAACGAATACTTTAGGGATAAAAAGATTGCTTACGACTGCTACATGACAAAGCAGTATTTGGAAGCCTATTACCGCTTTAAGAATCTTTCCAAGCCTGAGCGTAAGCATCCTGATGACCCGGAAGTAAAATACTTTTTGGCGCTTTCCGAGAATGCCCTTAAGAACAGCTACTTCTTTATTGATGAAACTGAAAACATGGCAAAGAGGGAAAATACCCACGATATATATTTTGCCCACGAAAATCCTGACGGTACAAAGGACGTTATTTATATTAGGGGCGCCCTGGATGTAAAGGAAACTGGCGGGGACGTTCGTTACCTGGATGGTCTTACCGTTATAAGCTATTCAAAGGCCGGTTCTTTCCTTAGGCAGATGTTTGTTCCTATTGCAAAGGTTGTTTCGCAGCCTATAAGTTCCCTGCCGGAAGATTCCCTTAAGGAGCTTGGCATTAACAAGAAGTGGAAGAATGTTCCTTTTGTAATGCTTAAGGCCGTTGACCGCGAGGACGAGTCAAAGATTAGTGAGCCTGTTTATACATATACGGAGACTGGTTTGCCGGAAGCGCTTGCCAAGGCAGCAAACATAAAGTCTTTTGAGGTAAAGACTGCCGCCAATATAGTTCCGTTTTTTAACACTGGAAACACCTTTATTTTGCCAATGTCCTACAACGATTTTTCCAATGTGAATGATGCTGCTTCCGGGCCGGACAAGATGAATATTCTGGCTTTGAAGAAGTTTATAAATAGTGCGGCCGGTTACGGATTTTCCACGGAGGTTTTCTTAAAGAACCTTGTTTGCCGCGCTGTATATCCTCTTTTGCTGCTGGTGCTTTTTGTGTTTGCCGCCTGCATGGGCTGGAATTACCGCATAGAAGTTGATGCGGAGCATTTTAAGTTCCGCTGGCTCTTTTTGATTCCTGTATACGGCCTTCTGATGTTCTTTATAATTGAGCTTTGCCAGTATTTGTTCAATACGGTGAACTATGTGATTGTAAGTGCTTGTGGCGGGGCTGGGCTTTTGGTAGCTGCGGTGCTTTACATAATTATATTTGCCCTTATGTCCTTTATCTTTATGTCGCGAAAGGAATAGGTCTTTTTAGGCTGTATTCAAATAATGCAGGGAGCTTGCGGGGGGCGCTTGAAACTTCGTTGCGGGGGTTCGACAAACTCACCCACCAGCAACGGCTACGCCACCCCTCCAGTGCCTGCCGTGCTTGGTGGGGCTTACAGTTAATCAAGTACGATAAAGTTTTATGACACTTCCACGCGCTCTATGTGGGCACCAAGGCTTTGCAGGCGTTCCACAAGATGCTCGTAGCCGCGTTCAATCTGGTACACATTGCTGATTCTGCTTTTTCCGTGTGCAGCCATTGCCGCTATTACCATTGCCATGCCGGCTCTTACGTCCGGGGAAACAAGATGGTCTCCGTGCAAGGTGCTTGGGCCAGAAACAACTGCCCTGTGGGGGTCGCAGAGGGTAATTCTTGCACCCATGCTTATAAGCTTGTCTACAAAGAACATTCTGCTTTCAAACATTTTTTCAAAGATGAGTACTGTTCCGCCTACCTGAGTTGCAACCACCGTCATGATTGAAGTTAAATCCGGCGGGAATCCCGGCCACGGACTGTCGTCTATTTTTGGAATCATGCCGCCAAGGTCTGTGTTCACCTTTAGTTCCTGGTCAGAAGAAACTGTGAGGGTGTCGCCTTCTATGTCCCACCTGATGCCAAGTTTGCTAAAGGAGATTTTTAGCGGCCTCATGTCTTTTGCATTTACGCCTGTTATTGTGATGGAGCCTTTTGTTGCAGCCGCAAGACCGATGAATGAACCAATTTCCATAAAGTCTGGGCCAATGGTAAAGTCTGCACCGCCCAGCTTTTTTACGCCGTCGATTACCAGTATGTTTGAACCAATTCCGCTGATTTTTGCACCCATAAGGTTCAGCATGTTGCACAGGTCCTGTACGTGGGGTTCACTTGCGGCATTTGTAATTTCTGTTCTGCCTTCCGCTAGAACCGCTGCCATAACGGCGTTTTCCGTGGCGGTAACGGATGCCTCGTCCAAAAACAATTCTTTGCCAACGAGTTTGTTTGCGGTAAATTCAAATTTGTTTGTAACGGCTACGCGGGCACCAAGCTCTGTTAGCGCAAGAAAGTGTGTGTCCAGCCTGCGCCTTCCTATAACATCGCCTCCCGGTGGAAAAAGTGCTGCCTTGCCTGTCCTTGCAACAAGGGGGCCTGCAAACAAGATGGATGCACGGATTTTTTTTGTGTATTCGCTGGGGATGTCCGTTCTTTTTATTTCTGCTGCGGTGATTTTCCAGATGTGGTTGCCGCCTTTTTCTACTTTTGCGCCAAGAGCCTTAAGAATTTCAAGCATAACGCCTGTGTCTTCTATGTCCGGAATGTTGCGGAGCGTGACCGTTTCTTTTGTAAGAAGTGCCGCCGCAATGCAGGGAAGAGCCGCATTTTTGTTTCCGCTTGCCTTGATTGTTCCAGAAATTGGATAGCCGCCTTCTATTGAATATTCATACATAAAAATCCCCTATTTTGCCCATATTTGAATTAGTTTTATTAATACATCGGTAGCTTTAACCATCTGGCTTAAGCTTGCCCATTCGTAGCGTGAATGGTAGGAATGCCCACCGGTAAAGATGTTGGGAGTGGGAATGCCCATTTCGCAAAGCCTTGAACCGTCCGTCCCTCCGCGTATTGGAGTAAAGTTTGGCTCAACCCCAGCGTCTTTGTATGCCTGCACAAGATTTTGCACAACAAGCGGGTGTTTGTCCAGGGTTTGCTTCATGTTAAGGTACTGCTGTTTGTGGGTAACTTCTGCCTTTCCGCCGAACGCGCCTGCCGTTACCGCCGCAAGCTGGTCAACAAAAGCCTTTCGCCTTTCCATGCCGTCCGTGGTAAAGTCACGCAGGATTAGGCTTACGAATGATTTTTCTATTGAACCGCCAATTTCCATTGGAGCGTAGAAGCCCTGGTAGCAGTCTGTTGTTTCCGGTGCCTCTTGGCGGGGAAGGTTTGCCGTAAAATAAGAAGCCATTGTTATTGCGTTTACCATGTCCGCTCGGGCAGAGCCTGTGTGTTTGGAAAGGCCTGTAAAGACGATGTCTGTCTTAAAAGCGTTAAAACATTCTGTTTCAAGCTCTCCTATGTGTCCGCCGTCTACAGTGTAGGCGCATTTTGACTTTATAAGATTGAGGGGAACATTGTCCATTCCGTGGCCAGTCTCTTCGTCTGGTGAAAATATGACTTCTACAGGTCCGTGCTGAATTTCCGGGTGGTCAATAATGTATTTGCAGGCAGTCATTATTTCTGCAAGGCCTGCCTTGTCGTCCGCCCCAAGAAGGGTAGAGCCGTCGCTTGTTATTATGGTGTCTTTTTCTTGGCCGGCAAGTTCAAGGTCCTTGTCCTTTTTTGGGTCGAGCGTAATGCCGTAGGGAAGGTCTATGGCTTTTCCGTCGTATTGTGAATGAACTATGGGCTTAACGTCTTTACCGCTTACTTCTTCCACAGTGTCTATGTGGGCAAGCAGGCAGATGGAAGGCTTTTCTTCAAAACCAGGGCTAGCCGGAATGTATGCGTAGGTGTAGCAGAAGGGTGTTGTCTGAACGTTCTTAAAACCTGCATCCTCTAATTCTGAATTTAGCAGTGCCGCCATTTCTTTTTGCTGGGGAGTGCTGGGCTGAATTCCTTTGTCCGCAACTTCGCTTGAACTTTCGCTGTAGGTTTTTACATAGCGGAGAAAGCGTTCAAGCAAGGGTTTGGAAATGGGGGACTGGGCAATGTAGGTTGAAGCGTCTTGCATACTAACAGAATAGCGAATTTTTGCCCGCGGTGCAATCGGTGGCTTTAGGACTGTGCCTTTTGCGGTGCGGCGCCTTCAAACCAATTTTCTACCTGCAAATTGCTCACTTCTTGGATTGCGGTAAAATGCCTTGTGTTGCGGGTTACAAGAACCATGTGGTTTGCAAGGGCGATGGAGGCTATCATGCTGTCTGAAAATGGAACTGGTTTTCCTATTTTTTCGGCATTTGCACGAATTTCAGAATGAATCATGGAGGCTTTTTCTGTGTAGCTTTTCACTTTAAATGAGTCCATAACATCATCGAGTATGTATTTGCCAAGATATTTTTTGTAAATTCCTTCTGGCAATTTGTGATAGCCGTATAGCATTTCATGTAATGTAGGTGCACCTATTGCACAGTCAGAATTGTGTTCACCTATTTTTTTTATCACGTTAAAATTGGGTTCAGGTTTTATGATTTCTGAAACGATATTAGAGTCTAAAAGATAATGCTGGTCTTCTTCGTTATAATCTGTCATTAGTTACTAAACACTCCTTCAAAAATGTCATTTTCCCAACTGGTACCTTCAGTTGAATAATCCCTTACGTCAAAAATCTTGTCGATTTCTTCGTTGGTGATAAGTCCGGCGGTTTTTCTGCGGAATTCTGCGGCTTTGTCAAGAATCGTTTCTTTGCGGCTTCTGTTAATCATTCTATTGTAGTCTTCAAAAGAAAGAAGCACTCCAACAGGCTGATTGCGGCGTGAGATAAAAACCGGGCCTGTTTCTTCTGCCTGATGCATAAAAAGTGGCAGTTTGTTTTTTACTTCATAAATCGGGACTGTGTTCATAAAAGCCTCCTAAAATCATGATATGGTCAAATAGCTATAAAGTCAAGTTTAAAATAGCTATTTTAGAATATATTCGGAAAGCTTTTTGACAAGCCTAAAATTCCGTGCTATAGTTTTTATAAGAATACAGGAGACTCTTATGAAGAAATTTATTGCCTTTGTTCAGTTTTTAACACTTGCACTTTGTCTTGCTGCGGCAAAAGAAAAAGAAGTGCCCAAGGTGCAAAAGACAATGCCTTTTACTAAGGGGCTTAATTTAACCGGTTGGCTTGAAGGCTATAACAATAGCAACTGGAGGTCCGATCTTTTTGGAAAGCAGGATTTTGAAGACATAAAGAGTCTTGGTGTTGAGATTGTGCGCATTCCAATTTTCTTTGAAGAATTCAGTTCAGGTTCGCCTGACTACATAGTTGAAGACTGGCTTTGGGAAAAGATAGACAAGGCTGTTGAATGGTGTACTGAACTTAAGATGTACATGATAATCGACTTTCACAACGACTGCGGCTATAAGACAAAAACAAAACCCAATGTTGAAGACATGCTTTTAAAAATATGGAAACAGATTGCCGAACGCTACAAAAATTCTGGTGAATATGTGCTTTACGAAATTATGAATGAACCTCATTTTGAAAGTGGAAACAAGGATTCGGATGTTGCAAAGTGGGGAAAGCTACAGGGCAATGTGCTAAAGGCAATCCGTGCGGTAGACAAAAAGCACACCGTAATTGTTTGCGCAGAAAATTACTGCTCCGTTACTTATCTTTTAAAACTTCCAGATTACAAGGACGACAATCTTATTTACAATTTCCATGACTATACGCCCATGCTATTTACCCATCAGGGTGCAAGCTGGGTAGGCCTAGAAAATGTCCGCCACATTCCTTTTCCATATTCAAAAGAAAAAATGCCCAAAATGCCAAAAAAGCAAAAAGACCAGGGCTGGATAGAATCAATGTTTGCAAATTACAAGACCGAGGGCAGCGAAGAATATCTTGTAAAGCCACTTGATGAAGCGGTTAAATTTGCAAACAAGCGCGGGGTAGCCCTAATGTGCAACGAATACGGTGTTGTTATGGATTATGCAGACAATACGGAACGCTGCAACTGGTACCGGCTTAAGGGAAAATGGATGCAGGAAAGGAACATTTGCCGTGTAAGCTGGGACTACAGGAATAAACTGGGGGTCTTTACAAATGACAGCTGGTATCCTAGCCAGGCAAGGTTTCCTGAAGATTTGAATGTTGAGCTTTTAAAAGCAATGGAATTTAATGTTCCGCAAATAAACCCCAGAAAAAGATTTTCTTGGCTTGAAAATGCAAAAAAAACAGGTGACTATACAATCTACAGGAATGGGTTTGCAAGGGGAACCTATTTTGCCGGCTGGTGCGATTCATTTAGAATTAACAGGAAGGATTCTGTAAGCGGTGAGCCTTGTATCTATGTTGGAAAGGCAGAAAAATACAATGCCATTGGCTGCAGGTTTGGAGAAAGTTGTGACTTCTCTGATCTTGTAAAAAGCGGCAAGTCTCTTGAAGTTGAACTTAGCACAGGCCAGAAAGACCTGGACATAAAGGTGTATTTTATGGATAAGGAAACACCCGGAAAAGGCAAGGAAAATCAGCCGTGGAGGTGCCAGGCAACAATAGACGGCAGAAGCCTTCCCGCTGACGGCAAATGGCACAAGGTAAGGATTCCGCTAAAGGAGTTTGCAGATGCCGGTGCATGGAGCGACAGTGAAAACAAATGGTATGATGCTGAAGGCTTGTTCAGCTGGGAAAAGGTGAATGAACTTAAATTTGACTTTGGGGAAAAAGGCCTTAAAAATTCCCTTTCTGTCCGCAGCATAGCGATAAAATAAAAAAAGCGCCTGCCTATTAAGACAAGCGCCCTTTTGCTTTTGGAAAACCTTAGACTTTGAATTTGTCTATCTGGCTTCCGATGGAAGAAATGCTTGAGTCCATGGAAGACGAAACTTTTGTAAGGTCATTTGCGTTAGACGTAATTCCCTGGGTTTCGTTTTCGATGTTGTTCATAAGATTTGAAATGTCGTTACTCATCGTGTAGAGCGCATTAATTTCTGCAAGAACCGAGTTGATGCTCTGAGAAATTTCTGATGAAGAAGAGCGTACTTCCGATGTATTAGAATTCATTTCGCTAAGGGCTTCAAGAACCTGCTTTGAACCTGCGTTCTGTTCCTGAATTGCTTCGTGAATCTGGCGGACAAGCGAACTTGTTGTTTCGATTCTCTTAGAAACAGAGTCAAATGCAAGTTTTGATGCGGCGGATGCTTCCGTAACGCCGTTGATTGTTTCCTGAACGCTGCGCAACTCTTCGCCAATCTTTTTGGACTGAAGGCTGGATGTTTCTGCAAGCTTTCTAATTTCGTCTGCAACAACCGCAAAACCTTTACCTGCTTCTCCTGCGTGGGCTGCTTCGATAGCGGCGTTCATAGCCAAGAGGTTTGTCTGCTTAGCAATGTTGTTTACGATGCTGTTTGCTTCTGCAAGAAGTTTTGACTGTTCGGAAATCTGGATAACCTGGTTGTTAACGAGGCGGTCCTTGGAAATACCAGTCTCTGTGTCCTGTGCAAGCGCTTCGAATTCCTGAGCCATGTGGGATACGGAAGAATCCATGGTGGAGATGTTTTTAAGCATCTCTTCTACCGCTGCGGAAGCTTCTGATACGGATGATGCCTGGGAGTCGATGATAGAGCTGAATTTTGTTATGCTTGAAGAAACCTGCTGTGCGCCTGCCGCTGTCTGGTTTACGCTCTGTGTCTGGGTTTCTATCTTCTTGTCTATGTTGGAGACGGAACCGGTAATGCTCTTTACGGAACCAGTAGTGTCGTTAATTTGGTTGCCAAGTTCGCCGTTTACCTCTTTTAGCGCATCCTGTGAAAGTTTTATCGTGGCGATTATCTCGCGGATTTTTTCTACGAAGACGTTGAATGTGTTTACAAGGACACCTACTTCGTCGTTTGTCTGTGAAGGAATCTTTTTGGTAAGGTCTGCATCTCCTTCTGCAATGTCCGAAAGGCTTCTTGTTACCAAGTTGATTCTTCTAAGAACCCTCTTCATAACAAGGATAACTGCGATTGTTATTATGATGGCTATTACGATTCCAGAGAAAACCGTTGTGTTTGAAACTTTACTAACTGCATTATGGATTTCTGCATAGGGAACTACAATACCAACTTTCCAGCCTGCACCAACCTTTACCGGCGAAACGGAAACCATTACTTTTTCTTTTCCGCGGTTTATAATGGTAGCTTTTGTTTCGTTTGTCTGAAGGAGAGCGCTAATTTCCTTGTTGTCATTCAAATCAGTCATGATAAGGTCTTTGTTGGGGTGGGCAAGGATTGTATTGTTGGAGTCCGTTACGAACATGTAGCCGTTCTCTCCGATTTTAATAGAAGCAATTGTTTCCTGAATGAAGTTGAGCGACATCATTGCGTTAAAGAAGCCGAATGTCTTGCCCCTTGCATCTTTTGCGGCTACAGCAATTGGGAATACTGGCTGGCCGGTTGTTTTTGAGATGATTGCAACACCAATACAGTTGTCTTTTCCCTTTACCATTATGTCCTGGTAGTAGTCGCGGCTATTTATGGCACCAACTTTACCGCGCAGGCCTGTGTCGCGGATGGACTGTCCGTCCGGGCCGCAGTAGAACATGTAGTCATAGTCCTTGTTGCAAAGCTGGGTGTTCTGCTGAAGCCATTTTACTACTTCTTCACCGTCTCCAGTTTTGCAGACTTCTGCCCCGGAGTATACCTTAAGGTCAAGAAGGTAGCTGTTGAGCCAGGATTCAATCTGGGCAGCACGTGCGTTTGAAATTTCTTTCATGTTTGATTCATAAACGTTGTCCATTACTGGTGAAAGAACCTTTAAGTTTACAAAAATCAAAATTGCAAACAGAATTACAACGAGTGGAATCGTTATGAAGACGACTTTTGTTAAAATAGAATTGCGTCTTATTAATTTGTTATCCATTAAACCACCCCCAAATGAATAATTATAACTTTTGTTTATATCTGAATTTCGGTATGCCAATAAAAAACTTAAATTTATTATAAAACCAGAATGGGTATAAGTCAAATTTTGTGGAATTTAGCCTGAATTCTGGGCACAAACAGACTCTCGGTCTGGATTGTAGGCACGGCCGGGATTGGAGGGGCGCAAGTTGCCGCAGGCAATGGAGTGGGTAGGGCCCCACGGAACCCCGGAAAGCCCTTAGCAAAAGAAGCTGCCGCAAGAAAAAAAGAGAAAAAAGCATCTATTGTTTGAATTCAAGACTTTTGCTATTATGCTTTAGCATTATTTGCGGAGGATTTATGAATAAATATGTAAAAAGGTATTGCATAGATGCAATGTCCGGTATGGCGCAGGGATTGTTTGCTTCCCTTCTTATTGGAACTATAATCAAGACCTTGGGGGAACTGCTCCTTAGGCTGGGGACAAATCCCGTTTTTGAATTTCTGGTGAATGCCGGAAAGTTTGCAATGGAAGGCCATGTTGTAGGAGCCGCAATGGCTGTTGCAATCGGATATTCGCTTGGCGTTCCTGCCCTTGTTCTTTTTAGTCTTGCGGCCGTTGGTGCAACCGCAAATACTCTTGGCGGAGCTGGCGGACCTTTGGCTGTTTACATAATAGCAATTATTTCTTCTGAACTTGGAAACCTTGTTTCTAAGAAGACCCGTGTGGATATAATTGTAACTCCTTTGGTTACGATTCTTAGCGGAACACTTATTGCGGTTTTGTGCGCAAAGTGGATTGGTGCTGCTGCCGCTTCTATTGGCTACGTTATTATGTGGGCAACCCACCTGCATCCGTTTGTAATGGGAATTATTGTTAGCGTGATTGTTGGCATTGTGCTTACACTGCCAATTTCTTCTGCCGCAATTTGTGCTGCCCTTAGCCTTACCGGTTTGGCGGGCGGTGCTGCTGTTGCCGGTTGTTCTGCAAACATGATTGGTTTTGCGGTTATGAGCTTCCGTGAGAACAAATGGGGCGGTCTTTTGAGCCAGGGTCTTGGAACTTCCATGCTTCAGATGGCAAACATCATCAAGAACCCGCGCATTTGGCTGCCGGTTATTCTTTCTTCCGCTATTACGGGGCCAATTTCTACATGCGTCTTTAAGATGCAGATGAACGGCGCTCCAATAAGCTCCGGTATGGGAACTTGCGGTTTTGTTGGCCAGATTGGCGTTGCAACCGGCTGGTTCAGCCCTACGGATGCTGCTTTGCAGACTGCACAGAATCTTGGAACTGTTTCCGCTGATGCTACGGCACAGGCCCTTGCCCACTCTCCGACTGCTTTTGACTGGCTTGGGCTGATTCTTATTTGCTTTGTCCTGCCGGGCGTTTTAAGCTGGGCATTCGGCCTTTTGTTCAGGAAGATTGGCTGGATAAAGGAAGGCGACCTTACGCTGGAATAGGATATGCTGCCGGGTAGGAATTGCGTTTGGCGGTTTTTGCCCGGGGTGGGTTGTAATATAAACTGGCGGAGATTTCAAGTGTGACTTTAAATCTCCGCCGGTTTACGAAATGCGTTTTTGCGGTGAAGGGTAAGGATTAGTTGTTGCTTATAAAGTCATAGAGGGCTTCTTTGTTTTTTTCAAGTTCTGAATCTAGTGCTACGGTTAAATAGGAATCGGATTCAAGAAACAGGCCAGAATCACTTTCCATTAAGATTTTATAAGTTTCTGTATGAAGTAATTTTTTGTATGCGTCTTCGTGATTTAAATCATACTTTAACATGAGATGTTTTGTTGCATTTATTACGGACAAGCCTTTTAAATGTTCAATTTTTGTTTCTTCCATAATATTACTTCCAGTTAATTTCGTTCATCTCGAGGATTATTTTGTCTGCAATATCCTGCTTTCCAACAAAATATTGTATTCCCAAATTCTCTGGCTCCAAAAAGCTTAACAGTTTTTCTTTTGCCTCATAGGAGCCGACATTTCCGTAAAAACCGCGCCAATAAGAGTTCAAGCAAACCATTGTGTCATCATCAGCTGTAGGTCCAATAACAAGATCATAGTTATGGGGAAGGCCTCCTTTTTCTCTGCACATCAGAATAAAATCAAGCCATTCTTCATCTGCGTTTTTGAAATGTTTTACGTTTAGATTTGTTGCGGTTTTAGTATCGATTTTTATCTCATACAGGATTTCTGCGAATCTGTCTTTTGGAGCATTCGGACGACGCAATAGAGCTTCTCTGTATTTTTTGTGCATCATTCCGATGGCTTGACTTTTTGAAACTGCCATATAAAAGCCTTTGCCAAAATCCTTATTATTCCGCCCCTTTAGAATATCAATTTTTGAGATTCTTTCTGCCGTGCCGTGATACAACACATCACTGATACTGAGCAACATACTGGTCGATTTCCTCTATCATCTCATGCTCATTCATTGAATCAAAAATATCTGGACACTCGCCTACAAAATTGATTATGTGATATTTTTTATCTAGAGACAAAAACTGTTCGGTAGTTAGAGAATGAGCTCTCTTATAGTTCTCTGTAACAAGGTACATAATGTAAATGGTATTGTTTAATCTTTTGTCATTCATTTTTGTACCTCCTAAAAACTGTTTGTTTTGATTCTCTGGGTAAATTATAACATGCGAAATTAAAAAAATCTAGGAGAAAACAATATGGAGGAAAGGTTGTAATGTTCATTATGGTATACCGCAGGTGGATGAAGATGTTGGCGAACAGTTTTCTGACAGAAGGGTAATAGTTGTTGCTTGTTACCAAAAAAACTTTACGCAAGCGCCTATGGAAACAATCGCGGCACTTATAGCGATAATCATAATTCCAAGTTTTAGGCATTTGATTAAAGACGGGATGTCCTTGTCGAGCAAGTTATTTACCTTTACCAGGGCTTCTTTTACTTCTCTATTTATTAAGGGTTTTACATCTTCGTTTACCAGAGTATCTAAAGAGCTGACGGTTTCTTTTGCTTGTTTGACTAAACCCATTTTTTAGTTCCAATAGAACTATTATAGCACCATTTTTGTTTACTGTCATTAAGGTCTTTGTTTCTGTAAAATTCCCCCCCCCCCCCCCAACCCTACGCCCCCGG
>Ga0256404_1005699_pt1 | contig 21654 bp, 18 predicted proteins | sample RumenRJG_01DNA_FD_185990 | JGI IMG/M metagenome (GOLD analysis project Ga0256404, IMG submission 185990) | Bovine rumen microbial communities from Lethbridge, Alberta, Canada - RJG_01 | ecosystem: Host-associated > Mammals > Digestive system > Stomach > Rumen | place: Canada: Alberta | collected...
AGAAAAATTAATACCTGAAAACACCGAGGGGCTTGGGGGCGAGCAGCCCCTATATGAGGGTACGTATTAGCATCAAGTGCTAAATAACGTTAACCATATTCATTTTCTTTATTACAGTTCATAATTTGGGTGCAAAGATAGGAAAAAAGTAAAAAAGTAAAAAGGTAAAAAGGTAAAAATTTGGTTTTTCACTTATTAATTCGTAATTTTGCAGCCAATTATGAGTGTAACGGAATTTATCCATCAAGATAAGAACGAAAGACGGTTCTCTTTCGAGGTGCTTCCCCCACTGAAGGGTACGGGCACTGACAAGTTGTTTGCCGACATCGACAAACTGCGCGAATTCGACCCTGCCTACATCAATATCACGACCCACCATTCGGAGTTTGTGTATAAGGAACTGGAGAACGGGCAGTTTGAGCGGCAGCGCATCCGCCGTCGCCCTGGTACGGTGGCCATTGCAGCCGCCATCCAACAGCGGTACAACATCCCTGTGCAACCCCACGTGATCTGTAGCGGCTGTACCATCGAGGACATCGAGTATGAACTGCTCGACCTGCAGTTTCTGGGCATCAGCGACCTGTTGCTACTGCGTGGCGACAAGGCGAAGGAGGACAGCCGTTTCGTGCCCACACCTGGCGGACATGCGCATACCACCGACCTGATCAGGCAGGTGAAGCGCTTCAACGAGGGTTTCTTTGCCGACGGCACGCCCATCAAGCGGCCTGGCAAGGCGTTCGACTATGGTGTGGCCTGCTATCCCGAGAAGCACGAGGAGGCGCCCAACCTGGAGATGGACATGCAGTATCTGAAGGAGAAGCAGGATCTGGGGGCGCAGTATGCCGTGACCCAGCTGTTCTTCGACAACGAGAAATACTTCCAGTTTGTGGAGAAGGCGCGGAAGATGGGTATCACCATCCCCATCATCCCTGGCATCAAGCCCATGGCGAAACTGAGTCAGTTGACGGTGGTGCCCAAGACCTTCCACTGCGACATCCCTGAGCTGCTGGCAAGGGAGATCGTGAAGTGTAAGACGGACGAGGACGCCCGCCTGTTGGGTATCGAGTGGACCACGGAGCAGTGTCGCGAACTGTATCAGCACGGGGTGCAGAATATCCATTTCTATACCGTTTCGGCTGTGGATTCAGTGGTGGAAATCGTGAAGAGATTAGACGCATGAGTTTTGACGAGGTGATCGGACAGCAGGAAGCCAAGGAGCGGCTGATGCAGATGGTCGAGGAAGGCCGTCTGCCTCATGCTATGATGCTCTGCGGACCGCACGGCTGTGGGAAGTTTGCCCTTGCCACTGCCTTTGCCTCCCATCTGCTGGACAACGGCACACCATCGGCGAAGGCGATGCTTGACAAACTGGAGCATCCCGACCTGCACTTCACCTACCCCACCATCAAACTCCCGTCGATGAGTGCCGACCACAAGCCCGTGAGCGACGATTTCGCCAAGGAGTGGCACGAGTTGCTGAAGCAGGGTCCCTATTTCACGATGGAGGACTGGATGGAGGCGATGGGCGGCGAGAACCAGCAGGCGATCATCACGGCTGGTGAGAGCGACGACCTGGTGAGGAAACTCTCGCTGAAGTCGAGTCAGGGCGGCTATAAGATCAGCGTGGTCTGGTTGCCCGAGCGCATGAACAGCGAATGTGCCAACAAACTGCTGAAACTCATCGAGGAGCCGCCCCAGCAGACCATGTTCATCATGGTGTGTGAGGAGCCCGACAAACTGATCGAGACCATCCGCAGCCGCGTGCAGCGCATCGACGTGAAGCGCCTCGCAGAAGAGGATATTCAGGAGGCGCTCGTGAGTCGCCGAGGCATCGACGCAGAGATGGCGCGACGCATCAGCCGACTGGCTAACGGCAGTTGGCTGAAGGCGCTGGAGGAACTGCAGGTGGGTTCTGAGAACGAACTCTTCCTCGATATGTATATCATGCTGATGCGACTCGCCTATCAGCGTAAGATCAAGGATCTGCGCAAATGGAGTGAGCAGATGGCGGGGATGGGGCGTGAGAAGCAGAAACGCTGGCTCACGTTTTTCCTCCGCATGACGAGGGAGAACTTCATGTATAACTTCCAGAACGAGGAACTGGTGTATATGACCCAGAAGGAGGAGGACTTTGCCAGGAACTTCGCCCGTTTCGTGAACGAGAAGAACATCCTGCAGATGAACGACATGGCGAATCTCTGTATCCGTGACATCGGACAGAACGCTAATGCCAGGATCGTGTTCTTCGACTTCGCTTTACAAATGATCGTACTTTTATTACAAAAATAGATATATGACTGAGAAAATCAAGGAATTGCCCGTGAAGGTGGGATGTGACCGAGGCTTATGCCATCAGGCTGTAGGCAGACAGGACCGCCAGTTGAATACCTACGACTGGCTGGCTGACGTGCCTGGCAACCAGGACACCACCGACCTCGTGGAAGTACAGTTCAAGCATACCCGTAAGGGATATTACCACAATGTGAACAACCTCGACCTGAAGAAGGGCGACATCGTGGCTGTGGAGGCAAGTCCTGGTCACGACATCGGTGTGGTGACGCTCACCGGACGTCTGGTGAAACTCCAGGTGAAGAAGGCCAACCTGAAATCTGCCGACGACATCAAGCGCATCTACCGCATTGCCCGTCCAACGGATATGGATAAGTTCCGTGAGGCAAAGGCCAGGGAGCACGCCACGATGATCGAGAGCCGTCAGATCGCCAAAGGTCTCGGGCTCGACATGAAGATCGGCGATGTGGAGTATCAGGGCGACGGTAACAAGGCTATCTTCTACTATATCGCTGATGAGCGTGTGGACTTCCGTCAGTTGATCAAGGACTTGGCAGCTGCCTTCCACGTGCGCATCGAGATGAAGCAGATCGGTGCCCGTCAGGAGGCTGGGCGCATCGGCGGTACGGGCCCCTGCGGACGTGAACTCTGCTGCGCCACCTGGATGAAGAATTTCACCACCGTGAGTACCAACGCCGCCCGTTTCCAGGACATCTCGCTCAACCCCCAGAAGCTGGCTGGCATGTGTGCCAAACTGAAGTGCTGTCTGAACTATGAGGTGGATGACTACGTGGAGGCTGGCAGGCGTCTGCCCGGCAAGGATATAATCCTGCAGACACAGGATACCGACTACCATCTGTTCAAGACGGACATCCTGGCAGGGCTCGTGACCTACTCTACCGACAAGAACATCGCCGCCAATCTGGAGACGATCACTGCCGAGCGTGCCAAGGAGGTGATCGAGATGAACCGCCAAGGCGAGAAGCCCGTATCACTGCAGGAGGACGGCTCGAAGAAGGTGGAGGTGAAGCACCATGTGGATCTGGCTGCAGGCGACATCAACCGATTCGACCGTGCGAAGAAGAAAAAGAAAAAGAAGAACAATAACCGCCCTAACAACCAGAAGAAAGAAGGCAAAGGCGATAACCATGCGGAATAAGCATCTCCTAACCATCCTGATCCTTGCGGTAGCAGTCGTCCTTACGGGCTGCGACCGCAATAAGGTGTATAGTCACTATGAGCATGTGCCTCAAGGTGGTTGGGATAAGACCGATACGCTGTTCTTTGAGGTGCCCCCGGTGAAGGAGGCAGGCACCTATCAGGAGGAGATCGGCATCCGTACGGATCTCGACTACCCGTTCCAGTCGTTGGCACTGGTGGTGGCGCAGGAGATCCATCCTAAGGGAGACATCCTTCAGACCGTCAAGAACTGCACACTCTATGATGAGTCGGGTAAGGAGCGCGGCAATGGCATCAGCCGTTTCCAGAATGTGATTTACCTCTCAGACATCCAACTGGAAAAGGGAGATTCGCTGCGTATCTGTATCACGCACAACATGCGACGGGAGATGATATCGGGCCTCTCCGACATCGGCATGATCCTGACTAAGAAATAAACAAGGGAGACGGGGGCGTCAGACGCGTACCATATTCCTGCTGGCGTCGATGCGCAGGAAGATGAAAAGCAGGAACGTGAAGCCCCACAACGACGAACCGCCATAACTGAAGAACGGCAGCGGGATGCCGATCACAGGCGTCAGTCCCAACACCATGCCCACGTTGATGAAGACATGGAAGAGGAAGATGCTGAGCACACAGTAGCCATAGACCCGCCCGAAGCGGTTAGGTTGTCGTTCCGACAGATAGATCAACCGAAGAATCAATGCTAAGAACAACAGTAACACACTGGCAGAACCCACAAAGCCTTCCTCCTCGCCGACGGTACAGAAGATGAAGTCGGTATCCTGCTCAGGCACAAACTTCAGTTTCGTCTGCGTGCCATTCAGGAAGCCCTTACCCTCCAGACCACCTGAACCGATGGCAATCTCACTCTGATGCACATTATAGCCAGCGCCCTTCAGGTCTTCCTCCAAGCCCAGTAGCACGTTGATACGCACCCGCTGGTGAGGTTCCATCACATTGTTCAGCATATAGTCGGCCAGATTGAAGAAGATCACGGAGCCCAGTGCGAACAAGGCGATCCACAGGTAATTGCGGATACGCGTGGCCAAGGAACGCCACACGAGGTAGCCCATCATCAGTACGCAGACCAGCAGTTCGATGTAGAACACGTCGAACGGGATGACGAACAACGTAAAGAGCATCACCACGATTGCCACCCCAAGACAGGACAGCAGGATCCGCAGGAAGTCCTTATGATCGTTGCAATAGACACGCACCAAACCTGCTGAGAATATCTGAATCAGCAAGAGTACCGAGAATTTTCCCACCGACGTGGGCGTATAGGCTATCATCGTATCGGCATAGCGGATGCCCACCACGAAGTAGATGACCATCGCCACTCCCGTAAAGAGAATACTGCCAGGCATGCCCTCACGGTAGAACATCAGGAAGAAGGCCAGATAGACCAAAGCGGAACCCGTCTCACGCTGCAGCACGATAAAGAGCATCGGTACGAGGATCACAGCCAAAGCACCCGCGAAGTGCTTCCATTTCTGGATGTTATAGCCATAGATACTCATCAGTTTCGCCAACGCCAATGCCGTGGCGAACTTCGCAAACTCAGCCGGTTGCAGGCGCAAGGGTCCTAACACAAGCCACGATCGGGAGCCCTTAATCGTATGCGGATTGAAGATGGTGCCAAACAACAGCACCAGCATCACACCGAAGATGATAAAGGCAAACATGTCATAGTAGCGGTCGTCGAGCATCAGGAGGATGAAACCCAGCACGATCGAGGTGCCGATCCACACGATCTGCATACCCGAACGCGTGTCGAGACTGAAGATATCGGTATCGCCATAAGAATAACTGGCACCACAGACACTCACCCACCCGAATGAGAGCAGGGCCAGATAGATGATGATCGTCCACCAGTCTATCGAGCGTAATACGCCTTTCTCCTTACCTGTCTGTTGTACCATACGCTATTCGTCTCTCCTGTATATTCTTTGCTTTCGCCTGTGAGGCTTCTGAGAGTTTACCCTTGAGATATTGTTCCATGATCAGACCGCCGATAGGTACACCGTAGGTTGCACCCCAGCCGCCATTCTCTACATACACCGCTACGGCAATCTTCGGATTGTCCATCGGTGCGAATCCCATAAACACAGAGTGGTCGTGACCTCGGTTCTGGGCTGTACCCGTCTTACCACAAGCCATGAAGTCGTACTTGTTGAGTTCGTGACACGTACCTCCCATCACGGAAGAACGCATACCCTGCACCACATAGTCGTAGGCCTCGCGCGAAGCCTTCGTGTAGTGACGACGCGTAAACGTGGTATCGAGCGGTTCGCCCTGCACTTTTCTCACTACGTGAGGCACATAATAGTAGCCTCTGTTGGCAATCGTGGCACCGAGGTTGGCAATCTGCAACGGGGTGGCATTCACCTCACCCTGTCCGATGGCAATAGAGATGACCGTCAGACCGTTCCAGGAACCTTTATAGGCCTTATCGTAGAAATTGGCATTCGGAATCAAACCACGTTTCTCACCAGGCAGGTCGATACCCAGACGATAGCCAAAGCCCATGCTCACCATATAGTCGCGCCACGTGTCCATCGCCTTCTGCACCGTACCATACTTCGTGATGTTCTGATTGATCATGTGGTAGAGTCCCCAACAGAAGAAACCGTTACACGAGGTACTCAGGGCTGGCACCAAGGACAACGGCGCCGCATGACCGTGACAACCCACACGAAGCCCCTTGAACACGAAGCCACGATAACAGGGATACTGAGTTGTGGGTGTAATGATGCCTTCCGTCAGGAAGGTTAGTCCCTGGGTCGTCTTAAACGTAGAACCTGGGGGATACTGTCCCATGATACTACGGTTCAGCAGCGGTTTCCACACATCCAGACTGAGTTTACGATGGTTCTTAGAACGTTGGCGACCCACCATCAAACGGGGATCATAAGAGGGCGACGACACCATACAGAGCACTTCGCCTGTGGAGGGTTCGATGGCGACAATACTGCCGATCTTTCCTTCCAGCAGCCGTTCACCTAAGAGTTGCAGTTCGAGGTCGATGCCCAGCGTCAGGTTCTTACCTGGTTGGGCGCGCTGGTCGAATTCGCCATTACGGTAACGGCCCTGAATACGTCCGTGGGCATCGCGCAACAGGATCTGGATACCCTTCACGCCACGCAGTTCTTTCTCATAATAACGCTCAATACCGAGTTTGCCGATATAGTCGCCAGGCTGATAGTAGTCATCCTCCTCGATATCGGCAGGCGACACCTCAGCCACATCGCCCAGCACGTGGGCTGCGATCGGATACTGATATTGGCGCACCGCTCGCTTCTGGGCATAGAAACCCGGGAAGCGGAACATCTTCTCCTGGAAAATACTAAAGTCCTGATCGGAGAGTTGACTCATGAAGAGTTGCTGCGTGTAGCGCGAATAGCCAGGGTTCTTATTACGATCCTTCATCGTGGCCATACGTGCGTCGAACTCTTCCTTGGAGATGCCCAAGGTCTGACAGAACTCCATCGTATCGAGACGGTTACGCGCCTCGTTCATCACCACCATGATGTCATAAGACGGTTGGTTAAACACCATCAGTTTCCCATGACGATCAGAGATATTGCCTCGTGAGGGGTATTCGATTTTCTTCAGGAAAGCATTGGAGTCGGCACTCTTCTTGTAGTCGGCACTGGTGATCTGGAGCGTAAACAGACGGATGATGTAGATGACCACAATCAGTACGGCCACCCCAGCAATCACATAATGTCTGTATTCAAACTCAGTCTTCCTCACTTTGAACGAACACTTTCAATAGCCAAGATCATCACCAGCGTCAGCAAGGCGCTGCCCAGGGCGCGCAAACCCCACATCTGCCAATCGAAGAAAGAGAAAGCCTCAAGGGCAAAGAACAGAAGACAATAAAGCAGTACCAGTACGGTACAGAGAAACGCATATTTCGCGAAGCCCAACGAGGCTGCCGATGACGGCATGTTATCGCCTGCGTCACGCGGTGAAAGGAACTGCAGCAGATAAGGTTGGATCATGGCGATCAGCGTCATACAGCCTGCTGCCATTCCCGGTGTGTTGGCAAAGATGTCAACGAGCAGGCCGAGACCGAAACTGGAGGTCAGGATCACCCACTTCGGTGTGTCCATACGGAATGTCACCACGAAATAGACATAGAGCATAGGTGTGGCTATCTGGAACAAGTGGATGTGATTCAGAATCAGCACCTGTACCAGCAGCAGTACCACAAACATCGTTATCCGGTTGACTGTCTCCATTGTCGTCTTCCTATTCCCTGTTTACCACATTGATAGAGTCGCGGGCAGCCTGTAACAACGCAGCACGCTCGGCAATACTCTTATCACTAATCACACACACATCACGCAAGCAACTGAAGTCGGTACTCAAACGCACCTTCAATTTAAACGACAGACCGTCGCGCGAGTTATAAGCTTGTTCGATCTTTCCCACCAGCACACCAGAGGGGAAGATAGAAGAATAACCACTGGTAACCACCCAGTCGCCAAGTTTGAACTTAGCATGACGGGGCACATCCTCCACATAAGCCACAGCCGGATCCTCACCATACCAGTGCAGATAGCCGAAATAGCCTGTGTTACGGATGGCGCAACTGATGCTTGATGCACCCGCATTCAGCACGGGCACGACTACCGCATAATGGTCGGACACGAGCGACACCACGCCTACGACACCATTGCCACAGGCCACACCCATATCCGTCTCGACGCCATCGGCACGACCCTTGTCAATCGTGATCAGGTTGTCGAGTTTGCTCACGGAGTTATCCACCACCTTGGCGGGGATGGGATTAAACTGATTCAGGAACGCCAACTCCTTTCGCTCCAGATCCGTAGTATCCTTTGTGGCCTCCTTATAAAGCCGACGCAACTGGTCGTTCTGACGTTCCAGATAATAGTTACGTAAGGTCAAAGCCTCATTCGCCTTGCCATACGTCATAAACGCTAACAGGTCGCTCTCCCACTCATAGACTTTCCCGACAACGACATTCGATGACGAAAACCAGACGCTTCCGTGATAACTGTTGTATTGAAACAACAGAACACCACTGGCTATTTCCAGAAAGATGAAAATAAACCAGTGATGATATGTCTTCAGGAAATCCAGCAGGTTGCGCATTCCCTATCGTCTTTTATCGCATCAAGAAATTGAAACGGTCGATGTTCTTGAGGGCGATACCTGCACCCATAGCCACACAGCGGAGGGGATCCTCGGGCACGTGGAACGGAATGTGCATCTTCTCCTCAAGGCGCTTGTCAAGACCACGCAGCAAAGCACCGCCACCTGCCAGATAGATACCGTTCTTCACGATATCGGCATACAACTCGGGAGGTGTGTTCTCAAGGGCAGAGAGTACGGCGTTCTCAATCTTTGATACGGTCTTGTCAAGACAGTGGGCAATCTCCTGATAGCATACAGGCACCTCCATCGGCAGGGCTGTGATACGGTTAGGACCATGCACGATGAAGTCCTCGGGAGCCTCATCGCCCAAATCGGTCAGGGCAGAACCCACGTTGATCTTAATACGCTCAGCCATACGCTCAGAAACCTTCACGTTGTGCTGGCGATACATATATTCCTGAATGTCGGCAGTGAGATCGTCACCAGCCACACGGATAGAGTTATTCGAAACGATACCACCCAGTGAGATCACGGCAATCTCGGTAGAACCACCACCGATATCAACAATCATGTTACCCTCTGGTGCCTCCACATCGATACCGATACCAATGGCTGCAGCCATCGGCTCGAAGATCAGATAAATATCACGGCCATTGGCGTGCTCGGCTGAGTCGCGAACGGCACGCAGTTCCACTTCCGTAGAACCGGAAGGAACGCCAATCACCATGCGAAGCGACGGTGAGAACAGACGGTTACCCACATGCACCATCTTAATGAGGCCGCGCATCATCTGCTCACAGGCAGAGAAGTCGGCAATCACGCCGTCACGCAACGGACGGATGGTACGAATGTTCTCGTGTGTCTTTTCATACATCATCTTGGCCTCGTTACCGACAGCAATCATCTTGTCGGTACGACGGTCTAACGCAATCACAGAGGGCTCGTCAACCACGATCTTATCATCACTGATAATGATGGTATTTGCAGTACCCAGGTCGATTGCAATGTCCTGAACAAAACTAAAAAATCCCATTATTCTTTACTTCTTAACTTCTATAACTTCTTAACTTCTACTTCGCAAACCAAGTGTGAATGGCTGTATCGTAGTGTGAGCTCACACCGAAGGCACGGGTAGCAAACATACGGCGATCCTCGATGTCAGTCTGGGCACCCTTCTTGTTCAGGATATCCAGCAACACACCATATTCTGCCTTTGAGGGCACGATCACCACATCCTTGAAGTTCTTCGCACCGGCACGGATCAGTGAGATACCGCCGATATCGATCTTCTCGATGATGTCTGCCTCAGAAGCACCGCTGGCAACGGTCTGCTCAAAGGGATAGAGATCAACAATCACCAGGTCGATCTCAGGAATCTCATACTGCTTCATCTGTGCGATGTCGCCCTCATTCTCACGACGCGCCAAAATACCTCCGAACACTTTCGGATGCAGGGTCTTCACGCGTCCACCAAGGATAGAGGGATAAGTGGTTACATCCTCTACCTTCTGGCACTCATAGCCCAGTGACTCAATAAACTGCTGGGTACCACCAGTTGACAAGAACTTCACACCCTCCTCGTTCAATTTCTTGAGGAGCTCGTCAAGACCATCCTTGTGGAATACAGACACCAAAGCGGTCTTAATTTTCTTATTTTCAGCCATTTTCTTTTATAACGTTATAAATAGTGCATATTTCGCGTGCAAAGTTACAAAAAGAAAACGGATTAATCTCTATTTCCCGTATGAAAAATTTGATTAATCCGTGTTAAAATTGACTGCCGTCAATTAGCAGCCCGCAAATTCTCGTTTATGAATGGAGGTCGAGGATGAATCGTGTGCCCTTCGTGAACTTCGGATCGATCTCCAGATCACCCTTCATCTTCAGTGCCATCTGCTTACAGATGGGCAGACCCAGACCGTCACCCTCTGTCAGATCCTTGATCTCCAGGAAGGGTTTGAACACGTCCTCACGCTTCTCCTCAGGAATAGGTTCTCCCGTATTTGCCACCAGGAACTGGTAGGAATGGGCGCCACGCTTCTTAAACTCCAGTGTGACAGTGCCTTCTGCAGGCGTATAGATAGCCGCATTCCTCAACAGATGGCTCAGAATGTGAGAGACGTATGGCTTATAGAAGTTAGCACTCATCTTCGGCGCATTCACCGTCAGGTTCACATCACTAATGACCTTGTTGCGGATCTCCTCCATCAGTTCCTCGCAGAACTCAGGGATTCTGATCTCCTCAAACTCCATCTCCTCTGCATCCGAATTTTCCAGATCCGAGAGTTGTTGGATATGGCTGTTGAAGTCCATCAGCGCCTTCACCTCAGGCTTGCTCTGGTCGAACTTCTGCAAGGTGGGATTCATCTGTGCCGAGATATTACTGATAAACTTAGCCTTCAGGGCATTACTGTCATTGGCCAGATCGATCTGCTTCTTCTGCTTACGGGTGAGCAGGATGAAGCGCATCAGCACGAGGGCACCCAGCACCAGCGCCGCAGCCAGCGCCGCAGCCAGGATACTCAGACCGACGATGGCAGCCTGACGGGTGGTCAGAGAACTGTCCTTATCCTCAATCGTCGTATTGAGTTCGGTGATCTTATTCTCCAAAGCCTTGATATCATCGGCATGCTTCATAGCAATAGCAGAATCCTTCCAGGCGATATAGTTGCTATATGAGTTTGCCACCAGATTGGCGTTACCACTCTTGCGGCCGTTGGCAATCAGCGTCTTATAGGCCTGATCCACCTTATCATACTCCTTCGAGTTCGTCAGTTTGGAAGCCATCTCCTTGAACACAGCATTTCCCTGGGCTGTCTGTCCGAAAGTATAATAGTAGATGGCCTTGTTGTAAAGGATATCGTTCTTCAGTTCTTCCTTGCCTGATACGTTAGCATAGTTCTCCATCGCCTTCAGATGCTCCAGAGCATTAGCAGGACGCTTCATTCTCATATACATCTCATAGCGCTCCTTCGCAGTCAGATAGAGCATAGCAGACTTCGTCACCTGATCGCCTTTGATATTCTGTTCGATACGTGACAACAGGTCAAACGCCTCCTTATAGTAATTCTCCTTATAATAGAGTGCCACAGCCTTCACACCACACTCCGTACCGGCCTGATAATTGCCTTTGTTCATATACTCCTCGTAGGCACGGATAAAATGATAGCGGGCATCTGCGGTCTTATTATCCTTCAGACTCGTCTCTGCACGCTGCTGCAACGCACTCATCTGTGCCTCCTGTGCCTGCATCATACCACAGGAAAGGAACAGACCCAATGAAAGAATCAATACTCTTTTCTTCATATTTTGATTGTATAATTGTATTTGCTAAAAAATCATGTGCAAAGGTAACCATTAATTCCGAAACAACAAAAAAAAGGGCAAGTTTTTTGTCAAAACCTGCCCTATTTGAATTCGTACTTATCTTCTAAATCAGATTCATGCCCAGTTTTTTGCATTCATCACGCATATCATCGGGCCAGATGCTGGCCTGAATCTCGCCGATGTGCCCTTTGTGGAGCAGTACCATACAGAGACGACTCTGACCGATACCGCCACCAATACTCAGGGGCAGTTTGTCGTTCAACAACTGCTGATGGAAGTAGAGTGACTTGCGGTCTTCCTTGTCTTCAATCTTCAACTGGCGCAGCAATGACTCCTTATCCACACGGATACCCATCGAGGAGAGTTCGAACGAACGTCCTAACACGGGATACCAAATCAGGATATCACCATTCAGACCCTCAAGTCCATTCTCTGCGACTGTTGACCAGTCGTCATAGTCAGGCGCACGTCCGTCATGCTTCTCGCCATTCGAGAGTTTACCGCCTATACCTATTATAAATACAGCACCATATTTCTCACAGATGGCATACTCGCGCTCCTTCGGCGTGAAGTCAGGATACATCTGCAGCAGCTCCTCTGCATGGATGAAGTGAATCTTCTCAGGCAGGAAGGGCTTGATCTGCGGATAAGTCTCGCAGGTCAGGTATTCTGTGCGACGGATAGCAGCATAGATGCGCTCCACAATGTTCTTCAGGAAACCAACAGTGCGATCCTCTTTACGGATTACAGCCTCCCAGTCCCACTGATCGACATAGAGCGAATGCAGATTGTCGAGCTCCTCGTCCGCGCGTATCGCGTTCATATCTGTATAGATGCCGTAACCTGGTTCTATCTGATACTCGGCCAGTGAAAGACGCTTCCACTTAGCCAGCGAATGAACCACCTCTGCCTTGGCGTCGCCCAGATCCTTGATAGGGAAGGTGACGGCACGCTCCACACCGTTCAGATCGTCGTTGATACCCAGACCCTTCAACACGAAAAGAGGGGCGGTGACACGACGCAGGCGTAACTCTGTAGAGAGGTTCTGCTGAAAGAAGTCCTTAATCAGTTTGATACCCTGCTCCGTCTGCTTCATGTCGAGCAGCGGTTCATACTTGATTGGCTTTATAACTTGTCCCATATTTACAGTTTATGCTTAAATTGCGTGCAAAGATACACAAATTCTTATATTCTGCAAGCAAAACAGCCGATTATTTTTGCAAAATGACACAAATTCTTGATTTCTGCTAACAAATTGCATTATTTTTATATCTCTATTCCCACACGACAAGCAACATTTTCTTCGTAATCTACAAACTATTTCGTCATAAATTTGCCGTTTTTGAGTTTTTTGTCGTATCTTTGCACCCGCATTTCTGATGAATGCAACTGCCCCGAAGCAGTTCCGGTCCCGTAGCTTAGCTGAATAGAGCGTCAGATTCCGGTTCTGAAGGTCTTGGGTTTGAATCCCAACGGGATCACGAAGGAAAAAGGAGAATTAAATATGAAAGCGTGCTTTCAAATATTTAGGGCTCCTTTTTGCTTTGTAGGATGGCTGGCGCCAGCCTACAGGGATCGACGAAGTCAATCCCAACGGGATCACAGAGCGAAAATATCGAGAAACTCCCATAAACAAAGGGTTTCTCGATATTTCGTATAAGGAAATCAGAGTTCCATTTTTGGTTCTCATTTCCAAATTTGAGCCCCGAAATCGCCGCAAAATCGCCGCAAAAATCGCCGCAAAAAACAGGGTCAAAAGTGACGCAAAAAGAACGACCCGGTGAAGGCTTATATATAGACGCAAGGATTGGTTCCAGTATCAACAACTTCAAGTTGCTTGACAAGGTGTTCAAAAACAAAATCCCCACACTTTAATACTTGGTGTGGGAATTGGGCATACAGCAAATCGCTATGTTCATCGCAATTGTCCGACGGATTCAAAATTTTTCGAATTGTTGCGGACAATTGCAACAAACATCCTGTCAAACGACATCTCCTTCTGCTGCCATTGGCATTTGCTGGTCCTCTTCATTCAGCTGCGGATAGGCAGTAACACGGGCTTGATGGTCTTGTAACCATATATGGTTCAGCGTGAATGCAATCGACTCCAGCGTTTCTTCACGTTTCGATGGTTTCAGTTCGCACTCCCACACCGTAATACAATGCCAGCCCATTGCCGCTAGCTTACGCTGCTCCTCCTTGTCACGCTCCTTGTTTCTTCGAATCTTAGCTACCCAGAACTCACGATTCGTCTTCGGAATCTTGCAGCACTCAGAACTCTCGATGTTATCTTCCGTCTTACATCTTACATCAGACATCACCTTGTGGCCATGCCAAAAGCAACCATTTACGAAGATGCACGTTCTATATTTCCTCAGCACCAAGTCAGGATGCCCAGGTAGCCGCTTATGGTTCAGCCTATAACGGAACCCTCTCTTCCACAACCCACGTCGCACAATCATTTCCGGCTTTGTATCCTTTGAATGGATCGCTGCCATATTTTTGTGTCTTTGTTGTGCCGAGAGTTTATCCATATTCCTATTCAGAGTCTTTAATCGAGCCTTCTCCTAATCTTTTTACAACTACTTCATCCGCAGGCAGCCAGTTGACGCTTTCCAGTTCTTCTTTTCGAAGCCACTTTGCAGCCTCGTGCTCCTTCAGTTCCAGATGCCCGCTCTCCACATGACAGAGGTAGCAGTGCATAGTCAAGTGAAAGGCAGGGTAATCCCACTCCACCGTCTGCACCAGTCGTTCCACCCTGATCCGCGTCTCCAGCTCCTCCCATATTTCCCGCATCAGGGCCTCCTCAGGCGTCTCCCCCGGCTCCATCTTCCCACCAGGGAACTCCCAGCCAGCCTTGCCTTCCAGGCGAGCCTGCTTTCGCTCGGCATAACTCAAACAAGTTTGGTTCTGCCCTCGCTTACTCGCTGCCTTCCACTCACCGCATCCCCGCAGCGTGGCGAAGATACGACCTTCCGCATCGTGTATAATTGCCGCTACTACTTCTATCTGTTTCATTCTTCTTACTTTTTACACAGCCTTTGCAGTCTCCAAAATAAAACCAGGGATGGAATTCTGCATGTCCCAAACCACATTCATTGGACGTTCACCAGAGCTATTGTTGTAATCAATCAGTCCAAGACAGTAATAGCCGTTGGTATTACCATACTCATCCTTCTTTGTATCACGAACAAATAAAATAAACTTCCAACCATTGGTTGGCTGATGTATGATTCGTTGTCCTTCCTCACTGTCGATACGCACGCCATTCATCGACTGCCAGTGGAACTGATTTGCAGAAATGGCATAATCCTCATATCGCGTACTTGGCGAATACTCTTTGTCAGACTTGTTGATGGTAACAAAAACCATCGCAAGCTTTCGTTCCATATTATATTGCGTTCCGAATACCTGCCAGCGACCGAGTTTGTTTTCAAGCAGCAAATGTATCTCATCTGCAGAATAACATCCATAGAGTTCTATTTCTGCTTCATCGTCAATACTGATCCACTGTGTAGTTTTACTTAGCTGCGACAATCGGAGTTCTACCAGCACATAAAGTTCTTCCATAAACCACTTCATGGAAACTAATGAAGCTACTGCCTCGGAAATATCTTGTATAGATAGGTTAAACGTCCTATTTACTTTATCAACCGTATCCATCCAAATCGTGTAGTAGAAGAGCGCAAAGAACTTACGATCACGTTTAGAAGCATTAGTTGGCAATACCATCTTGTTTGCAACAAGTTTCATTAGGAACGACAAATAGTCATAGCTATTAGTATGAAAAAGTCGAGCAAGTCCACCCTCTAATAATTTGACATACTTGGAATCTGGATTAAATCCGTCAACCTTGATGCCCGCCTGTTGTTTCAGACGCGCCCACGATCCGGGAGTTTTATAAATCAACCGCCAGTCAAGACCAAAGTTCTCGAGGAAGTTCAGTAATGTAAGCTCCTGTCCCGTATTTTGGCGGAAATGCTGTACCTCACGGCGTAATCTACGCAAATTGAATATTGCTTCACGGATATTCTTTAATATGTACTCTTGCGCCTGTCGTTCCATAGTAATAGAACAGCCACGAGGCAAGAACAGAAAACCGTTCTTGATTTCATCTTCCACACTACGGTTTCCTCGTCCTACCAAAGCACGGAAGCGGCTTTCGTAGTTGTAACTCTGATGTGCCTGAGCAACAAAATCAAGTACCGTCAAACATGTCTTTCCGTCAGCCAAGCGTAAACCACGTCCTAACTGTTGAAGAAAAACGGTCAGAGATTCTGTTGGACGAAGGAATAATACGGTATCTATCTCTGGTATGTCGATACCTTCGTTTAGCATGTCGGCCACACAGAGATAATTGATTTCTCCATGAGCTAACTTATCTGATACCATATCAATATCTTCGCTGTTGCGGGAAGTGACTGCCATTGCTTTGTAGCCTGCAGCATTGAACATTTTTGCCATAAACTCTGCATGGTCAATACTACAACAGAAACAGACAGCCTTACATTCCATAGGCTCGTTAACGTAGTTTTCCAATGCTCGCTGAATAATGGCAAATCTGTCTTTGTTACCATTATATAAACTGTTCAGAGTGTTCTTATCGTAAGCATCTCCACGGCAGGCTATCTGGCTTAAATCTACGCTATCGTCTGTAACACAGAAATAGTCAAAAGGAGCCAACAGTTGCTGGTTCAGGGCCTCTTCGAGTCTTATCTCTGCAGCAAAGCGGTCGTTAAAATCAGGCTTGATGTCTTTGCCATCCATACGTTCAGGTGTTGCCGTCAGACCGATGAATATTTCCGGTTTCAACCGATTGAATATTTCCCGATAGCTGCCAGCTTGACTGTGATGTACCTCGTCAATAACAACGTAATCGTAGTAGTCTGCCCCCATCAGCAGTATGTCATCCCAGTGGTTGTTCAACGTCTGAACAGTCGTAAACAGGTGGCTGAGGTTTCCACTGCGACTGGGCGAAATTCTTCCTGTCCATATCTCGCCAAAGTTTGCATCAACCATGACAGAACGGAATGTATAACGAGCCTGTTTCAGAATCTTTTCCCGATGTACTACAAAAAGCAGGCGAGCATGTCTTCCTTTGTTCTTAACCATTCGTTTGTCAAAGTCCTTGAAGTCGAATGCAGAGATAGCCGTTTTGCCCGTACCTGTTGCAGCAATAATCAGATTACGGTTGCTCTGCACCACTTCCCGTTCATATTGCAGTTTTTCCAGTACACGTATCTGATGAGTCTTTCGTTCAAAACGAACAATATATTCGGGTTGTCCATCTCTATCCCTGTCTTGGTGACGCTCTTTCCAAATAGCATCCTCAAAACGGCTAAGAGCCTCCTCATTGTCGATAGGTTCAAAGTCATCACTATTCCAATAATTGTCGAAGGTTGCTTTTGTTTTGTTGATGATATGTGGATTTTCTACAGAGGTTACTCGCATGTTCCACTCTAAACCCTTGGTTAATGCAGAGCGTGAGATATTGCTGGACCCAATATAAGCTGTATTGAAACCGTTATAGCGGTTGAAAATGTATGCTTTGGCGTGCAAACGCTCCTGCTGGGTATTAAATGAGGCTCGGATGGTCACATCGCCCATCTGCGCCAATTCATACAGTTTTCGAATAGCCTTCGGATCTGTTGCCCCCATATAGGTGGTGGTAATTACTCGTAACCGAGTACCTGCCCTTTGCACAAATTTTCTCAGTTCATCTATCAATAGTCGTAGTCCTTCAAATTTGATAAACGATACCACAAGGTCTATTTGGTCTGCAGTCTGAATGTCTCGCCGCACTTCATCATCCAACGAGATGTCATTACCGCCAGTAAACAAATTGCTCACCCGATAGCCCGACACGGGATGATTCTTGGCTTTAGCCTCAACCTGTTCTTCTGTGTATCCTATCTTACTGTAGATACCACGGAGAAATTGCAGTTTAGATTCTTCACTCACTTGATCTTGTTCTGTGTCAATCTGCTCTGTACGCCATTCGTCTTCGATGAATTTTAGAATGCGGTTCACCACGTCCACCTGCTTGCTGATTGTGGTTTTTGCATCTTTATCACGGAAATAATCCTTCAGAATACCAGACACCACATCGGACAGATAATCTGCCAATCTCATGTAAGAGTCTGCACTGTCTATATCTTCCTTCTTAATCAGGAACTCAGCTTTGGGAAAACCAGTAAGCTTTTCTTCAATAGCCTGACTAATTAGCGTCTCATACACACCTGGTACTATTTCCATGGCTATTTATTTGTTTAATTCTTCTATATATACGCTTTCTATCCCCCCACAAACACCTTGTCCCGATGATACGCCAAAAAATCTCGATTGGGCAGATATTCTGTGGGCATCATGAGTTTTTTCCCTATGATAATACCAAAATGCTTGTCGAAGTACTCTTTCGTCTCATTTTCACGAAGAACTGAGGAGATTACGACACTGTAGTCATCGGGAGAAATACTTATGAGACCTTGGTCAAAGGCTTTGTCATAGAGCGCAGACAAGCAGATACCATTACAGGGGTTCAGTCGTTCCTTTTTATGAGATTTATCAGCCCATGGTATGATATGGCTGGCGAGCAACAGCTGAGGAATGTCAATACCCGTAAGGGCACAACGACCTCCATAATTAGCAAGAATCATCCGACGGAAATAGTCTTGACCCTTACGCTGTTTTGTAAGTGAAATTTTGTCTTCGCCCTCTTTTGTGATGTCAAAATGTGCAATGAGCTTCGCTGAGATGGATTGCGGATTCGATTCCTGAGCAACGATTGTATCAGCAGTCTTTACTTCTTGCTCGTATATGGCATACTTCTTTAGACTTTTCAGGGCTGCAGAACAAAAACTCTTCAACGGATAACTTCTTTGATCTGGATTAGCATAATCAAAGATATTTTGCTGGTTATTTTTCATCTTTTTCACCTCGTCATTCACAAAACTCAGCACTTCCTCTATGATAGCTGCATTGGGAATATCATAGAGTGACTGCCCGTGGAGGTCAATCACGTTCTGATGCGCAAGCACCTCGTCCAGTATCCTGATTGCCTGAGCGTAACTGGTAGCCTTTCGAGAATTTTCTGGTGATAATCGCGTATTAAATTCTATAAAGCCCTGTCTGTCCATATATATACCGTTTTATTCGTTATAGTCACCCAATGGTGTCATAGTTCTTAGCCACTATCTTTTCTGAGTTACCCACAAGAATATTATAGTTAGCCACTAGCTCTACGTAGTCTTATTTCTTATGGAATACTAGTCATTAGATTAAGTATTTGTTATTATGCATGTTATTATTTCAGATTATTTTCTAAAAACTCTTTCAGCGGCTCCAGATACTCTGCATCCAGATTCCAGTGTTGGGTGTTCTCGTAGTTACGGTTTGCGTCTTTTATCAGTTTCTTCTGGGTCTTTGACTTCCCCAACAAGGTTTCAAGATAGGCGTATATCTTGGTCTTCTTGGCGGGGATGGTCAACGTGGGAGGGGTCTTGGTTGGGATTCGTACATTCGCAAGTTCTCCCTCGTATGTCTGCCAGCAGTCCATGACTGGTTGGTTGTCTGGATTGATGATGTTTTCCAGCAAGTCCTCCAATGCGCCTGCATCTTTGTCGTTGGGCAGTAAAAACAGTTCAAACTCCACGCCAAATTCTTCTTTGACGGCAAGAAGTTCGGCACGACGTGTTTCTATATCCTCGTCAGCATCGAAGATGACGAGGTTGATGCCACCAAGATCTGTGTTCTGACGCATAGCACCAATGGCATCTTCAGACCTCAACTTCTGATAGCCACCAGTATCTCCGTCTTTACCAGGATGGGTGATGCTGCCTTGGGGGGCTTTCTCGCCGAAAATATGGTGATAGTAATCCTCGAAGAACTTCTTGTCGGCATCACCTTCAACTATAATCTGAAACCTTCTCATCACACCAGCCCTCTTAGTTCAACATCATTTTCGCATGCTCCGCTCAGGCCTTCAAAGGAGTATTTGTAGGCCTGATGTCCTTTTATGGGAGTCTTAGCAAGTGTATATAACCGCATCATTTGTTGATACTCTGGATGCTCTTCCAGCATTTCATTCAAACGGCTTAGTGTTTCCTTGCTATGAGTCGTAACAAACACTTGCTTGTTTGTTGTCGTTGCCAAAGCGAAGATGGCCTCCCATAACTTTTTGTAAGCAGAGTAATGCAAACCATTTTCAATCTCGTCTATCAGAAGGATATTATTCATTGGATTGGCTGAGGCTGCCACGACATTCAGATAACGGCGAAGTCCGTCACCTTGCATGTTGACTGTCAGCAACTGATCGATACCCTCCAAACCTATATATGCTACATTATTGAGAATCTCCAATGTGGTGATACGTCTATCGAAATGTTTTAATCGCTCCGTCACGGTATCTTTCAACCTGCGCTTTGCCAATTCGACCAAATCATTGGCAGGATTACCTGCTGCCAAATCCGAAGACAGAAAAGCCACGCTATTCTTTTCCAAATAGCCTTCAGCCAGTTTCTTATTGGATATCAACCCTTGCTGATTGACTGTCAAACTGCACTCATAAGAATTCTTCTGTTGACCAGTTTCAACATCAAAAAGCATCTTCAGCGTATTCAAAAAGGTTTTCGTCTCAGAGGTTGGTATCTGGCCATTTTGCGAACCTACTTGGGATTTCTCATCAAAGACATAAGTCAAATCAAGAGACAAATGCCGTTTGGTAGCATCAAATAGTTCAGCCGCAATCCCTGGTTTCACCTTCAAATCATAATTATGGAACAGATAGCCCAAATCAGCAAAACTACTGAAGCTGCGCGATCTGATGGAATTGATGGTCTGAGGCAGGTCTGGATTAGACATACCCATCATCAGCAACAGGCATTCTAGCACAGAACTCTTACCAGAACTGTTCTGCCCGAGAAAGACATTCACCCTGGAAAAATCATCTATCTCTAGATGGTCAATACCCCTAAAGTTCTTGATTTCTATATTCTTAAATCCGTCCATATCTATAGTTATGTACACATTACCTTGCAAAGATACTCATTTTTCTGAAACAAACGCAAAATATCACGTTAATTAACAATTCTCTTTGCTAAACGAACTCAAGCGGGCTTGATGATATCCTTACTTCGTCAACAAGAAGGACAACCAGTCGCAATTGATTGTCACCACAGAGACATTCCCATCATTTAGAGGTACAAATCACCTTTCAATTCGTTACTTTTTGATGGCTGAAAAGTAACGAAACGCTGGATGAAAAGTAACGAATTGGCATGCAAAAAGTTACTTTTTGCGGAGATTTTCACAGCAAATCGATAATAATTTTGAAAGAGATTTTTGAAAAATCTAAAAACTTAATGACATTTGACATCGTGAAATAGTTATTTCGCTTATTATCTGTGGTTTAAAATCATATTTCAACTATAGTTAACGACACAGAAATGACATCTTAATGACATTTTAATGACATCAAAACAGCATAAATCGCCTAATTTGGGCAAATGGTTCGACAATTTTGTGCAAACTAAGTGCCAGATAGGGAGGTCGCAAGAGTCAAAATACCGCATCGCAATGTTTCTCCTTAATAGTAGCTTCTGAATTCTCTAGCCTGAATTATTCATAGCTCATATAATATTCCCACGTTGGGACTGAAATGTTCCCACACTGGGAACAAAATATTCCCTTCTTGGGAACAAAAAGCAGGCATATTAGTTATTTGAGGTC
>Ga0256404_1005700_pt1 | contig 21651 bp, 25 predicted proteins | sample RumenRJG_01DNA_FD_185990 | JGI IMG/M metagenome (GOLD analysis project Ga0256404, IMG submission 185990) | Bovine rumen microbial communities from Lethbridge, Alberta, Canada - RJG_01 | ecosystem: Host-associated > Mammals > Digestive system > Stomach > Rumen | place: Canada: Alberta | collected...
AACCGGCAGGTCACAGGTTCGAGTCCTGTTTCGGGCGCCATTGTTGTGGCAAGTTGGTGAAGCGGCTTAACACACCGCCCTTTCACGGCGGCATTCACGGGTTCGAATCCCGTACTTGTCACCACTTACTGGTTCCCTAGCTCAGTTGGTAGAGCATCTGACTCTTAATCAGAGGGTCTAGGGTTCGAATCCCTAGGGAATCACCATTGATTTCAAGAAGTCCGAAAGGACTTTTTTTATTTCAAATATGCCAGAAACCCTTTAAAATAAGGCTTTTTATGAATTATGGTTCAGTATGAAACGACAGGAACAGAAGAAACTCACAAATCCACGAAACATAAAGAAAAACACTCTTCTTATCGAAAAGTGTCGTAAAAGTGTCGTAAACTGAGTGCCTTTTTTCCGTTTTTTAAGGGGGTGTCGTATGAAAACTGCTGATCCGGTGCCCTATAAGGACATTTCGTACCCCTTATCTCTTCCCAAATCGAGATATTCCTCGATCTCCTGCTCGATCTCTTTCTGTCTTTTGGCAAGCAGTCCGTTGATCAGTCTTTTAACATTAGGCTCCGGATTTCTGGATGACAGCCTGTCTCTGACGATGGAAGGATCCTTGTAGATCTTTCCCTTCTCGTCATCAATGGATCTGTGATTCTCATTGGAGAGAAGCTTTTCGTAGCTGCTGTCTTTGATGAAGTCTTTCTTTCCTTGAAGCACGGTGTTTGCGATCTGCTCTCTTGTCTTGGCAATCTCCGTTTCTTTCCTTGCCGATTTCTCATAGCGATTCAGGGAATCGATTATGTCATCATACCGTTTCAGAGAATCAATATAACTGTGCCACTGTTCTCGACACTTCTTTGATTCCAGAAGATCATCCACCACTCTGTATACGGTTTCCCTGTAGGGAGCCATATGAACTGAATTGATCTGCAGCCTTCCCTCTTCCGGAAGGATTGCATAAAGATCCCTTACGGTCTTCACATTGTCAAGGTTGATATGCTTGACTCTGTCCAATACTTTTGCCTTGTTCATGTTGATGTCGTTAAAGATCTCTCTGTATCTTCCGTAATCCTGTCGTTTGATCATTTCGTTTGCAAACATTCTCTTGAAGTCATTCAAAGCCTTTCTGGGAAGCTTTCCGTACAGATGATCGAATGTATGTGAAGGCTCATTCTCGTAAAACAGCAGGTGGATATGAGGATGTGGCGTGATGCTGGTGCGGTTCTCAGGATGGAAGTCCTCCCACCAGGTAACATTCCTTGGATCGAGACCGATCGATCTGATATAGGAAGGCATGATCTTTGTTATGACGGCAGAGAACTGATCCTGATTGGTCAGAGAATAATTGCTGGCTTTCTCATAGTTCTCCATGCTGCAGATGATCTCGTAAACAACGGATCCTTCCTTAGATAGACTTTCCAGACCTTTGTCCTTGAATGCTTTCTTCTTTTCTTCCGTATCAAGAAAACCGTCGGAAGTCATCGTATGCTCATATCTTCCAGTATAGTCGATCAGAGAAGCTTTTTCCTTGTCGCTGTCATTGTATCTCTCAGTGTAGTTGAAATAGCTGTTCGAACCTCCGAATATGGATGCCGGAGAAACCTTCCCTTTGAAGCAGCTGTTCTTCGGAGCCTTCTCTCCCATGCGGAAATACCTTGCTTTACAGATGAGATCGGGCATCACCTGCCTCCCTTCATCAAGAAATCCATGTATTCCTCGAGAGAAGTTTTTGAACTGGAATTCCGGTTATTATGATCCCGGTTATTCATTTCTTCTTTTTCATCATCGTCATCACTCTCTTCACCGTTGTGGTCTTCATCGTCATCATCAAATTCTTCATCATCGTCATCATATTCTTCGTCATCTTCGGTGAGATAGCTGCTGATAGGTTTTCTTTTCATCAGCTCAACCAGATATTCATCCAATGCATCGTTCCATCTTGAAGACTCCTTAAAGATATCAATGGCTTCTTTCTTGTTGTGCGGTGCAGGAAGAACGCTCGGGCTCCGATAGAGAACCTTATTACCGATATCATTTTTTACTGCCAGAAACAGCAGCTCATCGATCTTGTCTTCGATTCCTTTAAATCTGGTTTCAGTTACGTCATCGACCATACTGGCAATCCTGTTCACGACATCCGGATCTCTGGATTTTGTAATATAACGAAGATAGTAATCTTCAATGATTCCTTCAACAAGCTCCTTTCTGGTCCTTGGTTTGATACCCATCTTCTCCAGTTTCTTTTTATCCTCTTCCATCAGATAATCGATTTTCTCTAATACATGATCACCAAATCTGAAGGACATGACTCTGTTTTCTTTCTTCTTCATATGGCCCTTTCTTTGAACGTGGAAAATTTCCACGTTGTTTACAGTGATACTGTTTTGTAAACGGTTTTGTACTACTTTGCAATGCAAAATCGGATGATTTCACAATTCTTCAAAAGCCTTATAAATAAGCCAAAACCTGGCAGAGCCGGGTTGTTCAGACCGGAATTGTATTACAAAACTGTAAACAATTCCTTTATCCTGCTTATCTATCTGAGCGTATACGTTTCCGTTAACAGCCATAGGTCTGAACCAAAAGTGGAAATTTTCCACGTTTGTCTACAGATCCTTAACATCGATATCCAGCATCTGCATGACGGTATTGATCGCCGGGATGGCAGCCTGCCTGAAGCTGTTCTTCTCTTCCGATGAGTAGGCATCGATATCTAGATCCGTGAAGTATCTCTCGATGCCGGTCAGCTTCTTTACGATCTTCCCGGAATTGTTTTGCCGCTGCGTCTGACCGTTCTGAAGTTCTTTCTTGTAGTTCTGAACCGTACGGTCAGTCACACCCATCCAGGAAGCGATCGTTTCTCTTTCTCTTCCGGGAGGCTTTTCTCCGGAAGCGCATTTGCGGTCATAAATCTCTTTCAGCCGTAGATAGATCTTCTTTCTTTCTTCCGGAGTCAGGACTCTTGACGCGTTAGAGGATACGATTGCCAGGAATTCGTCATCCTCATTCTGATACTTCCTGTTGTCGACCACGCAGGGCACCTGGTTGATGTATTCCCTGTCAAAGAACAGCAGTGCCTTCCCTTCTTCAAACAGCTCCATACAGGCCTTAAAACGCCTGTGGCCGCTGATGATCGTATAGGTGCCGTCCTTATTCTTCCTGACTACGATCGGCTGCGACAGCTGGAATTCCCGGATGTTTTCCTTCAGACCATCGATATCATCCTGGGAATAGATCTCATTCAGTTTATTCTCCTTAATGAGATAGGCATCGATCGCTTTGACTTTCCCCTTGGATGCTTCCGTCAGGGAATCCGGATTGAACAGTCCTCTGGTGATATTCTCATCCATTACGAGATACTCCTTATCTCATCTACCAGAGCCTTGTAGCTGTTTCCGACCCTGGTATCACCCTTCTCGATTACAAATCCTCCATACCTGTTCTTGTTCTTGACCGGGGCGGACTGGTAATTGATGCTTGAATTGAGAACATAGTCCCCATAAACCGATCGCAGGTATTCTTCGAATACTCTGGATGCTTTCGTGTTGTCGATCATGGTCAGAAGGATGCGGAACTGCATCTCCGGGATCTCCCCTTCCTCGATAGCTTCCCTGATGTTCTGCAGCGTCAGATTCATCCCTTCGATCGAATCGGACAGCTCCACGGAATCCGCATCCGGATTCACCGGTATGATCACCATATCCGAGCACATCAGGGCATTGGATATCAACAGATCGATATCCGGATGGTTGTCGATGATAATATAGTCATAATCTCTTCTGATCGGATCCAATGCATTCTTCAGTTTCAGCTGCTGGATGCCATGGCTTGCATAGAGCATTTCTTTTTTCAATACGAACAGATTCTTCTTGGAAGGAATGATGTCCAGATTCTCGAACTGCGTACGATGGATGCATCCCTCGTACCCCTTTTCCTTTCTGAGCAGCTCGCAGATCCCCTCCAGTTCCATATAGTTTGCAAAGAATCTTTTGGAGGAGTTCCCCTGCGGATCCAGATCGATCAGTAGTACTTTGCTCGTTTTTGACAGGCCTACCGCGATATTGATGCTGGTAGTGGTTTTTGAACAGCCTCCCTTGGCTGACATAAGACTGATGGTTTTCATTATTCTCCTTTCCCGAATGACAGAATGACAGTTTCTCAGGGGTACCCCTTTCAAAGTGTCATAGTGTCATTGCTTCCTGTGGATCAGCTTGATGATCCTTTCCTTTGACGATCTTTCTGATACCAGTTCGATGTCGTTTTCATTCAGTGCAGCGATATTGGCGTTGAGATACCTTTTCAGCGAATTGGGATTCCTTCCGAATCTCGACAGCTTCAGGATCGCCGACACCTCCTGGCAGCTTCCGGAGATATGCCCCCTGGCGACAGTCTGCTCGATGATGTAGGCCAGTTCGTGATCGATCTGCCTGTCGCTGCCGCTGTCTGACAGGCTCATCGTTCTGGATGAAAAGTCAAAGCAGATCTGGATATCCTTCTGTTCGACATTCTTTCCATAGATGGAAAGTGTGCGTTCCGGGGATTGCCTTTTCTCCGGCATCGACAGGATCATCCTGGCATCGGAAGCTCCGCCGATGCTGACGCTTCCGTTGATCTCTCCCAGCTTGTTGAGGTGATGGACCAGGATGATCGTCTTGTCCCTGTAGGATAATCCTTTGCGCAGTTCGCCATAGACTTCGTTGACATCCTTGTAGACATTGGGATCCTTGCCTTCGTTGATCAGGATCTGGATGAACAGATCGATGATGACCAGGTCGGCATTCATGACGCTGTAGCCAAGAAGCGAAAGCGGATCGTCATGAAGCTCCAGGACCTTCACATTGTCGCTGTCTTTCAGACCGATCTTCTCGAATACCGCTGAAATGTCTCTTGCGGACATCTCCGAAGTGATATAGAGGATCTTCTGTTTCGATGTCCTGCACCCGAGGAAATCCTCCTCGTCCGAGATCGCCTTGCACAGATTGATCATCAGCGTCGTCTTGCCCGAAGACTCGTCTCCGGAAATGATATTGATTGTCTTTGCCTTGATGATGGAATCCCAGATCCAGATATCATCAGTGCTTTCTTCTTTCAGTATTTCCTTTACGGTTCTGATACCATTCATAAGACATGTAATGAACGTTGCAGCGCCTTTTGATGCTAAAATAAGCATAGGTAAAGACACTGGTCTTTATCTGCAAATCGTGGATCTCTTACTTCTTGGCGGAACTGGGGGATCCATTTTTCGTTTTGCCGATCCTGTTCAACTCCTTTCTGTTGATGTGCTCCACACCGATGGTCTGGTAATTCTTTATGGTCGTCGAGATATCCTCATGTCCCATCAGGTACATCTGTTCCCGATCGGACAGATTCATGATCCTGATGGAATAATCGTGCCGGCAGATTCTGGACGTCAGATCTCTCGGTATGATCAGTTCCAGCTGTTTCGCTGTTCTGTCCATTCTCCTGCGGATGGAGTCCCACAGCTGCCGGTAGCTGTTCTCGGTCAGGGGTTTCCCGTTTTCCATCTGAAGAAGATAATCGTCGTTGCCGAGATCCTTTATAAGATCCATGAAATACTTCTCATCCCGATCAAGCATCGGAATGACTCTTTTCCCCGCGTCGGATTTCGGTTTCTTCGTCTTTGGAACATTGACCGTATAGTCGTTGGCGTGGTCGATCGTGATCGTCATTTCTTCGATATCGATATTCTTCTTCTGCAGTGCTGTGGCTTCTTCCTTCCTCAGACCGTAGTCCAGGAACAGTTTCAGCAGCAGCTCCTGGCGATGATTCCACTCTGTATTTTCTATGACCGTCTTTTCGTTTTCCGTCAGCCCTCTTCTCGACCTGTCCTTCGTCCTGTTCTTCGGCCTGTCGATAAGATCCATCGGATTGGATGAAATGATCTTTTTCTTCAGTGCGTACCTGAATATCTGATCCAGGCACATGTAGACCTTTACGGCAATATTGGTCTTGCTTTTCAGTGGATTCATAATCCTGCAGATATCAGTCTCGCTGATTTTCGAGATCGGCTTCTTATCAAGGGATGCGATCTTGCTGAAGCAGTCAACCTCGTACATCCTTCTGGTTGCCGGTTCTATGAAATTCCTTTTCGTCATATACCATTCTTCACGGATCGCTTTGAATGTAAGCGAACTGTTTGATTCTTCCAGGCGATTGTCTTTATATGCAATGACTGCCCTCCACATTTTCTCCTCCGCTTCAAGGGCGGTCTTTCCGTAGAAGTGCTTTCTCTTTTCTCCGATCGTTGCAGAAATCTCATAATTCCCATCTTTCCTCTGCTTAGCTGGCATTGTTTCTTCTTCCCTTATCCAGCTGAAAATACTCGTTGAACGCCCATTCCGGACAGCTGCCTTCGATCGGCATTCTCTTGGGATCGATACCGTAATGATCGTTGACCTGCTTCACCAGCCTACAGGCCGTGGACTTGCTGATGTTAAGCTCTTTTGCAATCTGTTTCACTCGTAAAATCTTTTCCATTCCTTTCTCTCCTCTCTTTGTGTTTCTGTTTATTCCAAATTCACCAAATATGGTGGTTATACACTATTTTTACCACCATTATTGGTTGTTGTCAAATGTTTCTTCCATTTTTGGTGGCTGTGTTATAATTCAGTTATGGCAAACAAGAATAAAAGAGCATTCTACGTAAACGGAGGAATGCTCAGAAAAGTAATTGAACTAAAAGGATTAACACAAGCCGATGTATACAAAGCCATCGGTATAGGAGAAAACACCATCTATCGTGTCATTAAGTACAATCGCATGGAAAACAAAAACGATTTTGACAGAATGTGTGAATTCCTTGATGTCGACCCTGATCTTCTTCAAAGTGAAAAATATGATATCATCTGTGACGAAGATGGTCATATCATGGGCACAATCACATCAGATAATATTGATGAATATCTTTCTTCTTTTGGATATAGCAAGAAAGACAAAGATCGCTTCACTCCAACATATATTCATCAGTTCTTCAAAAACGTCCTGGATGCTGAACCGTTTGGTGAATCTATTGAGAAATTCTTATTTGACAGAATAATTGAATGCAGAAATCTTTTTGCTGACAAATATAATTCATATATTAGTGGGAAATATACCGAATACTCTCAAGGCAAAACGACAATGGTTGATGAAGAAGACTTCAAACAATTGTTTAATACATGGTTTGATAAGAATATTAACAAATAGATATGAGTGATGAAACATGATTAACAATAAACTCTCGGAATAAATGCCATCAAATATTTATCCGAGTTTTTTTGTTACTTCAAGTTACGCTTGCCTTATTCAGCAGTCCCTGCATCTTTTCTGTAACTTCATAATGTGGTCTGATCGGATCGATCACGAACATCGTCCGCTTGTCTCCGGTCAGGATGATCAGCACCTTGCCGTTGGTGACATCTTTTCTGATCTCGATGTCACTCACATCCATGTTCAGTCTCTTCATCTCGCTGATCAGGAACGATGTAGTCGGATCATCTTCTCCCAGCATTTCCAGTGTTTTGACTTTCATTCCTTTTGAGGCACATACTGCTCCGACATTTAAGGGACAGCCGCCTGCAGAATTACAGATGAACCGGGCATGGGAAAAATCACCTTCGATCGGATAGGTGTCAGACTCATAGAAACTGTCGACACTGCTTCCCGGTATTGTGAGTAAGTATTTATCCATATCTTAATTATAGTTTATGCAGGTGATTTATTATTTTTTTATATAATGAGAGTGAGGAGATCATGAATAATGTTTAAAGATATCAAAGAAGCTGAAGCTTATATCAGAAAGAATGAGATAAGATTCGTCGACCTGAAACTGGTCGATCTGAAAGGACGTTTCCGTCATATCACGATCCCGGCAGAAAGACTAAGCGCCAGGACGATGAAAGACGGTATCGGATTCGATGCCTCCAATTACGGCTATGCGAGCGTTGAGAAGTCGGATATGGTATTTTATCCGGATCTGTCATCAGCATTCATCGATCCATTCATGAAAGAGAAAACACTGTCGATGATGGCTGATGTCTATGTGATAAAGCATCCGCACAATATACCGTTTGAACAGTATCCGCGCAACGTGGTGAAGGCAGCGATAGATTATATGAAGAAAGAAGGGATCGCTGATGAAATGATCATCGGTCCGGAATATGAGTTCTCTGTCTTTGACGGGATGAGCTGCAACGTTTCCGCAAAACAGATCGGCAGTGAGATCCTGGTCGATGAATCTGACAGTCTTAATGGGATCTATACGAGACCTAAAGACGGTTATCATATCGATATCCCGAGCGATCTGAATAACGATCTGCGCAGCCGTATCTGTGAACTGATGAAGGATTGCGGCATCGAAGTCAAATATCATCATCATGAAGTCGGCGGCAGCGGACAGATGGAGATCGAAGTCGAACTGGGTGAGATGGGCAAGCTCGCCGATCAGACGATCCTGACGAAGTATCTGATCAGGAATGCGGCAGTTCAAGAGGGGAAGGTCGCGACTTTCATGCCTAAACCGGTTTATGGTGAAGCCGGCAACGGCATGCATGTACATATGCTGCTTAAGAAGAAGGGAAAGAATATCTTCTATAAGAAAGATGCCTATGGCAATCTTTCGGATACCGCCATGTATTTCATTGGTGGCTTGCTCAAGCACATCAATTCTTTATGTGCTTTATGCAATCCGTCCACCAATTCCTACAAGCGACTGGTCCCGGGCTTTGAAGCACCGGTAACGGTCGGTTATGCCTGTGCCAACCGCAGCGCCATCATCAGGATCCCGAGTTATGCCAAGAGCGCTGATTCGGTGCGTTTTGAACTGCGCAATCCTGATGCCACCTGCAATCCGTATCTTGCCTATGCCGCTATCCTGATGGCAGGTCTTGACGGAGTGATCAATCACATCGATCCTAAGGATCGCAACTGGGGTCCTTTCGATCTCAATCTCTATGATCTTTCAGAAAAAGAGAAAGCCAAGCTCGAACATCTTCCTGTTTCGCTTAGTGGAGCTCTGGAAGGGCTCAAGAAGGATCATGATTATCTGCTCAAGGGGAATGTCTTTTCTAAAGAACTGTTGAATAACTGGATAAAGGCGATCGAAAAAGAGAACGATGAGATCAGCAAGATACCGCATCCGGCAGAATTTGCGCATTACTTTGATCTGTAATTGTTATAGAGGGGGGATTTTGATATGGAACGTCCTGAATTTACAAAGCGTGCGGTAATTACCGGCGGTATGCCTTATGGCAATAAAACTCTGCATTTCGGCCATGTCGGCGGTATGTATGTCCATGCGGATGTCTATGCGCGTTTTCTGCGTGACCGCATCGGCAAAGACAATGTCATCTTCGTATCCGGTACGGACTGCTACGGTTCGCCGATCGCTGAAGGTTACCGCAAGAAGGTCGAAAATGAAGGATATTAAGCGCGATCGAAGACTATGTCATGGAGAACCATCTTGAACAGCCTATAACCTCTACACCGGCTGCTTCAAATTCTTCTAATGAATGAGATGATAATATACCACCGCCGGATACTTTACCAAGGTCGACATCAAAGGATCCGTTGATTTTGCCTGTCTGCACATCGATCGATTCATAATCGGATCGAAGCACTTCATATGCATATACTTTTTTCCCACCAGCTATTTTTCCAATTGTTCTTTCGCAAGTTCTTTTTGCTGATGGAATACTGCAGTTCTCCGTAATACGGATAATATGCATCATAATCTTTCCATTTATTTCACTTGGACATCATGCCATTGACAGCTTGATCTGTAAGTGATAACTTCTATATCTCCTTGCAAAAAAACTTCTCTGGATTGATTATCATCAGATGATATCAGATGTCTCTGATCCTCTTTGCCGGTACTCCGGCAACCATAGTGTTGCTAGGAACATCTTTTGTTACAACCGCCCCAACAGCAACCACAACATTATTGCCGATCGTCACACCAGGCAAAATCACTGCATTGGCACCAATCCAGACATCATCGCCGATCGTAACTGGTGCCGCATAGCCTAGCCACTCCCTTCGCATTTTCAAATCAAGAGGATGATTGGAAGTTGTAATCACCACATTAGGTGCAAGCAATACATAGTCACCGATCGTGACCCTTCCTCGATCCATGATACTGACGTTGTAATTGATGAAAACGTTATGACCGATCCTGATATTTTTACCGTTGTCACAATGAAAACCCGGATAGATCACAGGATTGGCACCGATTTGGTCAAATAGTTCCCTGATAACTGATAATCGTTCTTCGTTTTGAGTGATTGACAAGGCATTAAGTTTCTCACAAAGCGTAAGAGCACGTTGTTTTTCTTTTGCCTTTACTGGATCTTTCATATCATAAATTTCCCCATTCATATCTTGGTCTTTTCACCCCTTTGTTTTATCTTAGTGAGAATTCCGATAAATTAAATTCATTAAATTCAATTTTCTTAACTATGAAACCTAATAAATCGTCGAATTCAATTTCTGCATCTTCAGCAAACTTTTCTGTCATGTCAAGTTCAATGACATAATCAGCAATGTCTTTATAGGCATATGCGAAACATACATCATCATATACACTATAACCACTTTGTTCAAAGCCTTGATTCATTAACTCTTCCAATGTTAAGCCGATAAGGCCATCAAGTTTATCTTGACTCAAAACAAATTCTGTAAGATCGATACAATCACTAAATTCTACATCACTAATAATTGCAAGTGCTTTTTCTGAATAATCATCAGCAAAAAAATCAAGTGCTGTTAAGGCTTCAACTTTTTCTTGTGAAAGTTTTGCATGTATTTGATTGTTGCGGTTGCCTGTTTGGCGGCAGGTTTTATGATGCCTGCTATAGAAACCGGCTATCCGTTTTGTTGTGACGTAGCCTTTGTCGCAGCCGCCTTTATTCTGTTTGGAGTTATCACAAGAAAACAGATTATTATTTTTTCTCAACAAAAAATGTCTATACTGTAGCAGCCATAAAACTGCTACGCTAAAAAAGTCTAACTTTTTGGGGTCACATCATTCGTCTTTTTTTAATTTTACTGGCAAAATATAATCGATAACTACTTTTTCACCACGACTTAATGGAAGGGAATATCGTTCTTTTGTATATATCTCACACCAATAAAACTGTTCAAAATCAATTTCTTGATCAGTTTTTTCAATGGCTTCTGTAATTAACAAGAAGGCTGAGTCAACAATTTCTGCGATGTTATTTCCCTCAATTTGGATACAAGCAACCGTTCCGCTTGGAATATGTTTTTGGTACAGATCATGGGGAACCGGTGTATTTACCCTCATAAAATCTCCTAATATTAATTCAAAAGTATTTGTATCTTGAAAATTAAACATCATTCCTATGCCATCATTTTCATCAATATCCTCACAATAAGTAAATTCAGATAAACTTTTTAAATAGTCAATCTTATCACTTTCAAAATAAGATTTCCATGCGTTCCCAGCCTCAAAAAATGAAGTGTTATTATGAACTCCGACCATTAGACGTTCCTCAAATTCCTTATAAACAATCTTCTTTAATTCTGCCATAATTCTTTTCCCTCCTATATATCTCATATCAACTTATTTCATGAACATAGCGTTTATAAAAATAAAAAACAAAATTTATCCTGGCCTCTGGCTTAAGATTTATTTGCAAGCTCATAAAAGTATGAGTTTATAAACATATTTCGTGATTTCTGAATAAACATGGTATTCTATCGATGATGTGAGATGAACACGCCCCCTGTCGAGTTGGGGAAACGCTTTATTCCACATCTTTTTATTTTGGAAAAGCATATGATCATGGATACCGTTCGAAAGAAATATAGAGAATCTTTCAGACTGATGTTCTTTTGTGGACGTTCGCTGCCGTATGCTGTAATAGAATCAATAATGCTATATTTATAATTGAGTGAAGACACGAACGAGAATTCTTTTGCATTCTCTGTTCATAATCGTATAGGTTTATAAACACAATTCAGAAAATGATCACGGCTCCGATTATTCGAGGCTGAATTATAATTAATGAGTAGTACGAGATCGGAGTTTACGAATATGAAGAAACTGTTTACAGCCATAAGGAAATCTGATCTGGAAACAATAAAACAGATCATTGAAAAGAAGCCGGAACTGGTCAATTGTACGGCAAAACAGCCTCCCAAGAAGGATGACGGACAGTCGCCTTTGCAGGTCGCTCTTAAAACCGGGAACACGGCAATTGCAAACTATCTTCTGGATCATGGTGCGGATGTCAATTTCATTGAGGATGGATCCTGCTGCAACCAATGGAGGACACCTGTGCTGCATGATGCCATCAACTGTGCGGTGATGCTTTGCAGGTGGAATACCGACGATCAATACATGGGATTCCGTGTTTTCTCGACAAAGGAGAGGGCTGAGGAAGGTCTGGCCGTTCTGAAAAGGATGCTGGTCATGGGGGCGGATGTGAACGCTTTGGATTCCTATGGCAACTCCGGTCTGAACCGCTTTGCACTCCAGGCAAAACAGATCCTTCCTTCATTCAATTACGCGGAGCATTGCGAAGGCAAAGACAGAGTATTTACGGATGAACTTCATGAAGATCTGAAGAAAGTGCTCCAGGCACTGAAGGATGCCGGAGCGGATCCTTCCTACAAGGCTCCGAATCTTGGATACTCTGTCAGGGAATTCTGCAGCGAAGGCTCCATATCGATCCTGTTTGAAGAAGTTTTTGGATAAAGAACGCAGTTCAAGCAGAATGACAGATACCACTTTGCAGGGCGCTTCATGATCGCATAACCTAACGAACAGTATACATGGGATCATCAAGGATCTGACTGATATATGCCGGAATGAAATCGATTCAGAAGCCGTAAAAGAAAAGACAAATATTAACAGATCTGCGCAACAGATTCCCGAATATCTAAAGCTACTCGATAACGGCATTTCGGATTTCGGGGATGGCAAACATGATAATGAATTTACAGATTATATCAATTGCTTCATCGACAAGTTCACCACTACGGCAGACAGAGAGAATCTGATCAGGATGGTAACGACATACATTAACAAAGTCAATAAAGCATTCTATGATTTTGATGATAGGATCCTTTTGCAAAACTACGCAAGAGCATGCGCTTCTTAATGAAATGGACTTTTAACATAGCAGGAAGAGACACATGAAAACAGAATTAACATGCATTTTTTATTTCACCATGCACTTCTCTAGCAGATCATGCTCTTTCAGGACTTCGATCAGGGTATCGCCGATCTGATCGGAAATCGGAGCGACACTGACACCCAGTTCTTTCAAAGCTGCGATCTTGTCTCTGGCGGAACCGCCTTTGCCATTGACGACCGCTCCGGCATGTCCCATGCGTTTACCCGGCGGGGCGCTGACCCCACCGATGAAGGCGACCAGCGGTTTCTCCATATGTTCCTTTGCCCAGGCGCAGGCAAGCTGTTCATCTTGCGAACCGATCTCGCCAATCAGCACGATCGCATAAGTCTCTTCATCCTCATTAAATGCTTTCAAGACATCCAGAAAGTTCGTTCCTTTGATCGGATCCCCGCCGATACCGACAGTCGTACTTTGCCCGATCCCTTTTTTCGATAACTGCTTGATCGTTTCATAGGTCAAAGAACCGGAACGGGAGACGATGCCGATATGACCTTTCAGATGGATATCCTGGGGCATGATCCCCAGTTTGCATTCATCGACGGAAATAAGACCGGGACAGTTCGGACCGATCAGTCGGGTATGGGAATCCTGCAGACGGTCATGGACTCTGATCATATCTAAAGCCGGAATGTTTTCAGTGATACAGACAACCAGATCCAATCCGGCATCGATCGCTTCGATGATCGAATCTGCTGCCGCAACAGGCGGAACGAATATGATCGAAGCATTCGCACCTGTTTCTTCTTTGGCCGTCTTTACATCCGCAAAAACCGGAACATCGAAGACGGTCGTTCCCGCTTTCTTGGGATTGGTACCTGCTACGATTTTCGTACCGTACTTCAACATCAGTTCCGTGTGCAGTCTCCCCTGCGTTCCGGTAATGCCTTGTACGATGACACGCGTATCCTGATTCACATATATGGACATCAGCGTTCCTCCTTCAGCAGTTCACGCATCTTTTCACATGCTTCGATACAGGAGGAAGCCGGATAGATGTTTCCTTTGCAGCTGGCGATATATTCATGCGCTTCCGCATCGCCATTGCCTTCGATCCGACAGACGACCGGACCCTGATAGTTCGTTTCCATGATCGCTTCGGTGATTCCCTTGGCAATCAGGTTGGTTCTGGCAATGCCTCCGAAAATATTGATGATGACACCTTTGATCCCTTTTTCCCGGATGAGAAGCTTGAACGCCTTGTTGGCCCTGACATCATCGACCGAACCGCCCAGATCAAGGAAATTCGCCGGCTTACATCCGGTATAGTTGATCGTATCCATCGTCGACATGCCCAGACCCGCGCCATTGCAGATGCAGCCGATCTCGCCTCCTAAAGAGACATAGGACATCCCTTCATCGGATGCTTCCGCTTCCAAAGGATTCTCCTCCAGGATATCCCTCATTTCCTTATTTTCCGGCTGACGGAACAGCGCTCCGGAATCAAACGATACTTTCGCATCCAGACAGATCGGTTTTCCATCACAGACTGAGAGAGGATTGACCTCGATCAGACTGCAATCCCGTTGGACAAACAGCGCATAGATCTTCTTCAGCAAGCCCGTAAAATCCTCAGCGGTCTTGCCGGTAAATCCCAGCTTTTTTGCCAGTTCCATGGCAGCCTTTGTGTCAACGCCTTTATTTGAATCGACAGGCATACGCAAAATCGCTTCCGGATCCTTTTCCGCGACTTCTTCGATTTCCATGCCTCCCTCTTTGGAAGCGATGAAAACGCATTTCCCCAGTTTGTTGTCGATCAAAAGAGACAGATAGTATTCCCTGTCATGCGGGGTCTGTTTCTCGATATACAGCTTGCGGACCGTTTTGCCTTCCGGACCGCTTTGTTTCGTATATAATGTCTTGCCAAAGAGCTCTTGGGCAGCCTTTAATGCTTCCTGACTGTCTTCAGCGAGAAGGATCCCCCCGGCTTTGCCTCTTCCGCCGCTATGTACCTGCGCCTTGACAACGACCTTCCCTTCCGGAAATTCATGATCCATGATCCGTCTGACATCCTCCAGATCAAAGGCCGGAAAGCCATCCGGCACAGGAATGCCATAGTCTCTGAATAGCTGTTTTGCCTGATATTCATGGATATTCATAACGCTACCTCATAGCCTGCCTGAAAGGCCTGCAGGTTGATCTCCAGGATCCTGGCAGGAAGTTTTGTTTTCAGTACCTCCAGCATCTCTTCCGGAGCGATTTTCAACAGTTTCGTCATGACTCCCAATGCCACGATATTGGCACAGATCGTCTTCCCGGTCGTTTCTTTGGCGATCGCTGTCAACGGAACCTGGTAGGTATGGGGATGATTCAGATCGGCATCTTTGACCAGGTCGCTGTCGACCAGTATGATCGTATCCTGGTCGATATCTTCCGTATAGAGATGGTAAGACTGTTCCGACATCGCCAGCAGAAGATCGGGGCAAGTCACTGCCGGATAGCATTCTTCTTCATCGACGATCAGTTCGCTGCGGCAGGCTCCGCCTCTGGCTTCCGGACCATAGGATTTCAAAAGAACGATCTGCTTATCGGCAATGATTCCATAATAATAAGCCATCAGATCCCCGATCAGCATCATTCCTTGACCGCCGGTTCCGGCAAAACGCAACTGAAAATTATCCATTGGCTGCCTCCTTTGCCTTGGCGATATTTTCCGCATAGATATCACAATATTCCTTGCGGTCATCTTTATTGACAAATTCGCCCCAGACGACTTTATTCTCCAGTTCTTCTGCTGAAAGACTCTGTGCCTTCTGTACAGTGACCAGACGTTCCTTCCAGCGAAGCATCATCTGTCCCGCATCGCCTAAGCGATTCAAACGGCCAAACAGACTCGGACAATCGCTGGCGCAATCCACGAAGGACAGACCGTGATGCTGAAGCGCTTTTCTGATCAGTTCCTTCATCTGCAACGGATAATAAGTAGCTGCCCTGGCCACATAGGTCGCACCGGCACTTTCTGTCAGCTTGCACAGATCAAACGGCGGCTCATAGCTGCCATAGACAGATGTCTTGGTCTGGGAACCGATCGGCGTGGTCGGCGAATACTGTCCCCCGGTCATGCCATAGTTAGAATTGTTCATGCAGATGATGGTCAGATCGATGTTCCTTCGGCACGCATGGATCAGATGATTCCCGCCGATGCTGGCACAGTCGCCATCGCCAGTCAGGACGATCACATGCAAGTCGGGGTTTGCCATCTTCAGACCGGTCGCAAAAGCGATAGCCCGGCCATGATTGGTATGCATGCAGTCAAAATCCAGATAATTGACCGCTCTTGAGGAACAGCCGATGCCCGCGACAAAGACGACCTTGTCCCGATCCACCCCCAGTTCATCCACAGCCCTTAAGATGCTCTGCAAGATGATGCCATTGCCGCAGCCTGGGCACCACATCGTCGGCATCTTATCCAATGCCAGATATTTCATATAGATGTCATTGCTCATACTTATTTGCCTCGATAATCGAATTCAGGATATCGACATCCCGAATCGGGTTGCCGTCATACAGGTTCTTCATGACCAGCTTCTGGCTGCGATCGATATCCTCTGTTACGACCTGATTGAGCTGGCCGATATTCATTTCTGCTGTCACAATAGCTTTACAGACAAGATTCAGTTTTGAAAAATCATGATGCGGGAAAGGCCACATCGTGATCGGACGAAACAGACCTGCCTTGATGCCCATTTCCCTGGCCTTGCGTACCGCTGTCTTGGCACTGCGGGAAGTGATGCCGACCGATACTACGATGATATCCGCATCTTCCAGCATATAGTTTTCATATTTCTTGATATGTTCATCATACTCATCATCGATCTTTGCCATCAGATGACCTATCGTGATCTGCAGTCCGGTTAGATCCTGATTGCTGATCGGGAAACCGGTCTCATCGTGAGTCAGGCCGGAAAGATGCAGATGGTAGCCTTGGCCGAAAGGTGCCAGAGCTTTAACCGTACTATCGGAATAATGGAACGGCAGATAGTCTTCTTTGGCGACATCCGGTACAGGTCTATCGATGACTTCGATCTCTTCCGGGGATGGTACATAGATCTTCTCTGACATATGGGCCAGGATCGCATCATAAAGCAAGATCACCGGCTGACGGTATTTTTCGCTCAGATTGAAAGCCCGGATCGTTTCCTTATAGATCTCTTCGATGGAATTAGGCATGATGACCAGATTCGGATGATCTCCATGCGTTCCCCATTTCGTCTGCATGATGTCGGCCTGGGCCGGCAGGGTTGCCGAACCGCCGGAAGGACCCTTTCTCATGACATCGACAACGACGCACGGGATCTCGTTCATATAAGCCCAGCCGAGATTCTCTTGCATCAGAGAAAAACCCGGACCGCTGGTAGCCGTCATCGCCTTCTTGCCCGCACAGCTGGCACCGATCACCGCACCGATCGAAGAGAGTTCATCTTCCATCTGCATAAACACGCCATCGACCTGAGGCAGCAGTTCGCTGCAGATCTCCGAGATCTCGGTTGCCGGAGTGATCGGATAGCCCGCAAAAAAACGCATCCCGCAAGCGATTGCTGCTTTTGCGCACGCCTCATTGCCTGTCATGATCTGATAGTTACCCATTGTCATCTTCTCCTATCGTGATCGCAAAATCCGGGCAATGATATTCACATTGCCTGCAACCGATACAGGCTTCCTGATCCTTGACCTGTACCGTCTCCTGCTCCAGCTTCAGCACTCCTTTAGGACACAGCGTCACACAGATGCTGCAGCCTTTGCACCAATGCGTATTGATATTTATTCTTCTCATATATTCACCATTACCTATATTATAACGCTATGTTCATGAAATAAGTTGATACTGTCCAAATTGATGGACAATGTGGTTCTTTGAATTGAAATATCATGATGCCAGAGAGGTGCTTTCTATGATAAACAAAGACTTTCTGGAATCCTTATCCCCTGTAGAAATACAGATGGTGCATCAGTATATCGGCGTATTGTTTAAAGACAGGATCAAAGATGATACATCCAACTTCGACAATCTGAAGGCAGAGAAATGTCCCTGTTGCGGATCCAGGCATTTTGTAAGGAATGGCCACGATCCAAAATCAGGAAGACAGAGATATATGTGCAAGCAGTGTCATTCCAGTTTCAAGGATTCAACAAACACTTTCTTTTCCCATTCCAGAGTAAGCTACAATACCTGGATCACATTCATCGGATGCGAGGTCGTAGGTCTTTCCTTAAGGCAAGAGGAAGCAATATGCGGCGTTTCGAAGACCGGCTGCTTCAATATGCGTCACAGGCTTTATCACGCGCTAAGCGAGTATCAGGATTCAAGGAAGCTGGAAGGCTTATGTGAAATTGATTGTGCCTATACTTCCATCAACCTCAAAGGCTGGAAGAGAGATATGCCAAGGCATTCCAAGAAAAGAGGAAAACATAAGCCTGACAAGAACCACAAACAGTTAAGAGGCATCTCTCATCACAAGATCTGTCTGCTGACCGCGATCGATGAAAATGATCATATTCTGTTCAAGATCGCAGGGACAAGAGAAGAAGATCTTAAGAAATACCAGTCCTTCGCAGATCGCTTCTGCAAAAAGAGCACATTAATCTGTGATGAGAAGCAAAGCATCGCATGCTTCGTCAGGAAAAATCGTTTCGGCTACGACTATATCCCGTCCGGTTCATTCAAATCAGATAAAGGAAATACTTTATCTTCCATCAATCAGTTTCATCAGGAATTTTCCGAACTGATCAGAAGGAAACACGGTGTGGGAACAAGACATCTGCAGTCCTATATGGACTTCCTGGTCGTTACAAAAGAGCTTAAATATAAACTCGAACTCAAGAAGATGAACACCAGGCTCTATATGGACATCATCGACCATCCGATCTTCTGGACAAGCGATGATATCTGCCATATCCCGATGCCTGTTGATGTCTATGAAGTCTACAAGGAATACGGATATGCCGATCCAAGAAGTCTTTCTTAGGTATCCGAATATTACTGATATAAGTGATATTTCAAAGAACAAGGAACAATCTGTTTATGAAAATCAGTTACATCAACCTATTTCATGAACATAGCGTTACAAAATAGTTATTTCATATCTTTCTGTCCTTACATAACATTATAATTTATATACTTCAGTAAAGTGCACCCTATTGATACTGTCTAAAATCACCTCAATAAGGTCTATATACGTTTATATGAGGCAGTTTTGCTTCAAAATATAATTCTAGGACTACATGAGGTGTTTTCTATTTCTTATATATCTATAGTTTTGCCGAGGCATTCCACATGGTTTTTTGTTATTAGATAGATGTTTTTCATTGTTTTATAAGAAGTCGTAAAATGGTCGTATAGAAAAGGCACTTGTATATAAAAGTGCCGATAAATAATGCATTATTTTACAAAACTACTACTGACTCTTAATCAGAGGGTCACGGGGTTGAAACCCCCAGGTAATCACCATCGAGAACAATAAGTCCGAGAGGACTTTTTTTATTTCATATGTGCCAAAAAGCCTTTAAAATAAAGCTATTTCCAAATTCTGAGCTTTTTGAAAACTCAGAAACACAAGAAACATGGCAATGCATCAAAAATAGAAAGAATAAAACTCATATTGTCAAAAAAATACCAGTTGCATCAATTATTTAAATTTCGGATTATCATTTTTCTACAATTTAGGACATAGTTGCCTCGATTATTTTAATTACGCATTACTGATGTTCTTCAATTCAAGATATAGTTGTCCAACAAAAACTGTTCGATACTCACATGCAGGATCCCGTTGTCATCGTTCCAGGACACGATATCGTCCTTCTGAACAATGATTTTTCTAAATGAATCATTAACTTTGAGTAAAGATGAACTTTCCTGTTCCATCTTTTCTTTAGAATCTGTATTTAAAGCAGATTGAATATAGTATCTGTTGCTGCCGCTGTTTGCCACAAAATCAATTTCCAGTTGTTTCCGATAGCTTTTTCCGTTTTCATCTTTTCCGTTGATCTCAACAACACCGACATCTACGTTGAATCCTCTGTGTATCAGTTCGTTAAAGATGATGTTTTCCATGATATGGTTTTCTTCCATCTGTCGAAAATTCAGCTTCGCGTTTCTGAGCCCCGGATCAGCAAAGTAATATTTTAAAGGGGTGCTGATGTATTTTCTTCCCTTAACATCATATCTTTCTGCTTTTTCAACAAGGAACGAATCTTCAAAATAACCAATATATTTGTCGATCGTGTAATTTGAAATTCTGATATTTTTTTCTGAAGCAAAAGTTCTTGCAAGGTTGGTTGGATTTGTCAGGGAACCGATTGAAGATGAAAGGTAATTCAGCAGATCCTCAAGAACCAGCGCATCGTTTTTGACGTTGTTTCTCTCAAGCACATCCTTTAAATAGATCTTTGAAAACAGACCCTGAAGATAATCGGATTTTTCTTTGTGACTGTTTAAAGAAAGCACATATGGCATGCCACCATATGTCCAATAATCTCTCCAAGCATGCCTTTTATCATCCGGATAGGCATTATAGAATTCGCTGTATGATAACGGTCTGATCCTGATTTCGTCTCCCCGCCCTCTGAACATGGTCAGTACATCAGATGACAGCATCTTGGAATTGCTGCCGGTAACATAGAGATCCACGTTCTTCAGTTTCTGTAAACCCAGGATCGTATCGACAAAGGTAATCGGTTCATTCGGATCGTTTGTATACGGGTTTACAACTTCTGATGATTTCTGTATTTCGTCAATGAATACATAAAACATTTTTGACGAATCGCTTATCTTTGAACGGATATACACGTCCATTTCAAAAGGATTACGATACCTGGCGTTGCCTATTTCATCAAGATCAAGGATGATGATCTGCTCTTCACTGATTCCGTTAGCCAACAAATATTCACGATAAATCTCTTTCAGCAGATATGACTTCCCGGATCGCCTGATACCGGTTATCACTTTGACCATACCGTTCTGTTTTTTGCGAATCAGCTGTTCAAGATATTCCTTTCTTTCAATCCTCATTCTTCCTCCGAATATATTTTGCGTATTTACGCATTTTCTATCCAATTAAATAATATGATCTAATACCGGTACTGTCAATCGTTCTGCAAATAATTATTGCGTATTAACGCAATTATTATATTTATGAATACAATAACTCGACTCTCTTCACAATTCTTTGGTTTTTGTCGAGAATACTTAATAGTTCAACTGATCGATCCATTCTATGACATCGCTTTTCGAACCTTCAACGTTTCTTCCCCGGATCGAAAGCGCATCATCGCTTCTCACATCAGCGCCGACTGCAAGTTCTTTGATGTCGTCCTTTTTTGCGCATACACCGCCGGACTGTCTGCAGTAATAGCAGGCACTGCAAAAGCCGATCTTCTTTTCGGCGACGCGGATCTTTTCCACTTCATTTCCGGCTTCAGCTGCTCCGCGCATGAACTCATCGCATAATAGATCGGAGTTGCCGCTCTTTCTGTGACTGCCGGATATAATCAGTACTTT
>Ga0256404_1005701_pt1 | contig 21647 bp, 23 predicted proteins | sample RumenRJG_01DNA_FD_185990 | JGI IMG/M metagenome (GOLD analysis project Ga0256404, IMG submission 185990) | Bovine rumen microbial communities from Lethbridge, Alberta, Canada - RJG_01 | ecosystem: Host-associated > Mammals > Digestive system > Stomach > Rumen | place: Canada: Alberta | collected...
TTTGTCAAAGGAACTGCTAAAGCGTTTGAAGGTAGTGATGTAAGAGAAGGCCTAACCGCAATTATTAGTTTAAAAATTCCTGAGGGAATCTTACAGTTTGAAGGACAAACAAAAGGAAAATTAGGAACGCCTCAAGCAAAACCAGCCGTAGAGGGAATTGTAACAGAACAGTTAAAAGTCTATTTAGAAGAGAATAAAGCAATAGCTACTGAAATAATAAATAAAAGCTTACGAAGTAAAATTGCTAGAGAAGCAGCAAGAAAAGCAAGAGAAGAAGCAAGAAAAGGAACTAAAGGAAAAAAAGAAGAAAGGTCCCTTTCAGGAAAACTTGCTCCTGCTCAGAGTAAAGATAAAGATAAAAAAGAATTATTCTTAGTTGAGGGAGATTCAGCAGGAGGTTCTGCTAAACAAGGAAGGGATAGACGCTATCAAGCTATTCTTCCATTACGTGGTAAAGTATTAAATACAGAAAAAACAAAAGAAGAAGATATTTTAAGAAATGAAGAAATTAATACCATGATTTATACAATAGGTGCAGGATATGGTTCAAATTTTGATATAAAAGATTGTGAATATTCTAAAGTAATTATCATGTCCGATGCCGATGAAGATGGAGGACATATTCAGTGTTTACTATTAACTTTCTTTTATCGCTATATGAAACCATTAATTGAAGATGGAAGACTTTTTGTTGCCTTACCACCACTATTTAAAATTCAAAGCGGAAAAGAAATAGAATACGCTTACACAGTAGATGAAATGAAAGAAAAAAGTAAAGGGAAAAAATGCGACATTCAACGATATAAAGGTCTTGGTGAAATGAATGCTGATCAGTTATGTGAAACAACGATGAAGCCAGGCTCTAGAACTTTAATTAGAGTGAATATTGAAGATGCTCAACTTGCTGAAAAAAGAGTATCTATTCTTATGGGAGATGATGTGCCTCCTCGTAAAGAGTGGATTGAAGAGAATGTTGAATTCTCACTAGAAGATGATTATAAAATAGCATAATAAATTAGGGAGGTTCGTTATGTTAGATAATACATATGATGCCCCAGGCATCAATTTTGGAATACTTATATCAACTGATTTTCCATCTATAGATGAACAAGTATTTAAAAAAAATGATTTAGAAGCTATAGAAAAACAATTTGATAAAATTTTAAATAATAAGAATTTTTATATAATAGATTTTAGTAAAATAGATGGATTAACAATTGATGAAATTCTAAATCATAATAAATTACAATCGAAAAATGCCATTATTGTAATTGCATACACAGAAATCAGCTACACAGATATATATAACCAAAAGTATAGAGATATTAGTATTTTAAGTGGAATCATTGTAAATAGAAATGATTTGAATAAGAATACAACTATAGATAAAGAAGTAGAAAAAATAATGAATTCATATAATAGTAATAATAATAATAGAATCATTAATTGTTTTCTTGAAAGATATAGATATGGTTCAAAAGACGAAGTAGATAAAGTACTAAAAAAAACTAATTAATAATAGAAAGTAGTGGTAAGATGCCTAAGAAAAAAACAGAAACAGAAAAAGTAATAGAGAAAATCTTTGATTACACACTTGAAGATATAATGGGTGAAAGATTTGGTTCTTATTCAAAATATATTATTCAAGAACGCGCCATTCCTGATGCGAGAGATGGATTAAAACCAGTACAAAGAAGAATTCTTTACTCTATGCATAAAGAGAAAAATACATATGATAAACCTTATCGTAAAAGTGCAAAAACAGTAGGAGATGTTATAGGTAATTATCATCCACATGGAGATACATCGATATATGATGCAATGGTTAGAATGAGTCAACCTTGGAAAACTAGATTACCATATATTGATATGCATGGTAACAATGGTTCGATAGATGGTGATAGTCCTGCAGCTTATCGTTACACGGAAGCACGTCTATCTAAAATTAGTAATGAAATGCTTCGTGATATTGATAAAGATACTATTGAGTTTGCTCCAAACTTTGATGATTCAACAGTAGAACCAACAGTTTTACCGGCAAGGTTTCCAGCCCTTTTAGTGTATGGCTCTCAAGGAATTTCAGCCGGATACGCAACAAATATTCCACCACATAACTTAGGAGAAATTATTGACGCGACAATTCATAGAATTGATTATCCTAATTGTGAATTAGATACTTTAATGAAATATGTAAAAGGACCAGATTTTCCAACAGGAGGAATTGTAGAAGGATTAGACGGAATAAAAGATGCATATCAGACTGGTAGGGGAAGAATAATTATTAAAAGTCGCTATACAATAGAAAAAGATAAATCTACACCTCAAATAATAATTAATGAAATTCCATTTGAAGTAAATAAAGCCCAAATGGTAAAAAAGATAGATGATATTAGAATAGATAAAAAAGTAGAAGGAATTCAAGAAGTAAGAGATGAATCTGCAGCAGATGTTAGAGTAGTAATAGACTTAAAGAAAAATGCTAATATTGATTTAATAATTAATTATCTTTTGAAAAATACTGATATGCAAATAAGCTATAACTTTAATGTAGTATCAATTGTAAATAGAAGACCAAAACTATTAGGACTAAGAGAAGCATTAGATGCCTTTATTGCTCATCAAAAAGAAGTAGTAAAAAGAAGAACAGAGTTTGACCTAGCTCATGCAAAAGCAAGATATCATATAGTAGAGGGATTAATTAAATGTATTTCTATTTTAGATGAAGTAATTAAAGTGATTCGTGGAAGTAAAAACAAGGCAGATGCCAAAGACAATTTAGTAAAAGAATTTGAGTTTACTGAAGAACAAGCGGAAGCAATTGTTACATTACAATTATATCGCCTAACAAATACCGATGTAGTTGCTTTAGAAAATGAAAAGGCAAACTTAGAAAAGATAATAAGTGGACTAACTGCAATACTTGGAAGTGAAGAAGTATTAAAATCTGTTATGAAAAAAGATTTAAGAAATGTAAGAGATGAATATAAAACTCCAAGACTAACAGATATTAAAGAAGAGATAACAGAAATTAAAATTGATGAGACAGCAATGATACCAAAAGAAGATGTCGTAGTTGCTGTAACAAAAGATGGTTATATTAAAAGAACTTCATTTAGAAGTTATACATCATCAAATCCAGAAGACATTGTATTAAAAGAAAATGACTATATAATTGGTTTATTTGAAATGAATACTACCGATACAATATTAGTATTTACATCAGGTGGTAATTATTTACATATACCAGTTCATTTAATACCAGACTTAAAGTGGAAAGATATGCCAAAACATGTAAGTAATGTTATTGAATTACCTCCAGAAGAAAGAGTAATTAATGCTATTCCAGCCTATGACTTTAAGAGTGATAAAAATCTCATCATTACAACAAAAGATGGAATGATTAAACGTTCAAAACTTAAAGAATTTAAACTTCAAAGATATAATAAAGCAACTAGTTGTATGAAATTAAAAGAAAATGATGAAGTAATAAGTGTTATCCAAGAAGAATATGATACAGTCTTTATAACAACAAACACAGGTTATGGATTAAGCTTTAAAACAGAAGAAATTCCAGTTGTTGGAGTAAAAGCATCTGGAGTAAAAGCAATGAAATTAAAAGATGATTATATTGTTTCAATTAATAATTTTTCTTATCAACAACATGAATATATAGCTGTAATAACTACCAAAGGTACAGCGAAAAGAGTAAGATTATCAGAGTTTGAATGTTCAACTCGTACAAGAAGAGGAGTTCAAGTAATTCGCGAAGTAAAATCTCATCCATATACTATTTTACAAACTTTTATAGAAGACGCTAAAAATTATATAGGATTACAAACTGATGAAATAACTTCTATTAAGCTAACCGAATTACCAATCGCAGATCGCTATTCAACTGGAAGTCAAGTAATAAAGAAAGATATTATATCAGCATATTTAATTCCAACTCTAACACGAGTAAATAAAATGCAAGAGTCTTTATTAGATTTAGAAGAACCAAAAATAATACAAGTTGTAGAAGAAAAAGAATTACCAAAAAAAGATAAAATTTCATTACAAGAAATAGACGACCAATTAATGACCATAGACGACTTTTTAGACAAGAAAGAAGAGTAATCTTCTTTCTTCTATTTTACTTGAAACTAATATTATATTATGATAAAATGAAACAAAAGTAGATAGGTATTATAAATAGTTGATAGAAACAATTGAAACACAAAATGAGATGAATTATTCTTATATAAAAAGAAGGTGTTTATATGATGAAAGAAGGCATTAACCCGAGTGAATGTGCTAATCTAATCTTAGCAAAAATTGATAATAATACATTGAATTTTAAATTTGTGGACTCAATATTACAAATGTTTCCAGATTCAAAATATAATTTATTTATGACTTTTCGCAATATAGAAACATTAAGTAGCCTAAAAAATGGTATTAAAAAGTTATCAAATAATGAATTATATTTAAAAGATAAGACAAAAATATTAAAAAATATTTATTACGCTTGTAGAAACATTGTCTATAATGAATTATTCTATGGATTTAAATTAGACGATAAAAGTAGAGAGTTCATAAAAAAACTAGGAATGTATGATGTTCTAGATTACTATCAAAAAGCATATGATTTTGTAATGAAAGAATATCACGATTTAGGGGAAAACGAAAAAAATACAATAAGTATTGACGAGATAAAAACAAAAGATGAGTTAGTAGCTGAAGTAAATAGAATGATAACTGAAAAAATATTATTATATAGACTTGGTACATTTGAAAAAATAAGAAAAGAAGATAATGAAAGAATAGCTTATGCAACAAGATTAATGACTATAAAAGAAATAAGCGATTTATATCAAAAAATAAATAACAAATTTGAATCTTATTTTGGAGACCCAGAAAAAATTTCCCGTAATGGAGATTTTGGATATATAACATCTGAAGTATCCAGAAAATTTTGTGAGTTATATGATTTAGAAAATAAACAGCCAGTAAAAAAGTAATTAAAAGAAAAGTGTTAATCCTTTTCTTTTTTTCATATATTATAATGGTGATATTATGTCAAAAGAAACATTTAAATTATTTGCAAGAAGCCATCCTGAACTAGCCACATCCGTATTAAAGGGAAATACATCCTGGCAACAATTATACGAACTATATGAAATATATGGAGAAAACAATTCTATTTGGAACCAATATTTTACCACTACTTCAATTACAGATAATATTACATCATCAGCGTCAACTATTAAAGACTTTATCTCATCCTTTAAAAATATGGATATGGATTCTGTACAAAAAGGTATATCAAATATACAAAAAACAATTTCTCTTTTACAAGAAATAGGATTAGGTTCCAGAAATAATAATGTAAATTATGAAGCAAAACCAATCTATAAAAGGTTTGAAGATTAATGAATCAAAGAACCATTTCAATTATAAAAAACAATTCAATGGTATATAGATATTTAAGAGAAAATTCTTATGAATACTTATATTTATTTCGAGATGATCATTATATAGAAACAATAGAAAAAGAATCAAAAAAACTATATCAAGAACCATTAGAAAGAAAAATAGAAAAATTACAAAAAAATATAAATCTAATAAATAATTTCCTAAATATTATGGATAAATAGCTTTACTATTAGATAGGCTTTCACTATAATAATATTGGTGGAAGGTATTTTATGGAAGAATTAATGAATAAAGTAGATAACTTAATAATAGAATTGGATAAGACAGATTTAATTAAAAAAATAAGAGAATCAACTGAAGAAATAAAAAAAGAAAAAGAGTTATTAGAAGATATAAAAAACTATCAAGTAACAAGTGATGAAAGTATAAAGAAAAGAATTATTCAAAATAAAAAATATAGAGATTATAAACATCTAGAAACAGAATGCAATCTATTAATAATGAGTATTAATCAAAAATTAAAAGAAATAGAACCTAGAAAGATGTGTAGCAAATGAAAATAATAAGTGGTAAGTATAAAGGAAGAGTTTTAGATGGTTTTGAATTAAAAGGAACAAGACCAACCATGGATAGAGTAAAAGAAAGCTTATTTGCAATGATTCAAAATCATATTTTTGATAGTATAGTATTAGATTTATTTTCTGGAAGTGGTAATTTAGGAATAGAAGCTTTAAGTGAAGGAGCTAAATTTTCATATTTTGTTGATAGAAATAAAAAAGCTTGTCAAACAATAAAAAATAATTTAGAAAAAATAGGGGAAAGTAATTATAAAATTATTGGAATGGATTATCTAAAAGTGTTAGATTATTTTTATAATGAAAAAATAAAATTTGATATTATTTTTCTAGACCCACCATATAATACTGATTATGTTAAAAAATCTTTAGAAAAAATAGAACAATATAACCTACTAAAGGATAAAGGAATAATTGTATGTGAAAGTAATAGTTTGGATAAAATAACAAGTCAAGATTGTTATCAATTAAAAAAAGAAAAAAAATATGGAGATAAATTTATAGTACTGTTAGAAAAAATATGATAAAATACTAATAGAATAAGATGGTGATTAAAGTGAAATTGAATAATAAGGGATTTGCAATATCAACAATAGTATATGGATTAGCTGTTATGGGAATACTTTTAATTGCGATGATAATGGCAACATTATCAAATAACAGAACAAATTCTTATCAATTATCAAAATCAATAGAAGAAGAATTGAATCGTATAAGCAAAAGAACAGCGACATTTGAAGCAAGAGAAGTATCAGATGGTGGATCATCTATGCCAGAAGCTCAAGAGTATAGAGTACCAGAAGGACAATCAGGATGGTATAGAATTGAACTATGGGGAGCACAAGGCGGTGGAAATGGTGGCTATGGTGCATATACATCAGGAATTACCTATCTAGAAGAAGGAAGTATCTTATTCTTTTATTTAGGGAAACATAAATCAACTGCATCTTCTGGTAGAGAGACAGATGTTAGATTAACAAGAGGAGAATACAACAACGAAGAGTCCTTAGCAACTAGAATTATGGTTGCTGCTGGAGGAGGAGCAGGTTCTATGGCAATCGGAGGGACCTTATCAGGAGGATGGGAAAAGACCTATGCTCCTGGAGGGACTCTTAATGATTCCTATGCCTTATCAGGAACTTTAAATGGATATACATCAGATTACTCAGTTGGAAGCCATGTTCAACCTAGTGTTGGCACTACTATTTCATCATTCTTTGGAACTAGCAAAGGTGGAGATGGATATTATCCAAGCAATAACCAAGATTATGGAGGAATATCTTACATATCTGGATATGCAGGATCATTAGCAATGAAAGATAAAATAGTAATAAATAAGTCTATTTTTGAATCTCAAAAAACAACATATAATGAGGAAGACAACACTTATCATACCGAAGGACCAATCGAGAAACGTTATTTTATAGATGGCAGAATGATTGCTGGAGCAAATAAAGGAGACGGAAAAGCAAAAATAGAAAGAATCGTTGATAAAGCAGAAGGAGTAGATTTATTAAATAAGAAAAATCCAAATCTTAATGAAGTATATACTGTAAGAGATTGCAATGATAATGGTGCTGCAACAAAGATGATTATAATGTCAAATGGTGATATGAAAACAATTTCTCCAACTGAAGTAAGTGGAAATACAAAATGCAAGGATTTTAATCTAACAAACGCCACTAATATTGACGAGTTAGCAATATGGCATGGAACAGGTGGAACGGGACTAGGAAAAAACCTAGAAAATAATACTATTATGGTATGCCAAAAAGCAAACTGCACAGCAGATGGAGAATGGATTTATTTGAAAAAAACAACTAATCGTACTAAATATTCCGAGACAGAAACTACTACAGGTACAAGAATATCTGCATATCAGTTTGATTCGACGACGACTCTTCCAGATACTGGTACATATTATATTCAACCTGTCTTAACAGATACTAGATTTCTAACAGTAGAAAGTAATACAGTTTCATTCGAAGGAAAAGTACGGATCGATTACCTAAAAGGTTTAAGAAGACAAATGTGGTCAATAGAAAAAGTAGCTCCAAATGAATATAAAATAATAGATACTGCTAATTATAAAGCACTTAGTATAGATGGAAATGAGAACTCAACAGGTAAAATGGTTATATCATATAATGACTTTAATGAGACAACCAGAATTCCAAGTCAAAGATGGAATATCATACCTTTAGGAAACGGAACATACACCATTGAATCAGTTGCATCAAGAAAAAATGCTTCAACTCCAAGTGGAGCATTAGTTGGATTAACAGACTCATGGAGTAGTGCATCACTAAGAAATCATCTCGTAGTAGGCAACGCTACAAAATCAGGAAGTGTTGAAAAAGTAGATGGTTTGAGATTTAAATTAATTAAGTTAGATTATTAAGCAAGCAAAGGCTTGCTTATTTTTCTTTTAATTTAAAAAAATATTTTTAGCACTTTTGCTTGACAAGTGCCAAAGAAAAGAGTACACTATCATTAGCACTTGAATAAAAGAGGTGCTAGGAGGTTAATGTTATGTTGAGCGAAAGGCAAAGCAAAATATTAAAGTTAATCGTCGAAAGATATATACGAGATCCTATTCCCGTTGGTTCAAAGGTAGTTTCGAAACAAATCAACTGCTCTAGTGCAACGGTAAGAAATGAAATGGGAGAACTTGAAAAATTAGGATTACTAGAAAAGACGCATACCTCTTCAGGAAGAGTTCCAAGTGAGGCAGGATATAGATATTATGTTGATCACTTAATGGAAATTAAAAAGATGAATGCAGAGGATATGTTAAAACTACAAATGGTATTTCGTAATCAACAACTAGCTCTATCTGATGTTATTACAAAAAGTTTACAAGTAATATCGGATATGATGAACTACACAACAGTAGTGCTAGGCTCTAAATCTCATGAGAATCTTCTAAAACAAGTAGAAGTAATTCCCCTTGATGATGAGAACTTAACTGTAATTATTGTTACGGATAGAGGGCATGTGGAACATAAAAATATAACGTTAAAAGATGTATCCTTAGAAGAAATCAAAAAAACAGTTGGATTAATTAATAACTTAATCTCAGGGACTCCTATCGATGAAGCAGGAAAAAAACTAGAGTTTGAAATAAAACCTATCATAGGAAACTATGTCAAACAACATGAACAAATATATAATGCTTTTTATCATGTATTTACTGATTTTACAAATCAAGAAGTTAATATTGTTGGTAGAAATAAAATGCTTGAGCAGCCAGAATTTTCTAATGTAGAAAAAATAAAAAATGTTTTTAACAAATTAGATGAAAACGAAATATTATCTAGTATAGAAGAAGATGATGACAATAATATAAAAGTATACATTGGAAAAGAAAACAATATTGATGATGATATTACAGTTATTCAAACAAAATTTAAAAAAGGAAACGATGAAGGTACAATAGCGATTATCGGACCGAAAAGAATGGAATATGAAAGAGTTGTAGGATTATTAGAATACATGAAAGAGAATATAGAAAGGTAGGCTTTTATGAGTAAAAAAGAACATAAACAAAAAGAAAAAAAACAACAAGAACCAGAATTACTAGAAGAAACAAAAGAGTTAGAAAATGATACAAAATTAAATAATGAAATGTTAAAGCTAGAAGAAGAAATTAGAAATCTTACTTCTGAAAATAAAGTATTAAATGAAAAAATTAAACTAACTCAAGCAGATTTAATAAACTATCGAAAAAGAAAAGATGAAGAAACTGCCAATGCTTTAAAATTTGCTAATCAGGATATTATAAAAGATATATTAGTAGTTGTTGATAACTTAGAAAGAACACTAAATAGTAAATCAGAATCAGAAGAAGTAAAAAATTATCAAAAGGGTGTTCAACTAATTTATGATAATCTGATAAGTATATTAAAAAACTATGGAGTTACAGAAATAAATCGTGTTGGAGAAATATTTGATTCACAACAAGAGCAAGCTCTTTTAACAGAATGTGTCGAGGATAAAGATGATGAAATCGTTCTAGAAGTACTGTTAAAAGGATATAAATTAAAGGATCGAGTAATTCGACCTGCAAGTGTTAAAATAAATCAAAAATAATAGAAAAGGAGAAATATATATATATGAGTAAAATAATAGGAATCGATTTAGGAACAACAAATTCATGTGCTGCTGTGCTAGAAGCAGGAGCACCAAAAATTATACCAAATCCAGAAGGAGGAAGAACAACTCCATCTGTAGTAGCATTTAAAAAAGGAGAAAAAATTGTAGGAGAATCTGCTAAAAGACAAGCTCTTACCAATCCGAATACAGTAATTTCCATTAAAAGAAAAATGGGTACTGATGAAAAAGTAGAATTAGAAGGAAAAAAATATACACCAGAAGAAATATCAGCAATGATTTTATCTTATATTAAAGATTATTCAGAAAGTTATTTAGGAGAAAAAGTTGAAAAAGCAGTAATTACTGTACCAGCATATTTTAATGATGCTCAACGTCAAGCTACAAAAAATGCAGGAAAAATTGCAGGGTTAGAAGTAGAAAGAATTATTAACGAACCAACTGCAGCAGCACTTTCATATGGGCTTGAAAAAGATGAAGGACAAACAATCTTAGTTTATGACTTAGGTGGAGGAACATTTGATGTTTCAATACTAGAATTAGGAGACGGAGTATTTGAAGTTAAATCAACAGCAGGAAATAACCATCTAGGTGGAGATGACTTTGATGAAAGAATAATTGACTATTTAGTAAAAGAATTCAAAAAAGAAAATAATATCGATTTAAGAGACGATAACATGGCAATGCAACGTTTGAAAGAAGTTGCTGAAAAAGCTAAAAAAGATTTATCAGGAATGGTATCTACTCAAATATCTGCTCCATTCATTGCTAAAGGAGAAGATGGAGAACCAATACACTTAGATATGACACTAACTCGTGCAAAATTTGAAGATTTAATATCAGACCTTGTAGAGTCAACAATTGAACCAGTAAAAAAAGCAATCAAAGATGCTAAAATCACAAAGAAAGATATTGATAAAGTAATTTTAGTTGGTGGATCAACTCGTGTACCAATGGTATATGATATGATTACAAAAGAACTTGGAAAAGAACCATCTCGTGAAGTTAACCCAGATGAAGCAGTTGCTATGGGAGCAGCTATTCAAGGTGGAGTTTTAACTGGAGATGTTAATGATATCGTTCTACTAGATGTTACTCCACTATCACTTGGAGTAGAAACATTAGGTGGAGTTATGACAACATTAATTCCAAGAAACACAACTATTCCAACTTCAAAATCAGAAATTTTCTCAACAGCAGCAGATAACCAACCAGGAGTTGAAATTCATGTATTACAAGGTGATAGACCAATGGCTGCTGATAATAAGACTCTTGGAAACTTCCAATTAACAAATATCCCACCAGCACCACGTGGAGTACCACAAATTGAAGTTAAATTTGATATTGATGCTAATGGTATTGTAAATGTTACAGCAAAAGATTTAGGAACAAACAAAGAGCAATCAATTACAATTACTTCTACAACTAACTTAAGCGATGAAGAAATTGAAAGAATGAGAAAAGAAGCAGAAGAAAATAAAGAAGCTGATGAAAAGAGAAAAGAAGAAGCAGAAATTAAAAATGAAGCAGAACAAATGGTATTCCAAACTGAAAAAGCAATCAAAGATCTAGGCGATAAAGCTGATAAAAAAGAAGTAGAAGAAGCAGAAGATTTAATTAAAGACTTAAAGAAAGCTTTAGAAGACGGAGACATAGAAAAAATTAAGAAAGAAAAAGAAAAATTACAAGAAAAAGCTATGGCTTTAGCAACAAAAGTATATGAGCAAGCTGCAAAAGATCGTCAAGCTGAAGAAAAACCTGAAGAAGATGAGAAAGAGAAAAAAGACAAGAAGAAAAATAAAAAAGATGATGATGTCGAAGAAGCTGATATTGAAGAAGAATAATAATATAATAAAGTTCTAGTTTTCTAGAACTTTATTACTATGATATAGGAGAGATTATGCAAAAAATAAAAAATAGAAATGAAATACCAGAAGAATTGAAATGGGATTTAACAACAATATACAAAACAGATGAAGATTTCTATAAAGACATTGAAAATGCAAAGAAAATAATAGATGAAATGTATTCATATAAAGGCAAGATATTTAAAACAAAAAATAATTTGATTAAGTATTTAAAAAATGATGAGAATTTAAGCTTGTTATTAAATAAAATATTAACTTATGGTATAAGAAAGCATGATGAAGATACAACTAATTCAAAATATCAAGAAATGTATCAAGTTGTTGAAAATATCTATAATGTTGCAGGTGAGAAAACATCTAGCTTTAGGCCAGAGTTTTTAAAAGTAGATAAAAAAACAATAAATGAATATTTAAAAGATAAATATCTATCAAAATATAAGAAAATATTTGATGATTTATCAAGATATAAAGAACATACTTTAACTGATAACGAAGAAGAAATGCTATCAAAACTTGCTTTAACCTTTTCAGCAAGTGAAAATACTTTCTCTATGCTAAATGATGCTGATATAAAATTTTCAACCATTATTGATGAAGAGGGAAATGAAGTAGAATTAACAAATTCTAACTATTCATTATTTATCCACTCAACAAATAGAAGAGTAAGAGAAGATGCCTTTAAAAAATTTCATAATAAATATGCTTCTTTAAAAAACACATTAGCATCTACATTTTTAGGACATGTAAATACTAATATAGCTTTATCAAAAATAAAAAAATATACTAGTGTACGAGAAAGCTTACTATTTATAGATAAAATACCTATATCAGTATATGATAATTTAATTAGTACCGTAAAGTCTAGAAAAGATGTTATTAATAATTATTTTAGCTTGATTAAAGAAGAACTTAATTTAGAAGAACTACATAGATATGATATTTATGCTGATTTTACTAAGGAATCTAATAATAAATATACTGTAAATGAAGCTAAAAATATAATTTTTGATGCTCTAAGTGTATTAGGAAATGATTATAAATCTAAATTAAGTAGAGCTTTTGATGAACGATGGATTGACTTTATGCCTAATAAAGGTAAAAGAGGTGGGGCATATTCATCAGGAGGATATGGAACAAACGCCTTTATACTAACTAGCTTTGAAGGAAGATATAATGATGTGTCTACTCTAGCACACGAATTAGGGCATTCAATGCATACAACTTATTCATGTGAGAATCAAGATATAATATATTCTAAATATCGAATATTTGTTGCAGAAGTTGCATCAACTACTAATGAATTATTATTAGCAAAATATATGTTAAAGAATAGTTCATCAAAAGAAGAAAAACTATCAATTCTCCAAAATTTATTAAATTTATATTATGCAACTTTACTTAGACAAACAATGTTTTGTGAGTTTGAAAGAGACATTTATGACTTAAGAGAAAAAGATATACCAGTTACTCATGAAACATTGGAAAATAAATATTTTGATTTATGCAAAGACTATTTTGGAGATAATGTTGTATTAGATGAAGAATTAAAATATGAATGGTCTAGAATACCACATTTTTACTATAATTTTTATGTATATAAATATGCAACTTCATTAGCAGCATCTAATTACATATCTTCTCATATTTTGGCTGATAAATCTTATAGAGATAAGTATATAAAATTTTTAAGTAGTGGATCTTCTCTTGATCCATTAGATGAACTAAAAATTGTAGATGTTGATTTAAATGATAGTAATGTAATTAATGAAGCTATGGATGAATTTAATTCATATATTGATGAATATAGAAAATTAAAGAATAGTTAAGAAAGGAGGAAAATATGGCAGATAAAAGAGATTATTATGAAGTCTTAGGTGTGTCAAAGTCGGCATCTGATGCTGAAATTAAAAGTGCTTATCGTAAAAAAGCAAAACAGCTTCATCCAGACTTAAATAAAGATGACCCGCATGCAGAAGAAAAATTCAAAGAAGTTCAAGAAGCATATTCTGTTTTATCCGATGAGAATAAGAAAAGAATGTATGATCAATTTGGACATGCTGGAGTAGGTGGGGCTAGTGGTAGTCCTTATGGATATGGTGGAAGCTACACGAATTTTGATGCATCAGACTTTGATTTTGGAGATATTTTTGATTCTATTTTTGGAGGCGGCGGAGGCTTTTCTGGATTTTCTGGATTTGGAGGTTCCCAGAGAGGAAGTCGTGCTAATCGCCCAACTCGTGGAAGCGATATATTAATGAGCCTAGACTTAGATTTTGAAGAAGCAGTATATGGTTGTGAAAAAGTATTTCATTTAGATGTTGTAGAAGATTGTAGTGAATGCCATGGTAATGGTGGATTTGAAAAAGAAGAATGTTCAACTTGCCACGGAACAGGAACTATTACCACTCAGCAACAAACAATATTAGGATCATTTGTTTCAAGAACAACTTGTTCCGCATGTCATGGTACAGGTAAAACTTATAAAAGAAAATGTAGTGAATGTAATGGAAAAGGTAAGGTAAAAAAGAATAAAAAAATTACAATAAACATACCTGAAGGAATCAATACAGGAGATAGACAAAAAGTAAGTGGAAAAGGAAATCCTGGAACAAATGGTGGAGCTAATGGAGATTTATACATAGAATTTGTTGTAGGAGAACACGAATACTATGAAAGACAAAATGATGATATTTATCTAGAAGTACCATTAACATTAACAGAATCAATCCTAGGATGTAAAAAAGAAATACCTACTATTTATGGAAATGTAAAAATAAGTATTAGCCCAGGAACAAATAGTGGAGATAAACAAAGAATTAAAGGAAAAGGTGTCGACAATAAATTTAGAAGAAGAAAAGGAGATATGTATTTAATATTTAAAGTATATACTCCAAAGAAATTATCAAGAGAACAGAAAGCACTAATAGAAAAATTATCAGAAACAGATTTAGATACATCAGAAATAGTAGAATTTAATAAATTTACAAGTAAGAATGATTAATATCATTCTTTTTTCGTGGTATAATGTTTTAGAGATGAATAAAATGAATGAAATAAAATGTCCTAAATGTCATACAGTATTTCAAATAAACGAAACAGATTATGACTCAATTGTAAAACAAATAAGAGATAAAGAATTTACCAATGAAAAACGAAGCAGATCAAACTGCTACCAAACATAAGAATGAAGATTTTTTAAAAGAACTAGATAAAGATAGTCGTGAAAAAAATTGTGAATATGCCGTACTTATTTCATTATTAGAATTAGATAATGATTATTACAATGATAGTTTTGTTGATATGTCTTATCGTTATCCCAAAATGTATGTTATAAGACCACAAATCTTTATTCCATTCATCACATTAATTCGAGGTTTAGCCCAAAATACTCTTGAATATAAAAAAAATTAGAAGTAGTTAAAAATCAAAATATTGATATATCCCATTTTGAAGAAAATATGAATAACTTCAAAGATGCCTTTGGAAGAAATTATCGCCTAGCTTCTGAAAAATTTAAAAAAGCTATCGAAGAAATAGACAAAACTAGTGTTCATTTACAAAAGACAAAAGAAGCACTTCTTTCAAGTAAAAACAATCTACGTCTTGCCAATAATAAAGCAGAAGATTTAATGATTAAGAAATTAACTCATAACAGTGAAAGCGTTGCTAAAATGTTTGAGAAATTAAATTCTTGACAAATAAAAAATAATTTGTAATGATAATTATAGGAGGTTCAATATGAAAGAATTAAATATAAAAAAATTTGATTTAAATAGACTTAACTTAAAAAAATTAGAATTAGGAGAAAATGAATTAGTTTTAAAGAAAACTACATATGAAGGTCCAATTGTACAAGATGGTAGACTAATAGGTAAAGATGGAAAACCTACAGGAACTAAAGGGGATATGTATACCAAGGTTATAATGGATCATATCTTACAAGATGGAACACTTGATCATAATCCAAGGCCACACTATGAAGATTTCTATGAAGGAGCAACTTATGATAAAGAAAATAATGTTGTTACAACAAAAGAAGGAAATATTATCAATATCGGTGAAAAAGAATCAGTTCATGAAAAAGAAAATGGTGTTGAAATATGGACTCCAGCTCATACTCTAAGCGTTAATACTGGAGTAGAATGTACTTATGATTTATCAAAAGGAGAGACACCAATGATAACCTTAAGACCTATTGCTGCCAAAACTAGTTGCAAAGAAATGCTTTTGATATATCAGAAAGAATCAAGTGACTTGGTTGTATTTGATGAAATGCTAGGAATTAGAACTTGGGATGACAATAAACCAGTCTCAGAAAATGAAATTCATAACTGGTGGAAAGACTGGGCTGTTAGAGATGAAAATGGAGATTACGTTTTAAATGAAAACAATCATCCAGACATATTTAATTGCTATGGTGGAACAACAAAAAAAAGACACATGTTGCATAGATACGTTATCGACGTCATAAAAGGAAGTATCGAAAAAGGTATTAAACCAAACCCTGATTGCAGAAGATTAATTGCTTGTTTATGGCAATATGAGGACTTCGAAAAGCCACACGGTCTAAAACCATGCGCATTCTTAACAATATGGAATGTAAGACATGGCTGGGATGGAAAAGACTATTTGGATATGACTTTGATTCAAAGATCAAGTGATTTTGGAACCGCTGGATGTATTAATCAAGTTCAATATGCTGACTTACTTATCATGGTCGCAAGAGAAGTAGGCATGGAACCAGGATACTTTACATGGAAGCCAATCAATGTTCAAATATATGATAGACACATTGATCAAGCAATAGAAATGTTAGAAAGAGAGCCAGTTGATGGAATAGATGCTACAATAAAACTAAATGAAAATGCCACAAGTTTTGATGAAATGACAGCAGATGATATAAAAATATTAGATAAAGAGGCAATACAAAAAATAAAAACGAAAAATCCTCAATTAAAATTTCAGTTAGGAATATAATATGAAGAATATAACAATGATTGCTGCAATAGGTAAAAATAATGAATTAGGGAAAAAGAACGATTTAATATGACATTTTAGTGAAGATATGAGATTCTTTAGAGAACAAACTATTAATAAACCAATAATAATGTGAAGAAAGATCCTAGAGTCTCTTTCAAAACTATTACCTAAAAGAAAACATATTGTTTTATCAAGACGAAGTAATGATAATAGGTGGAGCAAGTATCTACAAAGAATTTTTAGATTACTCAGAAAAACTAATTTTAACAGAAATAGATGCCTATGATAAAGATGCAGATGTCTTTTTTCCAATGTTTAATAAGGATGAATGGTATGAACAAACTTTATTTGAACATATTGAAAACAATATAAGTTATAAACACAAAATTTACACTCGAAAATAAAAAAATATTTTCTATGATATTAGTATTTATTTAGTTATAGAAATTGTATCGTTTGTGTATGCCATTATGAAGTATAATAAACTAAAATCAGGTGAATTATCAGCTGAACAAGCAAAAGCAGAATGTGAAAGCACTTCTTTTACAGACTTACCATTTTTTAAAAGTAGTAATAATCAAACAGAAGTATTAGACCAAAACAATGAATCAAAACAAGCAGCAAATTTCTGTTCTAATTGCGGCACTAAAGTTGAAACTGGGACAGTATTTTGTCCAAGCTGCGTTCAAAAATTAAAGTAAAGAATGTAAAAACATTCTTTTTTATTTTTGAAAAAAAATATGATATAATAAAGCAAAGGAGTGAGAGAATGGAAAGAAAAAGATTAAAAGAGTGGGCAAAAAAAAGATTAAAGGACATACGTTAGAATTATTTGTTGTCGTATTAGTTGTATCAATTTTAACGAATCTTTCAGTTGGTTACAAAGTAGTTCAAACAGGTGAAGGCTTTAAAGTAGAAGGTGGAACAAGTTTAGGAATTTTCTTCGCATTTGTAAATGTCGGACTAGTTGTATACATGACAAAGTTCATAAAGGATCAAGAATATAAGTTTACAGATATCTTTAGTTGCGTTAATGATTATATACGTATCTTTTTAACAACATTATTAGAAACTGTATTCGTATTTTTATGGGCCTTATTATTAATAGTTCCTGGTATCATAAAACTATTTGGTTATGCTTTAGTACCATTTTTACTTGCCGATGAAAAGTATAATGATTTAGGCTATAAGGCATTATTACAAAAAAGTGAAGAAATGATGGATGGCCACAAACTAGATTATTTTATTCTAGGACTAAGCTTTATTGGATGGCATCTTTTAGCAATCCCAACTCTAGGTTTAATCGAAATATGGGTTATGCCATACAACTCAGTAACAACTAACAAATTTTTAATTGACATCAAAGAAAATTATGAAAAAACTCATAATAATGCTTAATAAATAAAAAAGAACTCTTTATAAAGTGTTCTTTTTTTTTAAAAAATCATTGTATGAAGTATTCTATCAGTGTTTTTAAAATTAACTTTAGCAATTTCTTTTAATTTATCTTCACCATATTTTTCAACGACTTCTTCACCAATAGTGTCTACATCTTTTCCAGCACCTTTAGGAAGAGGAACATGAATACTATCGCATAACTTGTCAAATTCCTTTAAAAAAATATAACGACTAATAATAGAAGCACATCCAACCGCAGGGGAAATATCTTCTGCTTTTGTTAAAAAAGTTATATTTTTCTGAATAACAGGTTGATCCTTTAAGTATTCATAATATCTATTTTCTCTAGCAAATTCATCAACAATAATATAATCATATTGAGGCTTTTCTTCAGAAATAACTTGATATAAAACCTTATTGTGCATAATTGCCTTAATTTTATTCATATTAACATCATGACTATATTTCTCATTGTATTCTTTATTCGATAAAATAAGACTTCTATATTTTATTTTTTTTGCAATCTTTGGGGCAATTTTCAGTATTTTAGAGTCATCAATTTTTTTAGAGTCTCCAACACCAAGTTCTTCTAAAAAAGGAATATCATCCTTCGCAACATAACAAGCAGTAACAACAATTGGGCCATAATAGTCTCCTGTTCCAACCTCATCACTTCCCACAGCATTACAATTATAATACATTAAATTTTTCTTTTTATTTTCTGCCTTTTTTTCTTTAGTGTTCTCAAGCTGAACTCCCCACATAGCAGCATCTACATCAGCAGATACTCCTTGAAACATAACTTTACCAGATTCATACATTGTAATAACAGTATCTTCTTCTTGAGCTTGAAAAACAACATAAGGTATAACTTTATCTCGTCTTTTATCTTTATAATACTCAATCATTTTTTCTTTAATTTCATCATTTACTCGAATAACTACATTCATAATAACACCCCACTATACAATAGAAAAAATCATATCATTAATCTTATCTATTGTATAACCTTCCTTTATTTTTTTTTGATAAAAATTTTCTATTTCTTTATCTGTTTTATTTAATATATATGGATTACTATCAAGCAAAGTTGCAAAATGTTTTATTCCATATTCCATTAATTTCTCAATTACTTTTTTTATTTCATCTACATCTTTTGTAAAACAAAAAGGATTACAAATAAAAATATTTTTTATAATATCCTCATCACACTGAAGAGCCTCAAGAAAATGTAATAAACTCTCAATAGTTTTATCATCAAAAGAAAAGAGAAAAGAGATAGAATCCATCATTAATTTAACTTCATCTATTGTAAATCCATAACGAATTAAAGTATCCATACTAGTCTCCTCTTATCAAATCTATATCAGATATATTATACTTTTTATAAAATTCACTATCACTTAAAAATAACAAATGATAATTATGAATAGATATTTTATCAATATCATTAAGATAAAAATATCTATTCTTTATATAATTAAGATTATATATTAAAATATTTGGATGCTCTCTTATTAAAGAAAATAAATCAATTTCTTGATAAAAAGATATCTTATTTTTAATAGTAAGAAATCGATATCCAAATATTATCGGGCAAGTATTTAAGATATGCTTAACATCTTCTTTTTCAAATCCTAGATCTAATAATTCATGAAACCGTATAATAATTCTATCTTCAGAATATAATAATATATAAGGATTTTTACTACACATAAAAATAATATCATCGTTTTTAAAACCTAATCGCTTTAAATTAGATAGCTTATCATCTATACTAGATAATATTTGTTCTTCTAAAATATATGGAGTTTTTTTTATCATCTGAACAATATCTATTTCATTAAATCCAAAATGTATTAACTTTTGAAATTTATTTTGTATTGTATCAAAAAAATGAGTTAATAATCCAGGTACATAAAAGGAAATCTTTATAATATCATCATCCATAAAACCCATATTTTTTAATTGATGAATTTGTTCATAAAATAGAGATTCATCTTCTAATAAAAGACTTGGTTCAATCATTATCATATGTCGTATTTCATTCTTATCGAAACCAATTTTCTCAAACAATTTAAGATGTTTTTTAAGAAGCTTGTTATCTAACTTTAATAAATTTGGTATAAGTACAAATATAGTTACAGCATCATCATTAGTAAAAGAGTAACTAGAAAAAATTTCAATTTTAGACTGAATATTATCAAAATTAAATTCAATAAAATAAGGATATTCTTTTAAAATAGAAAAAAAATCAATTTTATTAAATCCTAGAGAACTCAAACTTTTAATTTTAGAATTAATATTTTCTATACCTAAATTTAAAATATTAGGAACAGTTAAAGTAATAAAAATAAATTCTTTTTGATTAATATGATTTCTCCTAAAAAAGCGTTCTAAATTTCTAAAATTATATAAAATAGTTGCTTCAGAATAAAATTTCTTAGGAAAAAACTTATTAATCTTTTTAATATCATTTTCTGAATAACCTATATCTAATAAATACTCTTCTAACATAGATTTCACCACATAATTTATTATAGCATAATTATTCCAAATAGGTTATAATAAAATAAAGTATAATAGAAGAAAAGAGGAAAATATATGAATGTATTAGATATAGGAATTATCTTAATATTAATTATGGGTTTTATAATTGGACTTAAAACAGGAGTAATGAGAGAATTAGTAAGCTTTATTGGTATAATAATTGTTTTTATAATATCATTTGAGTTAAAAGGATTAATTGGAAATATATTATGCAAGTACTTACCATTTTTTAAATTTAGTGGAGGAATAGCAGGATTACCAGTTATTAATATTTTAATATATCAAACTATAGCATTTTTACTAATATTTAGCATTTTATTAGGAGTCTATGCAATAGCTTTAAAACTTTCTAAAGTTTTACAGAAAATTATTAATATGACTATTGTATTATGGCTTCCATCAAAGCTATTAGGAGGAATTGTATCTTTAATAAAGACTTGGGCAATAATATTTGTAATATTATTAGTTATATCTATTCCATTTTCAAGTATTAGTATGTTTCATGATAGTATAATGGTTCAAACTATTCTAAATAAAACACCTATTCTTAATATCATAGCGGGTCCATTTACCAGTGCCACAGAAGATATTTATAGCTTATCAAAAGATATTAAAAATCAAAATAATCCAGATAAAATAAATAAAGAAGCAATTGAAGTTATGTTAAAGTATAATATAGTTGATAAAAAGACAATCAAAATGTTAATTGAAAAAAATAAAATAGAAAATGTAAATAATATAGATTCAG